>OLNO01002134.1_pt1 | contig 13955 bp, 10 predicted proteins | sample 1672861 | NCBI WGS metagenome assembly OLNO01 (sample SAMEA3136731, study PRJEB25190) | human gut metagenome | reverse complement strand
TGCGGAACGGAGATCAAAATCTCCTCGGCCGCTCTACGAATACGATTTCTGTTTCTTCTGTATCAAAGTATTTTCGGATCCATTTTCAGTCTCATGTGGCAGATAAATTCAAATTTCATTTTCTCTTTAGCTGATTTAATTCTTCTTTTTCTTCTCTGCTCACCCGGTATGACTCCCGGATTTTCTGGATCGCCTTATTATGCGTGAAGTCGTCCATCTGATTATCTTTGAGCAGTGCTTTTGTTTTTTCCGGGAATTTTACATAACATACCTGCAGTGCCCAGGCCACTCCCATTTTTGTATAATAACCGTCATTTCGGATCGTGTTGCATATCCTGAGAATTTCATCAATATGGTCCTCATCGACAAAATGGGACATCATTGCCACGATCATAAACCGCAGTCTGAATTCTTCATCGCTCTCCTGATATTTCTTCAGGTAATCAAACCAGTAATCCGGATCTTTCTGCATAAATTTATAACTGTTCACACAGCTGTCGCAGACTGCCCAGTTGGTAATTTTCGGCACAAAATTCTCCAGATATTCTGTCCGCTCCTCACGATCCATTTTTGCATATCCGAGCACAAGCCCCTGCAGCATGATTTCTTCATGAACTGAGTCTGTTCCGATCTTTTCCGAAGCCTCATCCAGATAGGCCCGGAAGTCTCCCTTCGCCACTTCTTTAGCCAGTTTTCTCATAGCGGGAAGGCGGACTCCCAGAACATGTTCCACACCGGGCAGGAGTTTCTGATTGAATGCTTTATAATCTTCTTCCGACAATTCGTACAGTTTTTTTCTGATTTCTTCCACCATTGCTATTTCCTCTTGAACTTCATATTCCTGTTTCCGCATCTCTTTCAACGCTGTAAAAACCGGGAATAGTGTAAAGTCCTAAAACAAAAGGTTTCCTGCCGTCTCCGGACAGGAAACCCCTTATAGATCTGTTATAATTCTGCTTAGTTTTCTTTGCTCTTCAGGTACTCGTCAATACCTTTTGCTCCTGCTTTTCCCGCTCCCATGGCAAGGATAACTGTAGCCGCGCCTGTCACAGCGTCTCCGCCTGCATATACGCCTTCTTTTGACGTCTGTCCGGTTTCCTCATCCGCTACAATACACTTTCTTCTGTTTACATCAAGTCCTTTTGTTGTAGAAGAAATCAGCGGATTTGGTGAGGTTCCGAGAGACATGATCACTGTATCAACTTCAATATCATATTCTGAACCCGGAATCTCAATCGGACGTCTTCTTCCGGATGCATCGGGCTCGCCCAGTTCCATCTTAACCACGGTCATACTCTTGATATTGCCGTTTTCATCCACATTGATCTTCTTCGGATTTCTCAGCAGATCAAATACCACGCCTTCTTCTTTCGCATGATGTACTTCTTCTACTCTGGCCGGCAGTTCCGCCTCGCTGCGGCGGTATACAATATGTACGTCCGCACCCAGACGAAGAGCCGTTCTCGCCGCATCCATTGCAACATTTCCGCCGCCTACAACTGCGACTTTCTTTCCTGCAATAATCGGGGTATCATAGCTGTCATCAAACGCCTTCATCAGATTGCTTCTCGTCAGATATTCATTGGCGGAAAATACACCGTTTGCGTTCTCTCCCGGAATGCCCATAAACATGGGAAGACCTGCGCCGGATCCGATAAATACAGCTTCAAAACCTTCATCTTCCATAAGCTGGTCAATGGTTGTGGATTTACCGATTACAACGTTTGTTTCAAACTTCACGCCCAGTTCTTTTACTTTTTCAATTTCTTTTGCCACTACTTTCTGTTTCGGAAGACGGAATTCGGGAATACCATATACAAGCACGCCGCCCAGCTCATGGAGCGCCTCAAATACAGTTACCTCATATCCCATCTTGGCAAGATCTCCCGCGCATGTCAGCCCGGAGGGACCGGAACCGATCACGGCAACCTTATGTCCATTCATTTTTTCAGCGCCCTGAGGCTTGATATCATGTTCCAGAGCATAATCTGCAACAAACCGCTCCAGTTTGCCGATGGATACCGGTTCGCCTTTAATGCCGCGGATACAGACGCCCTCGCACTGGGATTCCTGGGGGCAGACACGTCCGCAGATCGCCGGCAGTGCGCTGGACTTTCCGATTACTTTATAAGCTTCCTCGATATTTCCTTCTTTTACCTGGTGAATGAATCCAGGAATGTCAATGGATACAGGACAGCCTTTGATGCATCTGGCATTCTTGCAGTTCAGACATCTCTGGGCCTCTTCCATTGCCTCTTCCATATTATATCCAAGACAAACTTCGTCAAAATTTGTCGCACGTACTTTCGGATCCTGCTCTCTGACAGGCACTTTTTTCAACATATCAGCCATTATTCGTCACCTCCACAATGTCCGCATCCGCCGTGATGGGTATCCCCCTCCTGCAGCCTCAGCATCGCACGTCCTTCCTCGGTCTTATACATCTGACTTCTCTTCATTGCCTGGTCAAAGTCAACCAGATGTCCGTCAAATTCCGGTCCGTCCACGCAGGCAAATTTGATCTCATCACCCACCTGGAGACGACAGGCGCCGCACATGCCTGTTCCGTCCACCATGATCGGATTCATACTGACGATCGTAGGAATCTCCAGTTTCTTTGTCAGGAGGCAGACAAATTTCATCATAATCATGGGACCGATTGCAACACAGACGTCGTATTTCTTGCCTTCTTCCGCAAGCTTTTCAATCTTTGTGGTAACCATGCCTGCATGTCCATATGTACCGTCATCCGTACATGGATAATAATTTCCTGCTACAGCTTTCATCTCGTCTTCAAGTATGAGCATATCCTTTGTCTTTGCTCCTACAATTACATCTGCGTCAATTCCCCGTTCTTTCAGCCATTTTACCTGAGGATATACTGGTGCAGCGCCCACTCCTCCGGCAACAAAAAGCATTTTCTTCTTTTTCAGGCTCTCAATATCTTCGTGTACAAATTCAGAAGGACATCCCAGCGGTCCGGTAAAATCACGGAAATAATCTCCTTCTTTCAGACTGCCCATTTTTGTCGTTGACGCGCCTACTTCCTGGACGACAATTGTAATCGTTCCTGCTTCTCTGTCATAATCACAGATTGTCAGAGGGATCCTTTCTCCCTTTTCGTCCATCTTTACGATAACAAACTGTCCTGGCTGACAATGACTGGCAACACGCGGTGCATGTACATCCATAAGAAAGATCTTGTCCGCCAGTTTTTCTGCTTTCAATATCTTATACATGATTCTCCTCCTTGTAAAAACTGCCCTTTTTTTATAATACGCCAATAGAGTAGGAAAGGCAAGCAAAAAAGCAGACGCCGGAGCCATATCCGGGTCTGCTTTTTCGCAGATAAAATATATTACCGCAATATTTCTGACAGATTAGAAATCAACTTCTGTTCCGTAATATGTACATGTAAGAAGTCTTTCCATAGTTGCAGGATCGATTGCACGCGGGTTGGATCCTGTACATGCATCTCCTACAGCCAGTTCAGCAATATGAGCCACTTTCTCTTTGAATTCCTCTTCATTGATGCCGAAATCCTTCAGAGTTCTCGGGATGTTCAGTCTGACATTAAACTCATTGATCTTCTCTCTTAAACTGTTGATCAGTGCTTTCTCTGAAGTCCCCTCAAGTCCCATTCTGCGGGCAATTTCCGCATAACGGCTGGCTGCGACCGGATCTTTTGCATTGTATGCGATTACATACGGCAGATAGATTGCATTTGCGCATCCATGCGGGATGTGGCCTGTGGAGAATGCAGCACCTGTCTTATGAGCCATAGAGTGAACAATTCCAAGCAGAGCATTGGAGAATGCCATTCCGGCAAGACACTGTGCATAGTGCATCTGCTCTCTTGCTTCCATATTGCAGTTATAAGATGCCGGAAGGTAATCCAGTACCATCTCAATTGCCTGCAGTGCAAGCGGATCTGTGAACGGTCCGTGAAGAGTGGATACATAAGCTTCGATTGCATGTGTAAGTGCATCCATACCTGTATAGGCAACCTGTTTTACCGGAAGGCCTGATACAAGATCCGGATCAACGATAGCTACATCCGGTGTAATATTGAAATCAGCAAGCGGATATTTTACGCCTGTCTGATAATTTGTTATAACGGAAAATGCAGTAACCTCTGTTGCAGTTCCTGATGTTGACGGAATTGCAGCAAATTTTGCTTTCTGTCTCAGTTCCGGGAAATTAAACGGAGTACAGAGATCTTCAAATGAAGTTTCCGGGTATTCATAAAATGCCCACATAGCTTTTGCAGCATCGATCGGTGAACCACCGCCCATAGCTACGATCCAGTCCGGCTCAAAAGCACGCATTGCTTCTGCACCTTTCATAACTGTCTCAACTGACGGATCCGGCTCAACGCCTTCAAAAACCTGTACCTCCATACCTGCTTCTTTCAGGTAATTTACAGCTTTGTCAAGAAATCCCTGACGCTTCATGGAGCCGCCTCCGACAACCAGCATTGCCTTTTTCCCTTTTAAATTTTTAAGCTCTTCCAGGCTTCCTTTTCCGTGATAAATATCACGCGGTAAACAAAATCTGCTCATGATCAGCATCTCCTTTTTTGTTATTTTTTTAACACGAATATTATACCTCTTTGTATAAAAAAATGCAACCGGAGTTTTGTAAACAATTTGACAATTTTTTTCAAATTATTTAAAAAACTCAGCTGCATTTTTCTTGTTTCTGTTATTTATAGTTACTCCGCTCGTGTTATATAATTTCGTGTAGTAACATCCGTTGTTTTACCGTTATTATCATTAACCAGAACGGCATTAAAAATAATCTGCGAATTTTCCGGCATATCAATGGGGCCGGTGTATTTTTCCGAATCACTGGTCGGCGTAGTGCCATCCATTGTGTAATAAGCCGTATATCCGTCCGGCACCGTAATTGTAATCTTGGTCGGCTCGGTATACTGTCCGGTAGCCGGATTGACTGCAGGCGCACTTGCTATCGGAAATTCTATCGTATATTTTACAGTAGCTGTAACACTTGGAATATCTTTATCATTTACTGCAATTGCGTTGATTTCCACTTCGCCTTCATCCTGCAGAAGTATCGGCTCCTGATATTTCTCGCTGGATGTAGTAGGATCTGTTCCATCTGTTGTATAATAGATCGTTCCCCCGGTAGAGGAGCTGATGGTTACCTCCTGCACCTCTGTATAGGTCCCGCCTTCCAGACTGAACGTCGGAGCCGCGGACACATAATCAGACACCTTATTGAGGACCGTCTCATCCTCGCAGTCCGCCAGCAGAGGTGAAATTTTATCCAGCTGTTCTGTATCCACATAAAAATCAATCGCGGCCTGATAAAGATCTGCATTTGTAGGCTGGGTTTCCAGTGCGGACAGGAATACGGATTCCGCCGAATCCAGGTCGTTCTGTTCAATGTATATTTCCGAGAGTCCCGTATATGCCTCGGCTCTTGACTTATCTTTTACGATCGCACGGTTAAAATACGACTCTGCCTGTTCGTAATTTCCGGACTGGAGAGCGCTGTACCCTTTCCGCATCACACCGGTATAAGAATTCTGATACGCAACATAAATTCCCACGCCAATCAGAACAAGAAGGAGAAACAGCGTAATCAGAAGATTTCTTCGACGTTTTTTCGCTGCCTCCCGTTTTTTCATCTGCTGCTGGCGTCTCCGGTCATCACGCTGCCGGCCGGCTGTGTCCCGGCTTTGACGGACGCTTCCTGTATTTCCGGAAGATCTGCCGCTTTGCATGCCTCCCGTATTTCTGGGGGTTCTGCCTGTATTGCGCATACCGCCTGTATTGCGGCCTCCGCCGCGATTCTGTTCTCCCGCGCGGCGGCCCCTGTCTCTTCGTTCATCACGGATACGGTCAATCTCTCCCTGACTCATTACACGGGTAGAATTTACATTCTGCGCCGCAGCTCCTCTTCTGTTGTTATATCTTCTGATATCTCCGGATCTGATCTGGCGGGTTGCACCTTCCACAGAACCTTTGACTTCCCTTGTCAGAACATCATCCAGCGGATTATAGTCCGGCACAATCTGCACTTCTGCTCCACATTCAGGACAGATCACCTGATCATCCGGAATATTCGCTCCGCAGTGCAAACATTTCATTGTAATCCCTCCTGACTGCGCACACTTTCCACACAGTTATTCATCAGCATTGCAATAGTCATAGGACCGACTCCTCCGGGAACCGGAGTGATGGCAGACGCCACAGGTTCAACAGATTTAAAATCCACGTCGCCGCAGAGATGATTGTTTTCATCTCTGTGGATTCCCACATCAATAACAACCGCTCCTTCTTTTACATATTCGGCGGTAATAAATTCCTTCTTTCCTATTGCGACAACCAGGATATCCGCTCTCTTTGTAATTTCTTTCAGATTTCCGGTCCGGGAATGAGCGACAGTTACAGTGCCGTTTTCCCGCAGAAGAAGGGCTGCCATAGGTTTCCCGACAATGTTGCTCCGTCCCACAATCACACATTCTTTTCCTTCTATTTTGACACCCGAACGTTTCAGGAGCTGAATAATCCCGGCCGGTGTACAGGACACAAAGCCCTTTTCCCCCAGCCAGAGTCTTCCGACACTGACCGGATGAAAGCCATCCACATCTTTGTCCGGAGATATTGTCCGGATGATTCTGTCTTCATTAATATGGGAAGGAAGGGGCAGCTGCACAAGAATGCCATTTACAGCCCTATCCTCATTCAGTTCCTCCACCAGAGCAGCCAGTTCTTCTTCTGAAGTATCCTCCGGAAGCTCATATGCCCTGGAATCAATTCCAATATAAGCGCATGCTTTTTTCTTATTATTTACATAAACAGAGGAAGCGGGATCCGCCCCGACCTGAATTACGGCAAGACAGATTTTTGTTCCCTGTTCCTTCATTCTGCCTGCTTCTTCTTTCAGTTCATCCTTAATCTGATTTGAAATTTGTTTCCCGTCAATTAACCGTGCCATCGATTTCTCCTTTGGTTAAAACAGTCCTGTAATCTTTCCGTCATCTGTAACGTCAATCCCGTTTGCTGCAGGAACACGAGGCAGACCAGGCATAGTCATTACCGCACCGGTCAGTGCCACAACAAAGCCGGCGCCTGCGCTCACATACACTTCACGTACGTGGATATCGAATCCTGAAGGACGTCCAAGTTTCTTCGCATCATCCGAAAGAGAATACTGATTTTTCGCCATACATACCGGGAATTCAGAAAATCCCATCTCTGCAATTTTGGCAAGCTGTTTCTTCGCGGCAGGTTCATAAACCACGCCGTCAGCTCCATAAATCTCCTTTGCTATACACTCGATTTTTTCTTCCAGGCTGAGACTGTCACTGTAAAGGGTATGGAAATGACTCTCCTCTGTTTCCAGGGTCTCCAGCACCTTCTCTGCAAGACCGATGCCGCCTTCTCCGCCTTTTTCCCATACTTCTGATAAAGCGAAACTGCATCCCTTTTCTTCACAGAATTCCCGGATATATTCGTATTCTGCCTCTGTATCTGTAACAAAAGAATTCAGTGTTACGATTACAGGCACATCATATTTCTGTATATTTTCAATATGTTTTTCAAGATTTACAATTCCTTTAGCCAGAGCTTCCAGATTTTCTTCACCCAGATCGCTCTTTGCAACTCCTCCATTATACTTCAAAGCGCGGACAGTTGCAACTAAAACAACAGCATCCGGTTTTAACCCGGCAAGCCGGCATTTGATATCAAAAAACTTCTCTGCTCCCAGATCAGCTCCGAATCCGGCTTCTGTTATAGTGATATCACTCATCTTCAGAGCCATCTTGGTAGCTCTTACGCTATTACATCCATGGGCGATATTTGCGAAGGGGCCGCCATGAACAAGGGCCGGTGTATGTTCGAGGGTCTGGATCAGATTCGGCTTGATAGCGTCTTTCAGCAGCGCTGCCATAGCGCCGGTTGCCTTCAGATCATCTGCAGTTACCGGCTCCCCGTCAAAATTATATGCTACGATAATCCGTCCCAGCCTCTTTTTCAGATCAGCCAGATTTTCAGCCAGGCAGAGAATTGCCATAATTTCAGATGCCACTGTAATTACGAAATGATCTTCTCTTACCATTCCGTCCATTTTACTTCCAAGTCCTACCACAACATTGCGGAGCACTCTGTCATTCATATCCAGACATCTCTTCCACACAACCTGCCGGGGATCAATTCTGAGGGCATTTCCCTGCTGAATGTGATTGTCCAGCATCGCTGCGAGCAGATTGTTGGCAGATGTAATTGCATGAAAATCTCCTGTAAAATGAAGGTTCAGCTCGTCCATAGGAACTACCTGGGCATATCCGCCTCCGGCTGCTCCTCCTTTAATTCCGAAGCAGGGGCCCAGCGAAGGCTCTCTGAGGGCAATAACTGTGCGCTTTCCGAGCCTTGTCATAGCGTCTCCCAGGCCGACGGTTGTAGTTGTCTTTCCTTCTCCCGCAGGAGTCGGATTAATTGCGGTAACAAGAACAAGCTTGCCGTTTTCATTTTCTTTAATCCGGTCCCATAACTCGTCTGAAAGCTTTGCTTTGTATTTTCCGTAAAACTCCAGCTCATCTTCTGAAATACCAATGCTTTCAGCCACCTGTCCGATGGGATTCATCTGTGCTTCCTGTGCAATCTCAATATCTGTCTTCATAGTCTTCCTCCTTATCCCTGGTCTTTCATCTGTCCTGCCAGGTATTGTTCAAACTCATCCTTTGTCATAAGTACTTTTCTGGGTTTCGTTCCTTCTTCTGGTCCTACAACGCCTGCTTCGGCCAGTTGATCCATGATTCTCGCCGCCCGGTTAAATCCAATCTTGAACATCCGCTGCAGCATCCCTATGGATGCTTTTTCTTTGTCAATAATCAGCTGTCCGGCCTCTGCAAAATATGCATCATGCTCATTTCTGCTGTCCGGGCCGGCGCCCGGCGTCTGGACGGAAATATCTATATTCATATGTTCTTCCAGCTCATCATTGTATGTGGCATTTCCATTGCTGCTGATCAGATAGTCAACAACCTTCTGAACTTCCTGATCCGATACAAATGATCCCTGGACACGCACCGGTTTCGGATAACCGGACGGATAAAACAGCATATCGCCTTTTCCCAGAAGTTTTTCTGCGCCGTTCATATCTATAATCGTTCGGGAATCTACCCCGGAAGAAACAGAAAAGGCAATTCTGGACGGCATATTCGCCTTAATCAGACCTGTAATGACATTTACCGAAGGTCTCTGTGTAGCCAGAACCAGGTGCAGGCCTGCTGCTCTCGCAAGCTGTGCAAGACGACAGATAGCTCCTTCCACCTCGCCTGGTGCAACCATCATAAGATCTGCAAGCTCGTCAATTATAATCACGATCTGGGGAAGTTTCTTTATCTTTTCTTCCCCGTTCTGCTGTTCTTTTACTTTTGCGTTGAATCCCTTCAGATCCCTTACATTATATTCGGCAAACAGCTTATATCTTTTTTCCATTTCAGCCACAGCCCAGTTCAGGGCACCTGCCGCTTTCTTCGGATCCGTGACAACCGGAATCATCAGATGAGGGATTCCGTTATATACACTCAGTTCCACAACTTTCGGATCTACAAGAATCAGCTTCACTTCTTCCGGATCCGCCTTATATATAATGCTCATGATAAGAGTGTTAATGCATACAGACTTTCCGGATCCGGTAGCGCCTGCCACAAGCAGATGGGGCATTTTTGCAATATCTGCCACAACCGCTTTGCCTGCAATATCCTTTCCCACTGCAAATGTAATGGGAGATCTGCTTTTTTTGAATTCCGCAGACTCAAGGATATCCCGAAGATTTACCGGAACACTTTCTTTATTCGGCACCTCTATACCTACTGCGGCTTTTCCGGGAATCGGCGCTTCTATTCTTAGATCCGCCACCGCCAGATTCAGTTTAATGTCATCGGCAAGTCCTACGATTTTGCTGACTTTAACTCCCTGCTCCGGCTGCAGCTCATATCTTGTAACAGACGGTCCGCAGCTTGCATTTGTAACATGGACCCGCACTCCGAAATTCTGGAGTGTCTGCTCCAGCTTCAGTGCAGTTGCTCTCAGATGAGCGTCTGAATCTCCAACGGACTTTCGTCCCTTTTCCAGCAGAGACAGCGGCGGAATTTTATATGTCTTCCGTGGCTTTTCCTCCTGACGCCGCACGGTATCCGCCACATTTGCCGCTTCTGCGGCAACCTCTCTGGCCTCCTGGCGGGCATTACGCCTGGTCTTTCCGGTTTCAGGAGCGGAATCTTCGGGCGGAGAAAACGGAAGTTCCTCCGTCTGTCCCATCTCCGGCTCCGTCGTCCTCTCGCTTTCTTCCTGAAACGGTTCAGGCTGGGCACGGTTAATCACGAATTCATCAAAGGGATCTCCGGCCTCCGTTTCCTCCGGATCCGGAATAATTTCATGAACATCCGGAGATTTTTTTCTTCCTCTCCGTTTCTTCTCTTCCCCTTCCGGCATAAGTGTGGTGGCAAATGAGACGCCGGTCACTTTATTATCCCGGCGCTTATCCGCTTCCCCGGAATTTCTTTCTTTCTTCTGTTTTTCCTCTTTCTGCTCTCTTTCCTCTTTCCTGTGCTTTTCCCGGATTGCAGCCGTCTCCTGTCTTTTCTTTTTTGCATCCTCGTAAGCCTCTTTGCTTTTCCTGCCAAGAGGTGCCAGAAGAGACTTCTCTGTAATCAGAATCACACAGATAATACAAAGCACAAAAAGGACTACATATGTTCCGATTTCCCCGATCAGCGGACAGAAGAGACTGACAACACATCCTCCGGTCAGACCTCCCGCATTCTGATGAATACTGGATCTGTGATAATACGTAAGCAGAGATATCCCCGGCTTATACTGGTCGAAAATCAGCCCGAATACCGCAGTAAGGAGCAGGAACAGTACAACCGCTGCCCCTATCTTTATGTAAGCGTGTGCATTTCCCCGGTTAGATACGAGAAATGCACTGATGCCAAAGGCGGCAAAAGGCAGAACATATGCCATAATGCCGAAGAGACCGAAAAATACAGATGAAACAGCCTCTCCGACAATTCCTCCCATGCCGAAGTTGCTCAGGACAAGCAGAATGCATACCGCAAGTGCGATCAGAATAATAATCTCCCCTCTGATCTCCTGATTCTGCTGCTCTTTCTTCGGCCTTCCCCTGGTTGATTTCTTCTTCTTTGTAGGTTTCGCAGCCATATGAATCCCCCTTAATTAATTACACATACTGATTCTAGTATATCATTATTTAAAATTTGTGTCATTACAAATTTTTCCTTCTCTCCTCAATCATTTCGTGCAGTTTGGCAAAAGCCTGGCTGATTCCTCCCACTTCATCAATCAGACCTTCCCGGACCGCATCCTCCCCTTCCAGCATAGTTCCCACATCTTTTACAAGCTGGGTAGAATCCAGCATAAGCTCCAGCAGGCGTTCCTGCGAAATTTTGGAATGTTCTGAAATAAATCTTGCAATTCTGTCCTGCGTTTTTTCCATATTGCGATAACTCTGAATTACACCGATAAACATTCCGGTAGAGCGGACCGGATGAACAATCATGGTTCCTGTCGGTACAATAAAGGAATAGTCTGCCGACACGGCCAGAGGCCCTCCGATGGAATGACTGCCTCCCAGCACAAGCGAGACTGTAGGTTTACTGAGAGACGCAATCATCTCCGCAATCGCAAGGCCTGCCTCCACATCTCCGCCCAGCGTATTGAGAAGAATCAGAACACCTTCTGTATCCTCGTCCTCCTCCGCTTCTGCCAGCCGCGGAAGCAGATGTTCATATTTGGTCGCCTTTGTATTTCCGGATACCGCCTCATGCCCTTCAATCTCTCCGATAATGGTCAGCAGACGGATCCCGTGCTTTCCGCTTTTTCCGGTCAGCTTCAGAGATCCGGTCTCCCGGATTGCCTGGTCTTCCTGCTCTTCACTTCCGTTGGGGCCTTCCGTATTTGCATTTTCTTTCTCCGGCATATCTGCATCCTCCTTCTCTGTTTCAGGTACTTTTTAACATAGAATAGTATAAGAAAAGTGCTGATCTTTTATACAGTAAAACCTTTATGAATGAAAAAGTTGCCGGAGAACATTAAAAATGGCATGAGTATAAATTGTATACACCCATACCATTTTGTTTTACTGCAGTGCCTGCTCCAGGTCTGCGATAATATCTTCTATATTTTCAATTCCCACACTGAAACGGATCAGATCCGGCTGAACGCCTGCCTCCATCAGTTCCTGATCATTCATCTGCCGATGGGTATGGCTTGCCGGATGAAGCACACAGCTTCTCGCGTCTGCCACATGCGTCACAATCGCAATCATCTTCAGTTTATCCATCATCTCAACGGCTGCCTCTCTTCCGCCTTTCAGACCGAATGTAATAACACCGCATGTACCGTTCGGCATATATTTCTGAGCCAGTTCATAATATTTATCTCCCGGCAGAGAAGGACATTTCACCCATGCAACTTTCTCATGATTCTGAAGATACTGAGCAGCCTTCAGTGCATTTTCACAATGTCTGGGCATTCTTAAGTGCAGTGTCTCAAGCCCGATATTGAGAAGAAATGCATTCTGAGGAGACTGAATCGATCCCAGATCTCTCATAAGCTGTGCTGTTGCTTTCATAATAAAGGCTGTCTTGCCGAACTTCTCTGCGTACACGATTCCATGATAAGTCTCATCCGGTGTTGTAAGACCCGGGAACTTATCCGCATAGGACATCCAGTCAAAGTTTCCGCTGTCCACAATTGCGCCGCCCACACAGGCTGCATGTCCGTCCATATATTTTGTTGTGGAGTGAGTTACGATATCTGCTCCCCACTCAAACGGCCGGCAGTTGATCGGAGTTGCAAATGTATTATCCACAATAAGCGGAACCCCGTGTCTGTGCGCAGCATCTGCGAATTTCTCAAAATCAAGCACAATGAGAGCCGGATTAGCGATCGACTCTCCGAAAACAGCCTTTGTATTCTCCTGGAATGCTGCTTCCAGCTCTTCCGGCGTGCAGTCCGGATCTACGAAAGTTGCTTCCACTCCCATTTTTCTGATCGTATGTGCAAACAGATTATATGTACCTCCGTAAAGCGCGGAAGCACATACGATATGATCCCCTGCCTGGGCAATATTCATGATAGCATAAAAATTCGCTGCCTGTCCGGAAGAAGTCAGCATAGCTGCAACGCCGCCTTCCAGATCGCATATCTTAGCCGCAACAGCATCATTGGTAGGATTCTGAAGACGGGTATAAAAATATCCGGACTCCTCTAGGTCGAACAGTCTTCCCATCTGCTCGCTGCTTGTATACCGGAAAGTTGTACTCTGATAAATCGGAAGAATTCTGGGCTCTCCGTTTCCCGGTTCATAGCCGGACTGGATACATTTTGTTTCAATCTTATAATTGCTCATGTTTTAATCCTCCTGTAAATATAAATACTGTGCCTCAAGTTTCCTTACCATGCTGCTGTACAGATCTCTGCACTTTTCGTTTTCTCCATTCTCAATCAAAGTAATGCACGGACTGAGGTAGGTCTTCCAGATATCTTCGTAGATTTTATCCGCCTCTGCTTTTTTGTCAATTCTCTTCACAATTGTAGGAGCGATATTATAATACTCCTCTACCATTTCTTTTCCTTTGTCAGTGGAAAGAAGGTAAGAGTCTCTGTAATTTCTCAGCGTATTCAATTCATAACAGTCGTCGGGCCTGCCCAGACTTCTGCAGACTGCAGTGGTAATATAGCAGAAAACACTCCTGCGGAATCCTTTTTTTATATTTTCGTAGCTGGAAAATGCAATCTTTGCGTCCGGGATCTGCTTATTCCAGATCTCTGTAATATCCTTGATAAGCTCTTCCTTTTTTTCTGATTCGGTTTCTCCCAGAAGAGGCAGAAAATAAGCCACCATATTCAGATTGTAATCAAATGCTGTCAATTCCCGCTTTCTTTTGGAGG
>OLNO01002132.1_pt1 | contig 13969 bp, 8 predicted proteins | sample 1672861 | NCBI WGS metagenome assembly OLNO01 (sample SAMEA3136731, study PRJEB25190) | human gut metagenome | reverse complement strand
AAGCTGGTCTGACTTCGGACGTAAGAGCCTACTTGTTCAGCAGCGCGGCATATTATTTTAGTTCCGATGAAAAAAGAACACCGGGAATCATATCAGAAGAAATATTCCACATACTTGAAAAAAGATTCAAAAATTTCGATGAATTTCTTGAATTTCACAATAATTTTGACAATCAGGAATTCCTGGACATCAAAGAAGAAAAAGAAGAACATGATTTTCAGAGAGCAAAACGCTGGATAAAAAAATATGCCCGGAGCCGGGGAATTGAAAAACTGAAAACATTAGAAAACGTACCATTTTTCAGGAAAGACTGCCTCCGGAAATGCAGGCAGGAACTGGGAATATCGGAAAATAAGATTGAGAATATTCTGAAAATACTGGCCAAAGGGGACTGACCCCTTTCCAAAAGGGTCCGTCCCCTTTTGTCGAACTTGTCTGACATCAACTGATAAATTCAGCTAATTCTTTATGCTATGCTTAGAAAAAATTTAATCAGAGGTGAGTATAGATGGAAAGACAGTTACCAAAAAATGTTCGTCAGATCGGGAATGTGAGTGACAGTCCCAAGATATATGTTGAAGATTATGTGGATACTTTTTTTGCGCAGTTATGTGAGAAATGTGAGAAAGGAGGGAAGAAGCCCATAGGAGCGTTCCTGATCGGAGATATTCAGACAGGAACCGACGAGGAATATGTATATATTTACGGCGCGGTTCAGATGCATGAGCTGAAGATGTCGGGAAATGAATATGTGATTGATGAGAACACCTGGCGCTGTGCGTATGAGGACTGTAAGCAGTTCTTTGAAGACGGGGAAATGCTCGGGTGGTTTGTTGCGCACCCCGGAGTCCCCCTGACGCCGGATCCGTCCACGGTAAAATTGCATAAGAAATCTTTCCCAAAGAAAAACACGGTGTTTATCATGAAAGATCCGGTGGAGAAAGACGAGACATACTATGTACATAAAATGAATGATCTGATGGAAATCGGCGGTCACTACACGTATTATGAAAAGAATCCGTGTATGCAGAACTACATGATTTCCAGTCGAAAAAAAAATGGGGTGTCGGCCTCGGAAACTGTTGAAGACAGAGCTGCGAAGGACTTTCGTAATATGGTTAGAGCACGCGGGGAGCGTCAGCGACAGAAGAAAACAGGAAATCTGATGTACGCGGCAAGCGCGGCTCTGGTACTTATCGTAATTGTTATGGGAGTCACAATGATAAGCAGTTTTGACCGGATGAAATCCGTTCAGAGTACATTAAACAGCCTTACAGGAAAGACAGATACAGTGGAGACCCGGGAAACAAGCGGGCAGGTTACGGCGGTCACTTCAGACGAAGAGACGGACACGGATGCAGAAAATAAGGACGGGACACAGAACGATCAGGAAACGGATGAAACCGTTTCCCGGAATACCGGCGATTCCCGGACCGGCAGCCCGGACACGGACGCAGATACAGAAAATAAGGACGAGCCCGGAAAGACAGATGCGGATACCGCAGAAGATCCTGTATCCGACAGCGGAACAGACACTTCGGAAAATGGGAGTGACGGAATTTATGTTGTAGAAGAAGGGGATACACTGGCTATTATCAGCAGGAAAATGTACGGGGATGTGAGCCATGTGGACGCGATCTGCAGAATGAACGGCATCACAGACGGAAATCTGATTTATGTAGGGCAGAAATTGCTATTACCATAAAATCGTGCTATACTCAACAGGAAAAACAAAACCAGAAGCAAAGGGAGTAATATGACGCAAAAGAAAAATCCGCATCTGAAAATTGTACAGCCTCCGGAAGACCTGGAAGAGATAAAAAAGCGGACAGGCCGGTTCCGCAGAGAAAAGGCCGGGAAAATACTTGCAACAGCAGTCCTGATTATTCTGGCTGTGTGCGGTACATATCTGCTTTTGAAAAACCAGAGTTACGGCAAGGCACGACTGGCAGCAGGATATGAAAATAATACCTCAGATTCAAATGCATATGTTCATTTTGCAGGCGGCATTATCCGCTACAGCAGAGACGGAGTCGTATTTCTTGACAAAAAGAATGAAGAACAGTGGATTCAGCCTGTCCAGTTACAGAATCCGATTATCGAAGTCCGTGACGATGCTTTTGCTGTGGCGGACTGCGGCGGGAACAGTATATATGTATTTACAGAAGACGGCCTGAAAGGCGAGATCGAAACGACACTTCCGATTGAAAAGATCACAGTATCCAATCAGGGGATTGTAAGCGCAATTCTGAAAAATGAAAATACACCAAGGATAATCTCTTACGACGCAACGGGAAATATTCTGGTAGAGCAGCAGATAACGATGAATTCGCTCGGATATCCGACGGCGCTTGAACTGTCCGAAGACGGAAATGTTCTGGCAGTATCCTATCTGTATACAGACAACGGATCCCTTCAGTCCAGGGTTGTATATTATAATTTTGGAGAAGAGGGCAAGGAGCATGCAGACAATAAAGTAACAACTGACGAGTATGACAATACCGTTATGGCAGATATATTTTTTATGGGGAAAGACAGATCCGTTGTAGTAGGAGACAACTCTTTTGTGATCTACAAAGGAGCCGAGGTGCCGGAAAGAATCAAAGAAGTGGACCTCTATCAGGAGATACGGAGCGTGTTCCATTCAGACAGATATATCGGATTCCTCCTGCTGAATAAGGAGAAATCAGGATATGAACTCCGCCTGTATAACCGCAGCGGCGAGCAGATCCTGAACCGGGAGATCGGAAGCGAATACAGAAATGTTAAAATTGACGGAGATGAGATCATCCTGTATGATGGAAGCAGATGCTGTATTGTTACGGTGACCGGTATCTTAAAATATGAAGGAGATATTGATATCGATATCCTGGAAATGTTCCGTGCTCCAGGCCTGAACAGATACTATGTGATGAGCGTCGATGAATTGAGGGTAATTTATCTGACGAAGTAGGAGAGATTATGGGAAACTGGCTGTTAATTATCGTTGCAACAATTTTTATAGTCTGCATTATTGTGGGGTATATTCAGGGATTCCTGAAATTCGGTCTTTCGCTTTTATCGACCATTCTGACCCTGATTCTTGTACTTTTCCTGTCTCCGTTTGTATCGGACGCGCTGGAAAAGTTTACACCTGTGGACGACCTGATTGAAGAGAGATGTTTTGAAGCATTTATGCCGGAAATACCGGTGGAAGAACTTGCCGGCATGGATCTGAGCGGGACTCCGCTGGAAAAACTGAGCCCGGAAGAACTGGAAAATCTCAACGATCTTGACTGGAAGGCGCTTGGCATTACGCCGCAGGATATTCTCAATGTGATTGGCGATATCCCCAAAGATACGCAGATCAGTGAGATTGAAAATGCTCCCATTCCCCGGTTTATCAAAGATATGCTGCTGGATAATAATAACAGTACGATATACAGCGAACTTGGCGCGGACAGTTTTCCGGCTTATGTGGCTTCCTATATTTCACGCCTTGTACTTAACGTGCTGTCATTTCTGGTAACATTTCTGCTGGCAATCATTATTGTGAAAGCGCTGATGTTCGCGGTAAATATTATCGGCGAGCTTCCTGTACTGGGAACGATCAATCATATCGGAGGCGGAGCGCTCGGGCTGGTGCTCGGACTGGTGATCGTATGGCTGGGCTTTCTGATTATGACGCTGGCATACAGCACAGCTGCGGGAGGAGCCTGCTTTGAAATGGTGGAAAAAAGCAGTATTCTTACATTCCTGTATGACAGTAATCCGCTCCTGCTGAGACTGACGGCATTCTGACAGAGATATGTGAAATGATCAAAAAGCAGGAAAAGATATTGACATAGTCTTTAAAATATGGTATTTTATAAAAGTTCATACGAGAAAAATATTTCCTGTATGAATTTTTGGGGGATTAGCTCAGTTGGGAGAGCGCCTGCCTTGCAAGCAGGAGGTCACGAGTTCGACTCTCGTATTCTCCACTTGGCAGCAGAAGCTGCTGAAAATTAAATATTCCTCCTTAGCTCAGTCGGTAGAGCATTCGGCTGTTAACCGAAGTGTCGTTGGTTCAAGTCCAACAGGGGGAGTTTACAAAACCCGTAAACGCAACGTTTACGGGTTTTATTTTTTTTTGATACAACGAATTGGTTTGTACATACAACAGTTTTTACGCACATCTTTTTCTTATTATATTGTACACTATCCTTATAAACTTAATTTGATTTTGAACAATACTGGTTATATGGAGGCATAAATAATGAAAACGATAGTAATTGGTGCTGGAGCAATGGGAAGTCTGTTTGGCGGAAGGCTTGCAATGGCGGGATATGATGTTACTATGGTAGCAGTATCATCTGTGACCATAAATACGATTAATCAAAATGGAATTATATTGGATGACGAATCTGGACGTCATGTGATCCCGGTAGCGGCAAAACGGGCAGAAGAAATACAGGAGGAGGCTGATTTTATTATTTTGTTCACAAAAACCCTTTCCTCCCGCTCGGCCCTGAAAAGTGCAGAACACTTTATCGGGGAAAAGACGCATATTCTGACTCTGCAGAATGGTCTTGGAAATATTGAGCTTATCAGTGAATTTGTTAACACTGACAGAATTATCGCAGGAGTAACTAATTATGCAAGTGACGCAAAAGGCCCGGGGGAAATTTCCTCATCCGGAAGTGGATTTGTAAAGATTATGAGTGCGGATTTAAAGAAAAATCCATTTTTGGATAAAGTAAGTAAAATGCTTTCGGATGCAGGATTTCATGTAACTGTCACAGAAGATATATTTACTTCGATATGGGAGAAAGCAGGGTTCAATGCAGCAATTAATGCGACTACAGCAGTTTGCCGTGTGCCCTGCGGCGGTGTGGGAAATGTTGCTGAAGGCCGTTATCTGGCCGCTAAGATTGCTGAAGAAACGGCGCTGGTCGCAAATGCATATGGAGTAAAAGTTTCTGCGGAATCTATTATTAAGAGCCTCGAAAATACATATGTGGCCCACAAAGGGCATTTTACATCCATGGCACAGGACGTACAGAGAAAAAGGAAAACAGAGGCTGATTTTATTAATGGAGGCATTGTCAAAAAGGCCAGAGAAAAAGGATTGAAAGTTCCTTATACGGAAGCCGTCTATGACCTCCTGAAGGTGATAGAAAACACGTATGAAATGCAGGCATAGTAATTTTGCTTACAGGTTTCCGTGATGGGAGTATATATATTCTTTAAATGCTGATTCAGCAGGTGTCAGGCGGGCATTAACAGGTTCAACGAAATATATCTCACGGGAAAAAGTCGCATCAGACAGTCGGCGGGTCGTAAGATGATATTTCTGCATGTAAAAAGCATACCGTTCAAGTTCTGCCTGATAATCTAAAATTACAGCGCCCCCATGTCTGTTTGCTGCATATTCGAAGAGAAGATCGTCGTCTGACGTTTCAAGTTCGATATTCGGATAAATATTCTTTTTAATAAATTTATTCAGATGGATCGGATATATATTATATTCTTTCCCTTTGATTGCCAGAGAAATTCCGGCCAGATCTTTCAGAGTGATCGAACTCTTCCGGGAAAGAGGATGTTCTTCAGGCAGAAGGATCGTATACTGATTTGTAGTTATATAGAAACTTTTGAATTTATAATCATCAACAGGCCCCATCATAAATCCGATATTTGCCTTTTTCATTTCAAAAGCAGTCGGAAGAAGTGAATCCGGTACTTCGATAGTATTTAGTATGATATTAGGATGAGTTTCTGTGAATCTGTGCAAAAAAGAGTAACCCAGGTAGGAAAAAAAGCCATAAGCTGACAATATGGATATTGTTGTTCTCAGAGAGGCTTTTGAAGATTTTATTGTAGCAATATCAGAAAAGATCAGTTGAATATCCTTTGACTTTTCATAAAGAGCATCTGCATATTCGGTTGGCGTAATGCCTTTCTTTGTACGGATAAAAAGGGGAATATCCAGTTCATCTTCAAGTCGGGAGATGGTTTTGGCAATTCCCTGAGGAGTGAGGAATAATTTTTTTGAAGCCTGGGAAAAAGAAGAACATTCATATACAGTAGTAAAGGTTTTTAAGTCAGCGGTATTCAAAGCGTTCCCCCTAAACTGATAATTGATAAAGATGTAACTTTTAGTTTCGATATAGAAACATAATAGCATATTCACAATTTTACGGCAAGTTGTATAATAACTCCAGGAAAAGAAAACAGGTAATAGATTAAAAAATGCAAAGGCGCAGAACGAACTTAAAAAATTCGTGACTGCGTCTTTTTTGTATTTGAATTGAAGGAGGACAAGAATATGGAGGACTTTTATCCGGTAACAAAAGTGGCATCTGTACAGGCGGCGCCTGTATATTTAGACAGGGATGCAACAGTGGAAAAGGCGTGCAGATTAATTGATGAGGCTGCGGGAAAAGAAGCAAAGCTTGTAGCTTTTCCGGAAGCATTTATTCCCGGGTATCCCTGGTGGATATGGTTTGATGAACCTTCAGCTGGTATGCCTCATTTTATCAGGCTTTATAAGAATGCTGTTACAATTCCCGGTGAGACTACGAGAAAGTTATCTTCGGCGGCAAAAAAGAACGGCGTATATGTATGCATTTCAGTAACTGAAAAAGACGGGGCGTCATTATATCTTACACAGTTATGGTTCAATCCTAATGGTGATTTGATCGGTAAACACAGAAAATTAAAACCATCTGGTGCGGAACGTTATATTTGGGGCGAAGGAGATGCCAGTATGATGCCGGTATTTGATACAGAGATCGGCCACCTGGGAGGTCTGGAATGCTGGGAGCATATGATTCCGGCCAATATGATGGCCATGATGCAGAAAAATGAGCAGATCCATGTACAGGCGTGGCCTTCCTGCTTCCCTCAGAAAGAACATCTTTTTTCAAATTATCCGCTGGAAACCGGCGCAAAAGCATATTCGATTATAAATCAGGTTTACTCTGTGGTTTCTTCTCAGATTTATACAGAAGAAATGCGTGAGATGTTATGTACGAATGACAGGCAAAGAGCAATCATGAGTCCCGGATACGGAATGACGATGATCATCGACCCGTCCGGCCATGTGATAAGTTCGGTTCCCAGGGATGAAGAAGGAATCTGCTATGCGGAACTGGATCTTACGACAGTCATAGGAGGAAAGTTCCTGTCGGATCCCGCAGGCCACTATTCAAATCAGAGTTTACGACTTATAGTGGATCAGACTCCTCATACACCTGTAACTGTTGTTGGAAAGGCTCCGGAATATGCGATGACATATGAAGAATTACAGGAAATATAGAAATGAGGTAAGATTTCATGAAGGATATTATGAATATAGCGGTAGTAAATTTTACTACAGAATGGGGAAATAAACAGGTCAATCTAAAAAGGATCATAGAGTATTGCGAGGCGGCTGGAAAAAGAGGAGCAGATTTTATCGTGTTTCCTGAAACAGCGCTAAGTGGATATGACACAGATAAAGATCATCCTCGTTCTGAAATGATGCATACAAAACTTGCGGAGACAATTCCGGGACCAGCTACTGAGAAAGTGGCGGAAATTGCAAAGAAGTATGGTATGTATATTGTCTTTGGAATGCCCGAAAAGAAAAACGATGTGGTATATAATTCAGCTGCTATTATCGAGCCGGAAGGGAAAACATATGCCTACAGGAAAATCCATTTGCCATTTGATGAGGCGGAATGGGCGGAACCGGGAGATGATCCTGTGCTCATCCCCACACCGTGGGGACCTGTGGGAATAACTATATGCTATGATACCTATTGCTTCCCCGAACTTATCCGGTATTACAGATCCATGGGAGCCAGACTGACTCTTAATGTAACGGCATGTCCGGATGCCCCATGTACGGAAGGATCGGCGGTGCTTACTATTCCGGCGTATGCTTTTGTTAATTATATATACATTGCATCTGCTAATCTTTGCGGTATAGATAAATATAATAATTTTATTGGCGGCAGTTCAGTTGTCGGGCCGGATAAAAGCGGAGGCGGTGTAAAAACATATGTGGGCAGATCTTTTTCAGAAGAAGGAAGAGATGAGATTGGAATGAAATTTGGCACAATTGACCTTTCTCTTGCGGATAAATATGCTCAGATTCCTATCTTCAGGAGAGATGAAAATGGGAAACGTGATTTCCGCGGTAATCTGTATGGAAAACTCTATGCGGAGTCTGAATTGAAAAGAAAACAGTAACAGTTTAAAATACAATAGATAAATACTTCTCACCTGATTATTTTGTGCGCCTGTTAGGCGCACATTTTTTATTGGAGCGGCAGTTATTTCCGGTTTGATGTTGTTGGCTGCAAGGAAATATATACTTGGCAAATAAAAAAATATAATCCCGCTCAGTGTATATAGATATCAGGCGAAGGAGATTCCTGCAAGAAAAGAGAGAAGAACAGTTCGGGGAGCTTCTACAGGTAAAATGACATGGTACAATCTTTGGAATTTAAAGAGAAAATTCAGCATGGTAAACCTGTTATAACAATAATTCTTTGCGCCGGTATACCTCAAATTATGTATAAGGAAAGAAAATAGAAGATTATTTTGATAAAAATAACGAAAAAAAGCATATGGTTTAAAAAATACAGAAAATATTATGTGAAATACATCCAAGTAACTTTTTGTTTTAATACAAAAAATATAAAATATTGACAAAAATACGTGTATAAAAGTAAAATAGATAATAGGGTTTATTGCGCCCGAAATTTAATATGGGAAAGGAGAAGAAAGGTGAAAAAGGGAAAAGCAATTCGAAAAAAAGTGATTGCTTCATTTCTTGCTGCTTCTATGGTATGTACTCTGATGCCAGCCACTGCTCAGGCGGCGGATACGACAGAAGATCTTCCTCTGCTGGCAGAGTTTACCTTTGATGACCTGCAAAACGGTTTTCAGGGCGGACAGGCGCAGGCGGCACAGAAAGGCACCCCGGCAGTGAGGAAAATAGACGGCAGAAATGCCCTGTATCTGGATGGCTCCAGCTATCTGGATGTAACAAAGCTGGAAGGAGGAAGTCTTCTGGCAGGGCAGGAGGAGATCACGGTATCCTATGACGCAAAGCCGGATCTGACAAACTCCGGAAACTGGGTCATGTTTGCCGCGCCGAACGCAAATACCCAGGAATATCTGCAGGAGACATATATCGGGATCCTGGCAGAGACGGGAGGCACAACGAAAGTTGAGCGGTACAACCATACGGATCCGCGTACAGCGGCAGCTATTGCAGAGACGGGAAGTGACTGGGTACATGTAGATGTGGTATTTTCGCAAAATGACATGACCGTTTACGTAGATGGTATCCAGGCTTCGGAAAAGGTGGCAAGTGATTTCAGCCTTCCGGAAATTCTGGGAAATAATGGGATCCTTTATATCGGCAAGGCAAACTGGGGAAACGGAGAATATTACAAAGGCTACCTGGACAGCTACCGCATCTACGGCACCGCACTGACAGATGAGCAGATCACTGATCAGTATGAGGAGTACTTCTGGGACGGCGTGGAACTTCCGTCTGCAGTGGAAGAAGCCACACAGCTGACGCTTCCGTCTGTAAACCTTTACGGAGACTCCATCAGCTGGACGTCGGATAATACATCCGTCATCGCGAACGATGGAACAGTTACTCTGCCGGAGCAGGATACAACGGTAAAGATGACAGCACAGTCCGGTAACTTTACAAAGACTTTTGAGGTTCAGGTTAAGGGCACAAGAGTTGTGACATTTACAGATGCGCTGGAGGATACAGGCGGAATTACACTCCGCAACGGCGGAGCACTGAATCCGGTAAGTGACACAGATAATATTCTTGAAGTAACAACCGGCTGGATCTCCGGCGGAAACAGTCCGGCGGACGGGGGCGGAGCCATTACAGACGCCGCATCCATGTTTAAGACGGACGGATTTGCACTGTTTGTTAAAGTAAAACCAAACAGCAATGTAGACGGAAATATGGATAAGACCTCCCTGATCCTGATCGGTACGGCGGATAATCATGTCCGTGTGACGCCAGAATACACAGACGGCAACAGCTACCTGATCACCAAGGCAAACGGAGGAGCGGAGGTCCGCGTTCCATTTGCACCGATTTCTACCACAGAGTGGACGGACATTGCCCTGGTATATGATAAGGGCGCTGTCTATGTATATGTAAACGGAGAACTGGCAGCTGAGAACGAAACCACAGGTCTCGCATTTGAGAATCTGGACAACATCGGAGCAAGCTTTGGCTGTACATATGCGACAGGATTTATGCGTGACGGCCAGTATGACAATATTGTTGTGGCAAACAGCGCGCTTAGTGCTGAGAAAGTAAAAGAACAGACTACAGAAAGAGACCGGGCACAGTTTGACAGCGCAGTGGCGGCATATACGATTCCGAATGCGGATAATATCCGGGGAAATATATCCCTTCCTGAAGAAGTGGAGTTTGCAGGGGTATCAGAAAAAGTATCTGTAAAATGGACCTCTTCTGATACTGACGTTATCACGGATACAGAGACAGACGGAAAGGCAGCAGGTGTTGTAACCCGTCAGGAGGAAGATGCGGCAGTTACGCTGAAAGCAGTCTTCACCTGTGGAACCTGGACGGCAGAGAAGGAATTTGAAGTGACAGTTAAAGCTGCGCCGGCCGACCAGGAAGAGACGACAGCATATATGTTCGCGCACTTTACGGGTACCGAAGGACGAGCCACAGACGAGCAGATTTATTTTGCAGTCAGTGAAGACGGAGTCGAGTGGGATGATATGAGAGAAAACGGAGATCCGGTTCTTTCTTCTGATATCGGCGACCGCGGTGTAAGAGATCCTTACATTATCCGCTCACCGGAAGGTGATACCTTCTATCTGATCGCGACGGATCTGAGTATTTACTACCGCGGAGGATGGGGAAATGCTCAGGCTACGACAACCGGAAGCACAAATCTGGTTGTATGGCAGTCCAATGATCTGGTGAACTGGAGCGAACCCCGTCTTGTGGACGTTGCAGGAGATATCCCCGGCGCCGGATGCGCATGGGCACCGGAAGCTTTCTATGATGAAAATACTGGAAATTATGTTGTTTACTGGGCGACAGCATCTGACGAAAGCAATGAAAGAGGAGACCGGATGAATGTATATTATGCGACGACCCGTGATTTCTATACATTCTCCGAACCGGTACTCTGGATTGACAGAGATAATTCGGTTATTGATACGACCATGATCCAGGTAGGAGATACCTATTACCGGGCATCCGGCGATGGTCAGATTACCATTGACAAGAGCAATTCCATTTATGACGGATGGGAAACAATCGGAACACTGAGCGGTATTTTTGATAACAGCGGCTATAGCGGCGCTATGCTGGAAGGACCGGAATTCTTTAAGTATAATGAAGACGACTGGCTTCTTGACGAAGATGGAAATCCGGTGGAGACCTGGGGACTGATGTGTGATCAGTACGCGCAGGGGCTGGGTTACCTGCCCTTCCGTACCACAGATATCGGAGATATGTCAACAGACAGCTGGTCAACTGCATCAGATATTGACTTCGGCGTACTGAAAAAACGTCATGGATCTATCCTTCCGATTACACAGGAAGAGTACAGCCGGATCCGTACAGAAATCGGCGGAGAAGGTGATGTGGAAGAAAAGATTCTGGCACAGTTTGATTTTGACGATGAGACAGATGGATTCAAGAGTGAGAATGCAAAGGCCACAGGAAATCATACACTGACAGACAGCTATGATTCTTCTGCCGGACAGGCGCTGTATCTCAACGGATCCGCTGATAATTTTCTTACCGTGACAGACGCAGACGGCAACAGCCTTCTGACAGGTGCCACAGAGCTGACGATCTCTTATGAAGCAAAACCGGATCAGTCTTCTACGACGAACTGGGTATTCTATGCAGCTCCGAACGGAAATCAGCAGGTATATAACAGCGAGTCCTATATCGGAATTCTGGAAGCCGGCGGATCTACAAAAGTAGAACGGTACAATAACAGCGGCAGCCGTCCGGCAAATCCTTCAGCCTCAACAGGAACGGATTGGGTACATGTGGATGTTGTGCTTACCAGATTTGAAACGATTATTTATGTAAACGGCGTGAAGCAGGCAGAGCAGAACAGCGGGTACAGGATCGAAAATATTCTTGGAAATAACAGCATCGTACAGATCGGAAAAGCGAACTGGACAGGCAGCGGCGAATATTTCAAAGGCCTGATCGATAATGTGACTATCAGGAATAAAGCCCTGGATGAAGAGAGCATTAAGGCTCTTTCGGAAGCGTTCCTTAGCACACAGCCAATGGTTATGGATGCGGTTGTGGGAACCGCTCCGGACAGAGAGACAGCTCTGACATACCGGGGAACAGACAACCATACAGCGGTATTCACACAGGTGGATGCAGAGAAGAAAGAGGTTATCTCCTATGTAAGAAATTCAGCCGACACCACAAAGCTGCCGGTTACGCTTACATTTAACGGAGACGTGGAAATACTTGTGGACGGCCAGACCGTAGAAAACGGATCAGAATTTGATCTGTCAGAGGATCTGAAAGTTACACTCCAGAGAGGAGAGGAATCGGAAGTATGGACGCTGAAAGCAGCCATTGTTTCCAATAACCCGGCACTTCCCGGCCAGTATGCAGATCCGGATATTGACTACATGGACGGCAAATTCTGGATCTTCCCCACAACCGACGGATATTCCGGATGGAGCGGAACACAGTTCCACGCATGGTCTTCCGAAGATCTTGTAAACTGGACAGATGAAGGTATCATCATGGATGTGGCAGATGACGCTCCGGGCAAAAATGAAAACGGCGTGCAGATCGCAGCATCCACATGGTCGGTAGGAAGTGCGTGGGCGCCCACGATTGAGGAAAAAGACGGGAAATATTATTTCTACTACTGCGCGAAATTCAGTAACGGAGAATCTGCAATCGGAGTTGCTGTGGCAGATGATCCGGCAGGTCCGTATACCGATAAAGGCGAAGCGCTTATGACCGTTTCCATGTGCAGGAATGCAGGAGTCAGCATGGGACAGGCAATTGATCCGTCTATCTTTACAGATGACGACGGAACATCCTATATCCTGTTCGGAAACGGATCAGCAGCAATTGCAGAGCTGAATGACGACATGATGAGCATCAAAGAAGGAAGCATCCGCCAGATCAACGGTCTGACAGACTTCCGTGAATCCGTTGTAGTGACCAAAGTTGACGGCAAATATCACTGGACCTGGTCCTGTGACGACGCAAACAGCCCGAATTACCATGTAAACTACGGCGTGACAGACACTTTGTTCGACGATAACGGAAATGTAAATGTCACAATGGTGAAGGATCATCTCCTTGCAAAAGATGAGAGTATGGGTATCCTTGGTTCTGCCCATCAGTCTGTAGTCCATGTACAGGATACTGACGGAAATGACAGATACTTTATGGCATACCACAGATTCTATACACCGGTGGGAATCTTTACTTCTTCAGACGGACTGGGTGTACACAGAGAGACCTGTATTGATGAAATTACGTTTGATGAAAACGGATACATGCAGATCACACCGACACTGGAAGGCGTAGGACCGGTATCGGTAAAAGAGGATGAACCTCAGCCGGCACCGACCCTTGAGAAGATTGAACTCAGCGGCGACGTGAAGACGGAATACAAACAGGGTGAGGCTCTTGATCTGAGCGGTCTGACTGTAACAGCAGTATACAGCGACGGATCCCGGACAGAGATCCAGGCCGGAGAAGACGGCTATACAGTAAGCGGCTATGATCCGGATACGGCAGGTTCCCAGACAGTTACTGTAAGCTATGGCGGAAAGACGGCGGAATTTACGGTAACGGTAACAGAGTCAGAAGAACCGTCCGAACCGACCCTTGAGAAGATCGAACTCAGCGGAGATGTAAAGACGGAATACAAACAGGGTGAAGCCCTTGACCTGAGCGGCCTGACTGTAACAGCGGTATACAGCGACGGAT
>OLNO01002129.1_pt1 | contig 13986 bp, 10 predicted proteins | sample 1672861 | NCBI WGS metagenome assembly OLNO01 (sample SAMEA3136731, study PRJEB25190) | human gut metagenome | reverse complement strand
AACATCTATATCTGTCTGGTTCTAATATAAAGCAGTTTGTGCCTATTTCAACAGTTCATTATAATTTGTGCCGGGACAGTCCTGCATTTCACGAAGCTGCATACCTGTGATATGCTGAAGCCCACGCTCAATCTTACCAAAGTTTCCTATGTTGTATCTACAATGTTATAATGGGGCCAGAATGAGTCCACTTTTGGAAACAACGGAGAGATCATTTATTCCTTAGAAGATGCAAAGCGGGGGATTTTATTTAGTCTATTCAAAAGGAGGTCCGGGAAAATGTATTTGAATAACATTTTTAATACCGGACTGAGAGTTAAAAAAATATTATTGATTATTTTAAGCTGACAGATGAGCGAATTATATCTTTTTATCATCTGCAGATGTAAGGAACCAGCACAGCTCCCACACTACCTGAATAAGAAAAGAGGCATGCCGTATGATTTATGTTGTAAGCGATATCCATGGAGATTATCCCTCCTTTTATAAAATGCTGTTAAAGATAGATTTCTCATCTTCTGATTATCTCTACATCCTTGGGGATGTGGTGGATAAAGGATCGGACAATCTTTATCTGCTGGAGTACATCCGCCATATGGATAATGCATGTCTGATCAAAGGAAATCATGAGTATCTTTTTGAGCGATATCTCCAGGGCATAATAACCGCTTCACTGTGGGACGCCTGCGGAGGCCGCGTGACCCGCAGCGAGGCGGACCGCCTTCCGGAAGAGAAGAAAACAGAATTACTGGCATATCTGAAGGCCCTTCCCATATATAAAATCATAACAGTAAAGGGCGAACAGTATTTTCTTACCCACTCAGGATATAACGCGGATTATGCTGTCCGAGATCCGGAGACAGGCCTGGTCGATATCCGGAAGTCCGTGGATCAGGCGGCTGCGGCAGATATGGAAAGATATCTGTTCTCAAATGATATTCATTTTATCCCGGCATCTGTCCGGTTTGACAGGAAGATCATAGTAGGGCATTACCCGGTGATTTTTCTACCGGATCAAGGAACAGCCAGGATATATCATGGAAGCAGATATACGGATATCGACACCGGTAACGAGCGCCGTGACGCAGGAGGAAGGCTTTCCTGTCTCAGACTGGATGACAGCAGGGAATTCTATGTATAGGGGCGGAATCAGACAGATTAAGAGAGAGGGAAATTCAGCGTGAGGAAGAACCGGCACTTGACAGATTGATCTTACAGTTGTAATCTTTATACAATTAAATCTTACAAATGTAATATAAGAATAATTGCTGTTACATTTTCAGAAAAGGCAGAAGACAGCACCGGGAAGCCGGGGCGGGGAAATGCTGTATCACAGGTGTGCGGCAGGGAATAATTCTTATTCTGTTTCTTATGGCAGTCTGTACGGGCTGCAGTCCGTACCGGCATGAAGAAACAGATACAGAAGGCAGGGAAAGCGGCGGTTCCGAACAGGAGGAGACAGCGGAAGAGTCGGAGGATCTGGCAGAAGGATACCGGGAAATTTATGAGCAGGCCGCGGAGCAGGGGGAGCTGGATTCGTCTGATCTGAAGCAGGATATTATAGATTATCTTGGCCGGATGGGATATGCGGCGGTTGATGCGGAGAATCAGATAAATATGACGAATTACAGGCAGGTGGAGGAGTTCTGTGTGAAAGCCGGGAAAGGAGAAAATACAGAGACCACGGTTTTTGCGGTTCTGGATAAAGGCGGTTTTGTCCGGTATGATATGGAAGCGGAGAACGGCGGAATTCACGTGGCAGTCAGTACACTCCAATGGGAGGAAAACCGGCCCCGGGTCTGCTGGTATCATGAATTCGAGGCCTGCACCTGGAAGTATACGGAAAAAGGCTATCTCTTTATCGAGGAATACCATCCCCGGGGCTATGACGGCGCGCCGGGAGAGACTGCGTTCCGGGTAAAGCCGCTGGATCAGAAATGCAGGGAATTCAGCCGGAAATATGTATATCCTATAGGATATACCAGAAATAATATGCTGATTACAGACTGGAATGAACAGGATTATTCGGAACTGGAGCTGTATGATCTGTATGAGAGGTTCTATTATTTAAAATACGGAGAATATGTGCCCTATGAGGCGTATGAAGGCGCAGAGTATGAAATACCGGCCGGTGAATTTGAAGAAATAATCCAGGAGCATTTTCACATAACCCGGGAACAGATTGCGGCAAATACTGTTTATTATCCGGACAGCGATGCGTACCGGTACAGACCCCGGTGGCTGCACGATTCGGAAGAACCTTACGAACCCTATGCGGAGGTGGTTGACTTCCGGGAACAGGATGACGGCACAGTCAGACTCTGTGTTGAAGCGGTATGGGAAGAAAAAATGACAGACCGCGCGGTGATCAGTGAACTTGTTGTCCGTCCGCTGGAAAACAGCGGTTTTATCTATGTGTCGAATCAGATCATTTCATGGGATGAAAGCCTTGAATCATGCTGGTACTCTCCCCGGTTGACAGATGAAGAGTGGGAGAAATGGAATTAGAAGAAAACATCCTGCATCTGGGGGAAAATCCGGATATTGGCACCATTCCCCGATACCATATTCTGAGGCAACAGGGATATAGGGGATTGATTTTAGAGAAAAATCTTGTGTTCTATAAAGTGGATGATAAGAAAAAAAGAGGGATCGTTTATGCGGTTGCAGATCAAAGGCAAGATTATCTGAACATCATCAGAGGCTTATAATAGAATATGGTAGAAGTATTAGTATAACGCGAAGCAGCCATTAAGAGTAAATCTTGATGGCTGTTTTTTATTGCAACAAAAATAAACCACAGATCCTGTAAAATCCCGCTATTTCGTTTCTGTAAGTGAAGAAACTAGCGGAGAACGGCGGAATTCATGTGGCAGTCACTGCACTTCAATGGGAGGAAAAACTTCCCCGATACAACGGATTTGTTTCCACCAGGAATAATATCGCTGATACCTTTTTCCATTTCTTTAAGTTATCATAGAATAAAAAGGTTCTGCTCATTTGCTGAGGAATCCGGTCCTTTTGCAAGAAGACTGAAACCTGATAAAACACGGAAAGGAGACACTATGAAGTACAAAAAACTATTTTCACCTGTAAAAGTGGGGAGTGTCACTCTGAAAAACCGCTTTGCAATGGCGCCCATGGGACCTCTGGGGCTTGCAGATGCTAACGGAGGCTGGAATCAGCGCGGAATTGACTACTACGTGGAACGTGCCAAAGGAGGAACGGGACTGATTATCACCGGTGTTACCTTCTTTGATCAGGTAGTAGAGAAACAGGATCCGTCCACTGTACCTAATCCGCTGTACAAACCGGTCAATTTCGTCAAGACAAGCCGAGAGATGACGGAGCGTGTACACGCTTACGGCAGTAAGATCTTCCTGCAGTTGAGCGGAGGTTTCGGGCGTGTCACGATTCCGACCAACGTAGGAGATATTCCGCCTATCGCGCCCTCTCCCATCCCGCATCGCTGGCTGGACAAGATCTGCCGCGAGATCACTGTGGATGAGATCCATGCCATTGTGCGCCAGTTCGGCGAGGCTGCCTTCCATGCAAAGAGAGCAGGATTTGACGGAGTGCAGATCCATGCTGTGCATGAAGGCTATCTGATGGATCAGTTTGCGATCTCCATGTTTAACCAGAGGACAGACGAGTACGGCGGATCTCTGGAAAACCGTCTCCGTTTTGCGCGAGAAGTGGTGGAAGAGATCAAGAAACGCTGCGGGCAGGATTTCCCGGTTACACTGCGTTTCAGCGTTAAGAGCATGATCAAGGACTGGAGAGTCGGCGCTCTTCCGGGGGAAGAGTTTGAAGAAAAAGGACGCGACACCGAGGAAGGCCTGGAAGCCGCAAAGCTTCTGGAATCCTATGGCTACGATGCGCTGGATACCGATGTGGGAACTTATGACGCATGGTGGTGGAATCATCCGCCGATGTATCAGGAAAAAGGCCTGTACCGGAAATACTGCAAAATGGTAAAAGAAGTGGTAAATATTCCGGTCTTCTGCGCAGGCCGCATGGACAACCCGGACATGGCGCTGGATGCGATCGAGAACGGCGTTTGTGATGTGATCGATCTGGGCCGTCCGCTCCTTGCTGATCCGGACTATTGCAATAAGCTTCGTTCCGGACGTCAGGGAGAGATCCGTCCCTGCATTTCCTGTCAGGAGGGCTGTATGGGACGTGTTGCGGAATATTCTCTGATCAATTGTGCTGTGAATCCTCAGGCCGCAAGGGAACGTTTCACAGCGTATGAACCGGTCCTCCGTGCGAAGAAAGTCCTGATCATTGGCGGCGGAGTTGCCGGATGCGAAGCAGCCCGGGTGCTGGCGACAAGAGGACATAAACCTGAAGTTTATGAAAAAGGAAACCGCCTTGGCGGAAATCTGATCCCGGGAGGCGCGCCGGAGTTCAAAGAAGACGATATCGCGCTGGCAGACTGGTATACAAGAGAGCTGGAACGTCTGAACGTGCCTGTCCATCTGAACACCGCACTCACAAAGGATGATGTTCTGAAGGCAGAATTTGATACGCTGATCGTTGCCACCGGTTCCACGCCGAAGGTATTCTCTCTTGGAGATGATGAGCATGTATACACCGCTTCCCAGGTCCTTCTGAAAGAGAAAGACTGCGGCAGCACGACCGTCGTCGTAGGAGGCGGACTGGTAGGCTGTGAGACCGCCCTGTGGCTTGCGCAGCACGGAAAGAAAGTGACAATCGTAGAGGCGCTTGACAGGATCATGGCAGTCAACGGTCCTCTCTGCCACGCTAACAAGGATATGCTGGAAGCGCTGCTGCCGTTCAACGGCATCGATATCCTCACCAGCGCAAAAGTGACCGGATATGCTGACGGCAGTCTTGCCGTTTCTACAGAGAACGGGGAGAAACAGATCCCCTGCGACAGCGTGATCCTGTCTGTGGGATACAAAGAGGAAAATACTCTTTATCAGGAGCTTGAGTTTGAAGTCCCCGAAATCTATCTCCTTGGCGACGCAAAAAAAGTTTCAAATATCATGTATGCCATCTGGGACGCATTCGAAGTCGCAAACCATATCTGAACTGAAACAGGAGAATAAACAAAACCGCTTCACGGGTCATTCCCGGAAGCGGTTTTTTATGCCGGCGACCGCTTACAGTCCCGGAATGTGCCGTTTACCACTTCCGGTGATTGGGGCAGCGGCGAATCAAAGTACGGATATCCCTGTCGATTCCCCAAATCCTTGTTTTTTTCGCATGAAAACAATGTTAAGATAAGACTGATTGATAAGGAATGGAGATAAAGGAAATGGACACAAAGCATCTTGAATACTTCCGCATTGTTTACGAAGAGAAAAGTATACATGCCGCTGCTAAAAAGCTCTTTATTACCCCTCAAGGGCTGGGGAGGATCATCCAGAACATGGAAAATGAATTCGGGACATCCTTTTTTACCCGGACAAAAAACGGAGTTTTCCCCACCGAGGAAGGAGCTCTTTTCTATGAGCAGTGTATCCGAATATCACAGGAATTTGACATTCTCAGCTCCCGAATCAGGCAGCTGGAGGAAAAGGGCCATTCTATCCGGATCGGATTTGCCACAGGCACCCTGCAGCTTTTCCCGCTGGAAGTCCTGTTCCGTTTTATGGAAGAGAATCCGAAGATTCAGGTGAAGTGGTGCGAATACCACAATCCGGAACTGCTCGAAAAGATCCTTGCATCAGAGGTGGATTACGGTTTTATCGTCGGAAAGACCCCTCGGGACAGACTGAGCCAGCGTCTGCGCTGTATCTGTCCGGTTGTTCTCCTGGTGTATAAAGGTCATCCCCTGTATTCAGAAGAGATTATCTCCCTTGATATGCTGAAGGAGGAAAATCTGATCCTCATGAATGAAATGTTTCAGATCTACCACGATTTTCTGAGGGCATGCCGGATTCACGGATTTGAACCCAGGGTTATTGCCAAAACTATGGATGGCGCCACACTTTACCGGCTCTGTACCGCCGGACTCGGGGTCGCGGTCTGCCCCCGTTTTCCCGATCAGAACCTGACAGATGTAAGGGCAATCCCATTGGTTGGAGATTACAACTGGGAAATCTACGGGACATGGCTTAAGGAACAGGAGAACAATGAGAGCATCCGTATTCTGGATCTTTTCCTTGAGAGGGAACTCCCTTAAGTCTGCTGAAAATAAAAAGAATCAGACAACAGAATCTCACCCGAAGTAAAAGGGATCAACGATGACTACGGATCGGTCAGTGTAATGGAGGAAGACCCTCCCATAGCCCGCCCTGATTTCCCATGGAACAAAAGACAGGACGGTAAATACCAGACAGAGCGTTAATTGATACAGGAGTGTTTTGAGAGACAGGGGAAAGAGTGAAAAAAGAAATACTGACTGTATCGTCTATTCTGAAACTGCGATCTGTATCGTAATTTAAAGATTGGAGGCAAAGATTATGGCGAATAAGTATTTAAGTGATCTTCATCTCGGACATGCCCACATTCTGGAGATGTCAGAACGAGGAGAAAAATTTGCGGATGTAGAAGAAATGAATGAATATATTATACATCAGTGGAATCTGCATGTAGACGATTCTGACGACGTGTGGATCCCCGGCGATTTTTCTTACCGCTCCAGGGTGCCGGTGCACACTTATCTGGAACGGATGAAAGGGCATAAGCATCTGGTGACAGGCAATCATGATATTAAGTGGATGAAACAGATCCAGCTGAGTAAATATTTTGAAAGTGTCTCGCACATGGAGGTGATTAAAGAAGGAAAAAAGACGATTACAATCTGTCATTATCCTATGCTGGAATGGGCACAGAGCAGGTATGCAAAATACAGCCCGGAAGGATATTCCTGGCTGATTCACGGACATATCCATGATCTGAAAGGCGAGGCATATTACTATATTAAAGAGCATCTGCCCTGCGCATTGAACGCCGGATTTGATATCAATGATCACCCGGTAACACTTGAAGAGCTGATGGAAAATAATTCAAGATGGTATGAGCGGGAGAACTGTCCGGATCAGAGTTCATCGCCATGATATAAGCTTCAGTCCTTCCTGTTCCCATCCGGCTGTTTCCAGATGCCCGTTTCATCCAATACATCCAGGGCAATTTCCGCTGCGCTGCTTCCGGAAGCATTGCTTTCGGCCCGGATATTCACTGCGAAGAAATAGGTGTTATCAGCGGTTTCGGCAAAGCCCACAAACCAGCCGTTGACATTCTGTCCGTCCACCTGCCCGGTTCCGGTCTTGCCGTAGAGGGTTCCGGCAGGAGAGGAGGACAGACACAGGCCATCCTTTACGGCACGGATATTTTCCGGAGCAAAATCAAAGGTGTTGCGGTACATGCCGGTCAGAAGTTCCACCTGTTCGATGGGAGAAACCTTCAGTCCTGACTCCATCCAGTAAGCGTCAAGGCTGCCGGATATATCTTCGTTGCCGTAGCCGATTTCCCGGATATGGGACCGGATTACGTCTGTACCCATCTGCCTGTCCAGCTCCTGAAAATACCAGTTTGCGGAAACGGATAAGGCAGATGCCAGTGTCTGATCCTGATTCCACGATTCAAAAGGATACAGGGTTCCGTCCCAGGTAAGAACAGAATCGTCCGGAGAAATAATGCCTTCCTCCAGAGCAAAAAGCGCGTCATAGATTTTGTAGGTAGAGTCCGGCGAGACCCGGACAGAGGCCTGACTTTCGTTATAGATACTCCAGCGGTCATTGTTCAGATCATAGAGGACAAAACTTCCGTTATAACCGTCAAAATATTCCGCCAGATCAAGGAAGGAAATGTGCTGCCCGGAAATGCTCCACTGATAATGCTCATCTTCCGCCGCGTAAGAGAACAATCCAGGGGAAAGCCCTGCAAGCAGAGCAGCGGTGAGAGAATAGACGGCAATATTTTTCATTTTCTTCAGAGCAGACGGTTCCCGGTAGGCGGCAATATTCAGAATACGCCGCCTGATCTGCTTCATGCTGCCGCCAAGGCCGGCAGAAAACGGGAAGCCGGTACGGGAAAGCTTTTCTGCAAAATTGATCAGTGTAAATCCGTATTCCTGATAATCGTCTTTGTCCAGCATGCGCAGTACGGAGGTGTCGCAGGCGATCTCCCGGTCGCTGCGGATTGCCGCGAATGCGGTCCGGACAAGGGGATTGAACCAGTAAAGGATTCCGGCCAGAATCATCAGATAATTTACCAGATTATCTTTATGCCGTTCGTGCTGCCGTTCGTGAAGCAGGATGTAGCGTATCTCTGACGGTTTACAGTCGGCGATCAGGTGAATCGGCAGATAGATACGGGGCCGGAGGCATCCTGTAATAACCGGTGATTCCAGAAAAGCAGTGCTGTATATGGGGATGGGTTTCGTCAGCTTCATGTCTCTGAGACAGCCGTTATAAATTGCCTGTACTTCCCGGTCCTGAAGAGGCAGTGCAGATTTTTTTATTCTGCGCAGGTGCAGGGATGCGCGGATTACCAGCAGGATCATAATCAGAATGCCGGCTGCCCATACGAGAGTCAGGATCAGTCCCAGTATGGAGGGGGTGCGGCTGCTGACGGAGACGGCAAAATCATTCATCCATCCTGCGGCTGTATCCCTGGAGCCTGCTCCTGCGGCAGCACCGGCCCTTCCTGCCGCGCCGGAGAGGACACTCCGGCTGCCGAAAGGAAACCGGGCAAAGAAAGAGAACAGCTGTCCGGAAGGGGCGGGAAGAAAGGGAACTGCCAGCAGGGCAAGAAAAAGAAACCACAGATTGTATTGCGCCCTGCCGGTCAGCGTATTCCGGAACAGCCTTTTTAACCCGAAGAGCAGGAGGAAAATAACGCCTAAGAAAAGGTTGCATATCAGAAAATGGATAATAAAATCTGTCACAGGGCTGCCTCCTTATTTTGTATTTTCAGACAGGATGGTTCGCAGATCCTCGATTTCTTTTTCCGACAGACGGTGATTTTCCAGATAGGAAGAAAGCATGGCGCTGATGTTGCCGTTATAAAACCGGTTTAAAAAGGCAGAGCTTTCCTGGCTTACATATTCGTTCTGCCCGACCAGGGGAGTATAGACAAAGACTCTGCCCTGCTTTTCGTAAGTCAGCGCTCCTTTTGTTACAAGGCGCTTGATCAGCGTCTGGATTGTTTTCGGACTCCACGCAGTGGTCTTAAGCAGCCGTTCTGTAATTTCATTTGTGTTGATCGGCGCATATTTCCATACAATTTTCATAACTTCAAATTCTGCTTCTGATATCTGGGGCAAATCCGGCATAGTTATTCCTCCTAAATCTTACATATGTAATAAATATATTATACAGCAGAACGGAAAGAACTGTCAAACAGAGAAAGGATTTTTATCGGTAAAAATACAGAATATCCGTAAAGAAAAATACAAAATTGACTGGCATGGCCGGGAGTGATAAACTCCTATCTTTGACAGTTGAAAGAGAAATGAATGGCTACAAACCCAGTAAATCCGGGCATTGTAGCCATTTTTGTTTATGCATCGATATGTGCTATATTTTTGCTTTCTTCAACGCTTTCGTATTTTTTATTAGTGTACGCATTGATGTTTTAGTTATAATCTCGTAGTCCGTCTGGAAACCAAAAGTCCGATGCAGGGCATCTGTGAGCTCTGTACGGGTATACGAAGGGATATAACCTCCGGCGGTGTTTAGCAAAGTCATCTTCATAGACCGCAATGTTTGGATGATCTGGTTACACGTAAATCCGTTCCCGATTTTCTTCTCTAAAAGCCGATATAAAATCAGGCTGATATAGCAGGTCATGAAGTGTGCTTTGATACGATCTTCCCGGCGGACAAACGCCGGGCGGGAGCAGAGTTCATCTTTCATGATGCGGAAGTTTTCTTCGATCTCCCACCGTTGCTGATTAATGCGGATAATCTCACTTACATCGCCTTCCAGATTTGTCACTACCGCATAAAACCCGTCATACATCGCTTCTTTTTCAATCTGCGCCTGATCAAGGTCATACACCGTTTTTTTGGCGATTTCCCCGTCGGCTGTAATGGTGGTGCGTTTTACGAAGCGCATTGGGTCATTAGCATTTTTCCCCTTTTTCTTTTTCCCTGGAGAATTGATGATTTTTTGCGCCCGTTCAATCTGACCTTCACGGATTCTTTTCTGGTATGCCGCATATTTCGGAGAATAGGTGACGATTAACGTTTCATCCAGATCATCTGAGATCAACGGGTATTCCTTGTAATAAATAGAATGGTAGACTTCGTCATCCGTCTCATCCAGAGCGCGGAGATCAATAAATTTCCGGGAACCTATCTTCCGAAACTGCGTGGGGTTCATCGCAATCCTCCGATCTTCTTCTTTCATTTTTTTCAGGGAATGTGTGATTACATAAGCCCTATGCTGAAAGCTGTTAAAACGGCGATTGTTAAGTGAACCCAGACCACTATCAGAACAGAAGATAAAATCGCTGCAATTGAAATCCCGGATAATCTTTTGCTCCAGCGGTTTCAGGGTTGTCTGCTCATTTTGATTTCCCGGAAAAATATCAAAAGCCAGGGGAATACCATCCGCATCCATGAATAATCCCAGAGTTACAATCGGATTCGGCCTGTTTTCCTTGCTTTTCCCATATTTACGCAAATCGTCTTCCTGCTCGATTTCGAAATAGAAGTTGGTACAGTCGTAATACAGAATTTTTTTGTTCCTGGGATGGACAAAGTTTGAGTTTTGATACAGCTCGCTCTGGATAAAATCCGATTCTTCGGCAATGACTGAGAGGGAACGGTACACGTCTTGCAGGCTGTATTTCGGCGGTTCTAACAGTGTTTTGCAATACTGGTAGCTGTCCCGTTTACTGGAAGGATGAAGGATGCGGGCGTAGAGTAAATCTGTCAAAATCGCATGGAGGTCGTACTGGAACTTGTGCCGACTTTTGATTGAACGGCAGATTTTGTCCAGACGAAGTTCCGTAGTCAGGCATTGAAGGAACAGATAGCCAATGTTAAAGAGCCGTTGCTCATCCTTAGCGATGCGTGCTCCCTGCGAAAAATCCACGGATACTTTTCCGTTTTTCTCATTGTAGAGTTCGGTTTCTTTTTTAGCCTCACTTCTTGCCCATTCCATCATCCGATTTTCATCGCCATCAAACTGACGAAGAAGATCATTGAACTTCCCCAGTTTTTTATATATGCGAGAGGAAGATTTTCCGTTTTCTTTGCGAAATGATTGGTAAATATAAACGTCTTTATTATTTTTACTACCGGTAGTTGCGATATACATGATCAAAAAACCTCTTTTCTTTATATTATATCACACTATTACAAACTAGTACATAAAAAGATGAAAAATTTGACAAAAAAAGCGCCTATTTATAGGCACGGTAGAGGTTTTTCCTTGATTCAATTGTCAAACTCCCGAGCAGGAACTGATTTTCTGATGGAAAGCCGGAAAAAACAGAGTGTATTCCAATAAAAACAGAGTTTGCTCTGATTTTTTGTTGACATCTGGAAAATCTGAGTTATAATAAAACAGGATTGAAAAAGCCAATGCGAAGAACAGGACATGACTTCCCGGAAGTCCATGTTTTCAGAGAGTTCCCGTCAGGTGCAAGGGAACATCATGACCGTGGAAGCTATCCCCTGCGAGCAGTCGGGGCGAACAGGCAGCCGCAGCCAGACATGCTGTGCTGAACAGAGCAGTAGCCCGGACCGGATTCCTCCGTTATAAGGAAACCTGTTAATCCGCAGGCTGGCGGAAACTGCCGGAGAGGAAGACGGCAGCGGAGAAAGGCAAGCGGACGATGGGACTGAGGGACCGGTAAAAACCGGTAAGTGAAGTGGTAACGCGGAGAAATATACTTCGTCTTCTGACAGAGAAATCTGTCAGAAGACGTTTTTTTATTCCTGTTTCTGGCTTTCATCCGGAGCAGCCTGAGTTTCGGGCGCTTCCTGAAACATTATAGTTTTGCACAATAAAGGAGAGTGGAGAGTTATGAACACTTTAGTAATCGTACTGATCGCCGCTGTATGTCTGATTGCGGCATATGCGCTGTACGGGCGCTGGCTGGCGAAGAAATGGGGGATTGATCCGAAGGCAAAGACACCTGCCGTTCTTCACAATGACGGACAGGATTATGTGCCTACCGATGGCTGGACAGTATTTGCCCATCAGTTTTCGTCCATAGCCGGAGCCGGCCCTGTTACCGGAGCAATCCAGGCGGCTGCCTTCGGATGGCTTCCCGTGCTTCTGTGGATCGTTCTGGGCGGTATCTTTTTCGGAGCTGTCACAGACTTCGGCGCTCTGTATGCCAGTGTGAAAAACGACGGAAAGTCCATGGGACTTCTGATTGAGAAATATATCGGCAAGGCAGGCCGTAAGCTGTTTCTGGGCTTCTGCTGGCTGTTCTGCCTGATTGTCATTGCTGCGTTTGCCGATATGGTGGCAGGCACATTTGATGCGTATGTAGTAACGGATGGCGTGCGGACTCTTTCAGAAAACGCGACCGTAAACGGAGCGGCAGGAAGTATTTCCCTGTTTTTCATTCTGTTTGCGGTTATATTCGGTGTGGTTCAGCATAAAGTGAAATTTACCGGATGGAAAGAAGTTGTATTCGGCCTGGTTTGCACGGTGCTTGCATTTGTATGTGGTATGAACTGCCCTGTTATCCTTGGAAAAGAAATGTGGGTATATATCGCATTTATCTACATTTTCCTGGCGGCAGTGCTTCCTATGTGGTTTGTAATGCAGCCGAGAGACTACATGTCAACATTTATGTTTGTAGGAATGGTCGCCGGTGCGGTACTTGGACTGATCTTTGCCCATCCGGATATGAACCTTCCGGCATTTACAGGATTCCGGAATGAGAATCTGGGAACGCTCTTCCCGATTCTGTTTGTAACAGTTGCCTGCGGTGCGGTATCCGGATTCCACAGTCTGGTATCTTCCGGAACTTCATCCAAGACAATTTCCAATGAGAAAGATATGCTGAAAGTCGGATACGGTGCAATGGTGCTGGAAAGTCTTCTGGCCGTTGTCGCTCTCTGTGTTGCAGGAGCAGCAGCCAGTGCAGACGGAACGGCGGCTGCAGGTACTCCCTTCCAGATCTTTTCCTCAGGAGTGGCAGGATTCCTGGAGATGTTCCATATTCCGGTATTTGTAGCGCAGAGCTTTATGACAATGTGTGTATCAGCCCTGGCGTTTACAACGCTGGATTCTGTTGCCCGTATCGGACGTATGTCCTTCCAGGAACTCTTCAGTGTGGATGATATGGAGCATGCAGAAGGATGGAGAAAAGTACTCTGCAACAAATATTTTTCAACCCTGATCACACTGGTATTCGGATTTATTCTGACACAGGTAGGATACGACAATATCTGGCCGCTGTTCGGAAGTGCAAACCAGCTGCTGAGCGCTCTTGTGCTGATTACGCTTTGCGTATTCCTGAAAGTAACGGGAAGAGAACTGAGAACACTGGTTCCGCCGTTTGTAATCATGCTGATTGTAACGTTTACAGCTCTGGTACAGAGATTCATTTCCCTTGTTCAGGTGCTTTCAGCCGGAGCAGGCACATTCATGGTAGAAGGTCTGCAGCTGATTGTTGCTGTGCTGCTGATGATTCTGGGAGTGACGATTGTGGTTACATCCGGAAAAGAACTGGTGCGCAGCAAAGCGGAGAAATAAACATACGGGGCCTTTTCTGGATACCTGTAAGATACAGTACATAATCAGAACACCGGAGAAAGAAGAAAAGATCTTCTCTCCGGTGTTTTCTGCATGTGAAATCAGGAAATTTAGCGGCTGGCCGGAATGAAGAAGCGATGATATAATGAAGGACAGTTGAAAAATACAACGAAAAAAGATACCATACAGGGAGATTTGCTGATGAGACAGAAACAGAGAACAAGCTGTGAAAGCTGCGCGTTTTATGTATATGATGAAGAATACGGAGCATATCTGTGTGACATGAACATGGACGAAGATGATTACGTGCGGATTATGTCGGAACGGTATTTTCAGTGCCCCT
>OLNO01002102.1_pt1 | contig 14100 bp, 7 predicted proteins | sample 1672861 | NCBI WGS metagenome assembly OLNO01 (sample SAMEA3136731, study PRJEB25190) | human gut metagenome | reverse complement strand
ACCTTGGCGTCCTTGCCCTCGCCCTCGACGAGCTCGAAGGAGAACTCGCCCTCAGCCATGTCGCGGCCGGTCAGGACCTTGGTCGCGGCGATCTGGACGGTGACGCTCGTCTTGACAGGCGTCACGCTGTAGGTATTGGTGAACGTAAATGCCACATCGCCGTCCGGCTTGCGGGACACCCTCAGATTGCCCTTGCTGTCATCGGTCACGGTGAAGGAAACCGTACGCGGAGGCTTGGCGTCGTTGGTCACGCCAGTGACCTCGCCGGATTCGGTCACGGTGTAGGTAAAGGTATGCTCGCGCTTCTCGGGCTTCTCGCCCAGAGCCTTGTTAAGGTCGTCGAGCGTAAAGGTAATCTTGCCAAAGTCGACCTTGCCCTTGGCATCATTGGTCACGCTCGCGTTCGCGGGCAAAGGTGCGCCCTCTTCACCGGTCACGGTAAAGGTGAACTTGCCGGCAATGTCAGCCGGGGTCAGGCCAGCAGGAACCAGCAGATTCTTCTTGCCAACAAGCGATGCCTCGGCAGGCGCGGCAGTGTAGGTGTTCACGAACTCGTTGCCGGCATCGCCGTAGACAGCCGTCGCCGTCAGGGTACCATCGCCGTTGTCGACAACGGTTACACATGCGTCAATTGCCGACACGGTGGCACTCACGCCCGCAGGCAGCTTGCCGGTCTGCTCGGCAGCAATGTAATGAATGGTCCACGTCGGTTTGTCTGAGCTAGCATCAAGCGATGCCTTGCCTTCCTCGACCAGCTTGGCAAGCGACTTGGTCGTGTACGTCAGCGGACCGAACTCAACCTTGCCACTCTTGTTGGCTGCGTTCAGCAGGACCTCGTCGTGCCCCGCGTAGCTCAACGTAAACTTGAATTCGCCGTCGGCCATCAGGCGCCCCGTGAGCGTCTTGGTAGCCTCAAGAGTCAGCGGGGTTTCCGTCTTGGCGCTATAGGTGTTCGTGAACTTAGTCTCACCCGAGGTCTTTTCAACGTCGGCCTTAAGCTCGCCCTTGGCGTTAACCGTCACAGTCACCTTGAACGTGGCAACGTTCTTGCTGTAGGTAATGCCACCGGCGCCGCCCTTGACCTCGCGGACCTCATAGGTGTACTCGCCCGGCTTGTTGAAGGTGATCTCGCCGAAGTCAATAGCTGCCTTGCCATTGTCATCCAGGTTCGCCTTGGTCACAGTCGCGGTCGCGGGTGCGGGCATCGGGGCGTCATTCTCGGACGTCGTTGAGAGTTCAAACTTAAACTCATCCGCATCCGTCCAATCGCGGCCCTCGAGCACCTTGGTCAGGCCAAAACCGGCCTTGGTATCCACCGTTGTTGGCGTCACGTTAAAGCTGATCTTGCCGTTGTTGCCCAGGTGAACGTCAACCTCCGTGGCGTTCGACTTGGCAGATGTGTTGTTCCACTTGGGATTGAGCACGTCGGACGCAGTGCCGGTGGGGTTACCGCCCACGCGCTCCTTGGTGGTGTGGAGCTCGTCAATAAAGGCCAGGCGCGCGGTTCCCTTGCTAAACGACAGGTTTCCGCTCGCGTCGGGCACGATGGCGCCCTCAAAGCTCGCGGCGTCTCCGCCGGTAAACTCAATAACGGCAATACGGGATTCGGCCTTACTGTCTGCGCCCAGCGCCTCGAACTCATCCTTGTAGTAATAGATGCCCTCGGCAGCCAGCGAGCCCGTCGCAGGCGTTGTGCAGTTCTTATCCGTGTAAATGGGAGTCTGCTTCTGGAAATAGTAATAGCGGTTGGTGTCGGCAGGCTCAAAGTTCGCGATCGTATCGCCCAGCGCGCCAGCGTTCCACTTGTTCGCGTAGAAGTTAACGGTCTTGGAACCGTTCTCCGCGGTGGTCGTATTGCTCTTGATGTAGTCCTCGAGCCCCTTTACGTTCTTGGGCGTAAACAGGTTATCGAGCGCTTCTTTCTTAACGCTTGAGGTGTAGTTCACCTGAATGGGCTCAGTATTGTCGACCGTAAGCACGCCGTCGGTGATCTTAAAGTGGCGCAGCGGAATCAGCGACGCAGGAATCTTAACCGTTACGATATCGCCGGTCTGAGGCTTGCCCTCTTCGGCATGCTGAACGGTGATGACCAGGTTTGCAGCCGCGCCAGTAAATATGTAGGTATCGACATTGCCCTCGGGCTTTATTTCCTGTTTGGTAAACGTTTCGCCGTTGTACACGACAGACGTAAAGTTGTCGACCTGCATAAAGTCGCCCAGCTCGTCAGTAAACGTAATGTAGCCAGACTTATGCTCGCCATATCCGCCGTGAACTTCGGTCGGGTAACCAGTTTGGATAATGCTTCCGGAGATCTCTTCGAAGATTTTCTCGAGCTCAGAGGCGCTGGTTGCCGACTTGTAGTAATCGGAGTTTTCCGCACGTGCACCAAAGTTGATGGTCCATTCGCGCCAGAAAGAAATGCTGGATGAGGCGGCAGGATAGTTGCTCGACACGGCATGCATGAACTTATTCTCGTTGCTTGTACGTCCATCCGTGGGCTCGGCACTGGGGTTTACGCCGCTAAAGATACCGATCGTATAAATGTCGGCACCTTTATCCTTGATCTTCTTGGCGCTGTTGATAGCGTCATTGGCAACCTCGTTCTCGAATTCGTCCCAACTCGTGGGCGAGCCATCGGTGAAGAAGACGACGACCTTCTTGGCGTCGGCGCGATCAGACGAAATGCCCTCAGCCAGTTGTAAGCCGTAATCGGCTCGCGTGGCGCCAGCGGGACTGATGGAGTCGATCGTACTCTTAAGGCTCTCCGCGTCCTCGCCCTTGCAGAGCGTCAGCTTCTTCATGGTCTGCGAGTAGTTGTAGCCGTTTCTATCCTTACTGTTGCCGACCGCAGTGGAATATGTACCCGCAAACTTAACGATGGCAACTTGATGCTGCTTGGACGGATCTGCAATGCTTTCGTTTTGCGTTGCGATAGTGTCAATAAAGCTATTGGCGGCCGTCTTCAGCGCATCGATACGCTTTGTGTCGTCGCGCTTACCCATGGGGTCATCCATCGAGCCGGAAGCATCCAGCACCATCACAATGTCGAGCGGCTTGCCGGAAACCGTCGTATCGGATGTCGAAGAGATAGCAGACAGCGTGGTCAGGAAATCAGAATCCCCGTTCTCGACTGCCTTGACCGTCTTATCGGTCCAGATTCGGCCGACGTTTTGAGTTGTTACTTCCTTGCCGTCATAGCCGCCGGCCCAGAACTTCCAGCGGTTGCTGGTGTCGTAGTCGACGACCGTTTTTCCGGTCATGGCCGGTCCGTCCATTCCGGTGCTGGACCTGGCGTTGGCCTCGGGCAGCATGGCGAATGCTGCGGCTGGCAACACCAGCACTACGGCCAGTATCACCGCCAAGAGACCCCTCGTGTACTTACTCATCGCGTCTCCCTTCTCGCGGTCTCAGACCTTGCAACAGCCTAAAGTTACGAAATGAGACACAATTTGGGCAGGTGACACATGTTCCAGATTCTGTTTTGGGCGTGAGACAAATGTCTCACCAAAGTTGAGACACGGCGTTTTCGCAGGAAAACGGGTGCGACTCGGAGCCATCAGGCAAAAATGATCCGCTTTCCTCCGTCCCCAAAGGGGGCAGTCGATGGCGCTCGCCACGAAACCGGCCCGTCTACTACGTTTGACCCGATACCCCTGACCATAGCCGCGTTTCATGAAAAACCGCGGGCAATTTACCTGCGGTTTTGTTTTTGCGTTGTTCGCCATGGTTGAGGGTAGCAGCCTAAACGTAGTAGATGGGCCCATTTCGTGGCAAACGGGTCACGTGGCAGCCCTCGCAAGGCCAAAATGACCCGTTTTCCTCCGTCCCCGGGAGATCAAGGGCTGTTACGGATATGGTGCCATTTCAAAACTATGCCGGATTACGGGGCTAAAGTCGGAACCCTCATCCATACCCTCATTTTTTGAAAAACGGCAGGCTATCTACCTGCGGTTTTGTTTTTGCGATTTTCGGTATGGCCGAGGGTCCGCTATCCAGCCCCGTAATCCGGCATAGTTTTGTTCGTGGCGGCCCAACCGCGCGTTTAAGTGCGGGGCCGGTGGGGCAAAATTGCCCCACCGGCCCCTATTCCAGTTCTATCCCAGCGTTACTCCGGCTTGGTTTCTACCGTGGGAGTCTTGTCCGCCGCGACTGGAGTGCGGGCAGTGTCCATAGTCAGGCAGTGTTTAGGACAGCTCTCGATGCACTCGCCGCACGCCACGCAAGCGTACGGGTCGATCGACCAGGTACCGCCCTTGCGATCGACCGCGAGCGCGCCCGCCGGGCAACGCCGTGCGCACATGCCGCAGCAGATGCACACGTCCATGTCGTTGACGATATGCCCGCGCAAGCGCTCGGGTGCCGTCAGCTTCTCCTGCGGATAGCGCACCGTGACCGGCTGCTTGACCATAGAACCTAAGGCCGTCTTGGCAAATGTCAGTAAACTCATGCCGCGCCTACCTTTCCGTGCAGCTAATGCAGGGGTCGATGGTCAGGATAATCATGGGCACGTTGGCAAGGAGTACGCCCTGCAGCGCATGCGTCAGACCCGCCAAGTTCTGCGACGTCGGCGTGCGCACGCGGAAACGGTCCAGGTTCTTGGTGCCGTTGCCGCGCACATAGTAATACGCCTCGCCGCGCGGCTGCTCAATCACAACCTCGCCGCGCGCGCCGTCGGCCGGCGTAAGCTTGGTGCGCCCGCCAATCCCGTCGTGCGGAATCTTGCCCACAAGCTCCTTAATGATGTCCATGGCCTGCGTGACCTCGGCGCAACGCACCTGGCAGCGGGCATAGCAATCGCCATCGGTAGCAACGATGGGCTCAAACGCGGCCAAGTCCGCATAGGCGCCGTCACCGAACATGCGCACGTCGTAGTCCACGCCCGAGGCGCGGCCGAACGGACCGACCATCGAAAGCTCCAGCGCGTCTTTCTTGCTAATCACGCCCACGCCATGCAGGCGCTCGCCGCAGCTGTTGTCGTCCAAAAACGTATGCACCAGGGCCTCGTAGTCAGGACGCATAGCATCGAGCGTCTGGACAATGCCCGCCAGCTCGGAGTCCTCGATATCGTGCTTAAGGCCGCCGATCTCGTTAATCGACAGAATCACGCGCCCGCCGCAAGTGCTCTCAAAAATCTTGAGTATCTGCTCGCGCAGGGTCCATGACCGATAGAACAGCGCCTCGAAGCCAAAGGCGTCAGCGAGCAGGCCCAGCCACAGCAGATGCGAGTGAATGCGCGAAAGCTCGTGCAGAATGGTGCGGATATACTGCACGCGACCAGGCACCTCGATGCCGAGCATGCGCTCGCAGGCGCTGGCATAGCCGCAGCTGTGGCCCACGGCGCAGATGCCGCAGATGCGCTCGGCGATGTAGCCAAACTGATGCATGTCGCGCTTTTCGGTGAGCTTCTCGAGCCCGCGGTGCACAAAGCCGATCTGAGGAATTGCCTCGATGACGCGGTCATCCTCGATCACCAGGTCCAGATGAAGCGGCTCGGGCAGCACCGGGTGCTGCGGGCCAAACGGAATAACGGAGCGATGTGCCATGGACCTTACGCCTCCTTTTTCTGCTTGTCGCGGGCGGCCTTGGCGGCAAGCGCCGCGCGGACCTTGGCCGCCTTCTCGGGATCCATGGCGGCGAGCTTTGCCTCCATCTCGGCGGCCTTGAGCGCGGCCTTCGCAGCAGCCTCATCATGCTGAGCATCGGAGCCGGCAGCCGCAGTGGGCTGAGCAGCGGCAACCGCGGCATCGCCAGCGCCCGTGGCACCCTCCCCCGCAGCGGCCTTCTCGGCAGCGGCCTTGCGCGCCTTGGCCTCGGCAGCCGCGCGGACCTTCATGGCCTTCTCACGCGCGGCCTTCACCTCGGGCGTAATAACGCTCATGGGTTCAGCGGTCGAGACCTGGTAGAAAAAGCCCTTAAAGTCGATCTGCATGTCGGTGATGGCAAGCCCGAACAGGTCGTGTGCCTCATTTTCAAACGGGAACACCGCCGGATAGTACGAGCTGATGGACGGAATCTCCTGGTACCGATCAATTCCCTCAACCACCAGGTTCTCGATCGCATAGCTGCCGTCCTGCGCAATATGTTCCTGAGCAGCACGAACGTTGATAAACGTATAGAGCAGGCGATACGTGCCGTCGTCAACGTTGCGCTCGGCATGCATCTGCACAAAGCGCGCGCCGGCACCCTTGAGCGCCTGGACATGCGACAGGAGCCCGTCGATCCCAACGGTGGTATAGATAGCCTTTTGCATTACTCGGCCTCCTTTGCAGCGGCGGGTGCGGCGGGCGTCCCAGCAGGCGCGTCGTCAGCCCCGGCCCCCGCAGCAGCCACAAACCCGTCCTCGCCCAGCTCAACGCCACCGTCCCAGGTAGCGGCACCGCCCACGGTGAGCGGATCGCCGCCGGCGCGCATCACGGCCTCCTTCTGGTCCAGGATGCCGCACGCCTCCACAATGGCATCGATCACGGTCTCGGGGCGAACGGCGCACCCGGGCGCGTACACATCCACGGGAATCGCGCGGTCCACGCCGCCGATCACGTTATAGGCATCGCGAAACACGCCGCCCGAGCACGCGCAGATACCGCATGCCACCACACACTTGGGCTCGAGCATCTGGTTGTAGATCTGGCGCACGACAGGCAGGTTCTGGGCATTGACCGACCCCGTCACCAAAAAGATATCCGCATGCTTGGGGTTGCCGGTGTTGACCACGCCAAAGCGCTCCGCATCGAACAGCGGCGTGAGCGAGGCCAGCACCTCGATATCACATCCGTTGCAGCTCGAACCGTCGTAATGAATAACCCACGGCGAGCGCGACATTTTATGATCCATGGATGCCGCCTCCTAAATAAATACGTCGACGAGGATGGGCATAAGGTTGAGCAGGCCAAACACCAGCGCCACGCCCCATCCGAGCCTAAAGCAGCTGCGCCAGGTGCTGCGTGCGAAGGTGTTGTCGATCAGCACCTCGACAAAATACGTCGCAGCCATCACGACCAGGGCTACGACCCAGCTCACCGGGTTGTCCCAAACAAAGAACATGCCCACCCACATCAAAAACAGCACGGTCTCGCACCAGTGCATAAGGGTCATCTTGGCCAGCGTGCCGCCGCTCATCTCGGTGGCGACGCCCTGGACGATCTCCTGATGCGCGTGATGCGAGTACGAAAGGTCAAACGGCGACTTGCGCAGCTTGATGGTGAGCACCGCGAGCAGCGCGAGGAAAATGGGCGCGCTGTACACGATGATGGGGGCCGACTGCCCCGTCACGGCGATGGAATCGAAGCTGTCGGTGGCAAGGTACAGGCCCACGCTCATCAGCAAAACGGCGGGCTCGTAACTCATGACCTGCAGCAGCTCACGGTCGGCGCCGACCTGGGCAAACGGGCTTTGCGTCGAGGCGGACGCCAACACCACAAAGATCGCAGCGAGGGTCACCATAAAAGCGCACAACAGCGTGTTGGAACCCGACACAAAGATGCCGCCGCCCACCACGGTAAAGATGAGCGCGCACGCCATGTAGGTATCGTCCATGGTGTTTACGCTGGCGGGGGCCTTGCGCAGCAGCTTGGCCACATCGTAGAAAGGCTGGAGCAGGCGCGGGCCCACGCGGCCCTGCATGCGGGCCGAAAGTTTGCGGTCAACGCCGTCGATCAGGCCGCCCACAAGCGGCGCCAGTAAGGCAAATGCCACGGTGCCAATAAAAATGCCCACGACGCCCGAACCTTCAAAATACTTGCCGCGCAGCACCGAGGGCGCACTCATGGCAAGTCGCTCGGGCCCAATCCACGCGCAACACAGCAGCGCAAACAAGATAATGCTGCAGCACACGACGCTACCCGCGGGGCCAATACGCTTCTCGCCAAGGGCGTCCTCCGAGTACCAATTGCGCTTTTCGGCCTTCACCTCGTGTCCCATCGAGCCGCGGAAATGGCGATATTTGTCGGTCCCCACGCCCGAAAGGTACACGTTGACGTGCGGTTTGTTGCTCACGCGGAATGAAGTCAGCAGCACCACGGCGATAAACGCCACGATAACCACCATCAGGTACATGGCGTCCTTGCCGATAACGTACGGCACGCGGCCAAACACCATGGCCAAGTAAGGCGACACCAGACCGCTCGAGATAACCGGGAACGCCACGCAGCACAGAATCAGCAGCGCGGCGATGGTGTTGAGGGCCATCCATTCGGTCTTATGGACATTGACCTCAACGTTTTGAGCCGTGGGGTCGACGCCCGAAAGCTTGGCAAGCCACTTGCCCCAGAAGAAGAACGTCGCGGCCGAGCCAAAGGCAAGCACCATGATCATGAGCACGTTGCCGGTCTGCGCGAACGCCACCAGAGCGCCCCACTTGGACACGAGCATGCCAAACGGCGCCACAAACATGCCCATGATGCCCAGCATCATCAGGCGCGTCAGGTGCGGCATGCGGCTGAACATACCGTCCATGTCCTCGATATTGCGGCTGCCGATATGATGCTCGGCCGTGCCCACGCACAGGAACAGCAGCGACTTTGCCACCGTGTGGAACAGGATCAGGAAGATGGCCGCCCATACGGCCTCGGGCGCGCCGACACCCAAGCAAGCACTGATGAGGCCCAAGTTGGAAATGGTGGAGTACGCGAGCACGCGCTTGGCATTGCTCTGCGAGATGGCCATAAGGGCAGCGAGCAAAAACGTGATGGCGCCCACGCTCGTGACCATAAAGCCGGTCACGGGATAGATGGCATAGAGCGGGCTCAGCTTGACCATCAGGAACACGCCGGCTTTGACCATGGTTGACGAGTGCAGCAGGGCGCTCGTGGGCGTGGGGGCAACCATGGCACCCAACAGCCAAGTGTGGAACGGCATCTGTGCGGCCTTGGTGAGCGCGGCGAGCGACAACAGGATGACCGGCATCACCAGCAGCGCGGACTGCGCGGTTCCGGCGCCGGAAAGCTCAATCATGCCCGAGATGGTCAGCGGCATGCCGTTCACGTGCAGGTACATGAGTCCGGCCAAAAACGCGATGCCGCCCAGCATGTTGAGGATGATCTGGTTAAAGGCGTTCTTGATGGCCTCGGGCGTGCGCGTGTAGCCAATCATGAGGAACGAGCACACGGTGGTGATTTCCCAGCCGCAGAACAGCCACTCAAGGTTGTCGCTCGTCACGATGACGAACATGGCCGAGAGGAACAGGAACATAAGCGCCAGGAACTGCGGACGACGGTCGGGCGCGGTCTGCCCGCGCAGCGCGGCCTCGTGCTCATCATGGGCCTGGAAGTCCTTCATGTAGCCCAAAGCGTAGATACAGATAAGGCTGCCGACGATGCCGACGGCGAGGACCATGATCACGCTCATGTAGTCTAGGTAGAGCGGCGTCGCCGTGACGGCTTCGGCCGCAGGCAGCGTCATGGCCGCAAAGACGAGCGAGCCCACCAGCTGGACTATGCCGAGCACCGTGGTGAGCGTGTTCTTATATTTGTGCGCGTTGTACAGGATGACGGCGCACAGGATTACGTCGATAACGGAGCTGATGATGGAGAGCGTGTGCGAGATGTCCGGGGCGACCTCGAAGCTCTGCGGGCCCGTGCCAAAAAACATGACGGCGACTACAACCGTCACCGCCATGATGATGCCGGAGCCTATGAGCCCCACCGCATCGCGGGCGCGGTCGCCGCGCGCGAGCAACATGCCCAGCGCCGGCACCAGCGGAAACAGGGTAAGGAAATACAGTAGCGTCATACCATCACTCCCCCATGCAAAAACGCTGCAATTGTTTAACGTTATAGCTCAATTACGGGGTTGCGGTGGCAGGTTTTCGGTCAACTGGGGAGTTTTAGGCGTACGGGGCAAGGGCACGTCCGCTTTGGAGCAGAGAGACGACGCTCCCCTATCGCAGCGACAGGCGCGCGGGCCACTGCGCGCGGTTTATTGGCCACGTTGGAGGATGTCCCGACAGGCTCGTGCCGGTCCAAAAAGTTGGCGCGGCAAGAAAAATGCGCCCCTGTGGGCGCACCATCCCGTTTGCTATTCCGCCTTTTTAACGCGCGGCTTATCGACCAGTGCGGCCTCACCGCTCTCGCGGTACTGACGGCACCAAGCCTTGACCGAAGACTCGCTGGGAATCTTGTGCTTGATCATGGCCTCGCGAACCGTCAAGCCGTTTTCCAGACGGTCCTTAACCACAGCGAGCTTTACGTCGTACGAGTAGGTGTGATGATGCGAACCGGCATTGAGAACGGCGTCGGCACCGCCCACGGCATACGCGCGGGCCCACTGACGAGCCGTGGCCTGGGGAATGCCAAGCTCCGCGGCGAGGGCGCGATGACCGACCCCCTCTTGGAGGATCTCGACGGCGCGCTGCCTAACCTCGGGCGCATGCGTGCGAGTCCTAGTTGCTTCCGACATACCTGCCACTTCTTAGCCTTAACCGTTAATCTGCTTTCTTACGTGCAAGTTAGATAGTAGCATTTTACTGTTTGCTCAAAGCAGTTAATTAAAGTAGACGCGGCGTTATCTGGGCATTTGGCACCAAATTACGACATTTCTTTATCGATTATTTACGCTGGTAGCTGACTCGCAGCTAATCGTCATTCGCTTGTCAACAAAATTGGCATCTCTTTATGTCCTTTGGTATAGAGGATATGGTTATTAACCCCTCCCCCAATAATTTTGAGTGATCCGCAAGGCAGTAGACGTCCTCACTCCTCATGATTACCGCGCATTGCTATCCACCGGAGCAAAACAAAAAGGGCGGGACCTGCTGCGCTTGCAGGCCCCGCACCGGTTGACACCCGACGGGACACAGCCGGGCGAGACGGATCCGTGCTACCGCCCCGCCTGGCCGCGATGTTCAACTACAGCTCGTTGGCCGCGTGATATGCCGTGCGAATGGCGCTCGCAATGTCGGCGGTGCGCTCGCCCGAGCAGTCGCCCACGCGGGTCACGGGCACCGTCACGCCATCCAAGTCAAACGCGTTGGCCTTGGAGCCCACGGCCATCACCACGTAATCGCAGGCGATTTTTACCGGCTCCTCGGCGCCGTCCTCGGTGGTGCGAATGGCCTCCACGCCCTCGTCGGTAATGGCGGTCAGGCGGGTCTTAACGTGCTGCTCCACGTTGTGCTCTGCAAAGTCGCTCATAATCAGCGGCAGAATGGTCTCGGACTCGCCCGCGGCAATCTTGTCGAGCATCTCCACGATCGCCACCTCGCAGCCGTGCTGCAGCAGATACTCGGCAGTCTCGGTGCCCACCAGGCCACCGCCAATGACAGCGACGCGGCCGTTGATCTCCGCCTTGCCGGCCAGCACGTCCCAGCTCGAGACGACCTTCTCCGAGTCGGCGCCCGAAACGGGGATGACCACGTCGTGCGCGCCCACGGCCACAATCGCGGCGTCGGCGGCATTGAGGTCCTCAGCGGTAGCGGCATGGCTGAGCTCAACCTTCACGCCCAGGCCAGGCAGAATCTTCTCGTAGTACTCGACCGAGCGCATGATCTCGTCCTTGCGCGGAGGCGCAGCCGCCAGCACAATCTGGCCGCCCAAGTGATCGCTCGCCTCGTAGATGGTCACGTCGTAGCCGCGCTTGGCCGCCACGCGTGCGGCCTCCAGGCCGGCGATGCCGCCGCCCACCACGGCGATCTTCTTGTCGCCCTCGCCCGGCTTAATGGCGATGGTCGCCTCGTCGCCGTTCTCGGCATTGAGCACGCACGAGATGTACTTGCGATTTTGAATCGCGTCGACGCAGCCCTTGTTGCAGTTGAGGCACTCGCGGATGGGCTCACCCGTGGCGGCCTTCAGCGCAATGTCGGGGTCGCACATGAGCGAGCGGCCATAGGCGATGATGTCGGCGGCGCCGTCTTCCAGAATCTTCTCGCCGGCCTCGACCGAAACCACGCGGCCCACGGTTGCCACCGGCACGGAGACCAGGGCCTTGACGCGCTCGGCCACGGGCAGCGTCCAGTTGTAGGGCATGGCGCCCATGGGCGGAATGGTGTCGCCCATGTTGCCGGTGTGGTTGGCCTGTGCGACCTGGATCATATCGATGCCCGCGCCCTCGAGCAGCTTGGCGAACTCGCAGGCCTCGTCGGGCTGCAGGCCGCCCTTGCCGCGCGGCGTGCCGTCGGGGTTCTCCATGATCACGGGGAGCTTGTACTCCACCATCAGCTGCGGCGCGGCCTCCTTAATGGCGGCGACGACCTCCAGCGCGTAGCGAACGCGGTTCTCGAACGAACCACCGTACTCGTCGGTGCGCTGGTTGAGGATGGCCGAGCACAGCGAACCCACCAGGCGGTCGCCGTGGACCTCGATAGCGTCGATCCCGGCCTGCTGTGCGCGAGCGGCCGAGGCAGCGATGGCCTCCTTGATCTGGGTGAGCTGCTCTACGCTCGCCTCGTTCACAAAGTGCTGCATGTCGTGATGCAGCTTGGCGTAGGCCTGGTTGCGGATCTCGTTGGACTCGGCCATCTTGGCGGCAAAGGTCTCCTCGTCGCCGGCGGCCTTGGCCTCCTGCGCGGCCTTGGCGGCGGCCATGGATCCCATGACCATGCGGCCGACACCGGGCACATCGTACTCGGGGTGGAACAGCTGCAGCGCGACCTTGGCGCCGTGCTTGTGGACGGCGTCGGCCAGCGCCTTAAACGTGGGGATCTGGGCGTCGGTTGCCAGCTTGGGCGTGGGGCTTGCGGTCATGACGGGAGCGACGTCGCCGATGACGATGTAGCTCACGCCGCCACGGGCCAAGCGCTCGTAAAAAGCCAGGCTGCGCTCGCCGATGGAACCGTCACGCTCCTCGTAGCCGGTGGTCAGCGGCGGAAACATAATGCGGTTCTTGAGCTCAAGGGGGCCAACCGTAATGGGCTGGAGCAGCTTGGATGCAGGTGTGGTCATGGACATTCCTCTCTTGTAGGCGCGGCGGCGATAATGCCGCGTAGTTATCTAGAGGATATGGCATGGGAATACAGCAGCGCAACGGAAATCGGCGGACAGCAGGTAGCGGCAGGTGGATGGGATGAGCCCAACAGCGGGTTTTTCTCGATCTGTAACACCTAGCCGCCTAAATCGGGTCTAGATGTTACAGATCGAGATTTTGTTTGAGAGGCCAAGAATTGGACCGAGAACACGGTCCCGGAATAACAAAAAAGCTCGTCGGCTAGGCCGACGAGCTGCAAGTTCTTGGTCGCGGGGGCAGGATTTGAACCTACGACCTCCGGGTTATGAGCCCGGCGAGCTACCAGACTGCTCCACCCCGCAATGTCTGGGCGCCTCATGTGCGCAAGAAAGAATATTACGCGGGAGTTCGGTAAACGGCAAGGAAAAACTCGTGGAGCATAATTCCTTCATATTTAAACCCCTCAGCCCCTATCACCGTAAACGAATCGCAGCCGAGTGCCGTCGGCGACGCGTATACAATGGTGCGCGTCCTTTTATGCCAACACTGGGAGTAGACATGCTGCTCGCTATCGATATGGGAAACACGCAGACGGCCATGGGCCTGTTTGACGGAGACGAGCTGGTGCAGTCGTGGCGCATGCCCACCGACCGCTCCTATACCGCCGACGAGATCCATGTGCGCCTGATGGGTTTCTTTAAGATGTACGGCCTTTCGCTCGACGCGGTCGACGCGATCGCCTTTGCCGGCGTGGTGCCGCAGCTCTCGCGCGAATGGCACGCCGTGGCCGACCGCATTGCCGCGGACGCCATCGTCATCGGGCCGCAGACGGCCGCCGTGACCAAGCTGCGTGCGGCGCGACCCCAGGCCGTGGGCGCCGACCGCGTCGCCGAGATGGTGGGCGCCAAGAGCACCTACGGCGCGCCGGCCCTCGTCATCGATCTGGGTACCTCCACCACCTTCGAGCTTTTGGACGAGACGGGAGCCTTCCGCGGCGGCATCATCGCCCCGGGCATGAAACTCGGCGCCCAGGCGCTGGCCCGCGGGGCCGCCCAGCTGGCCGCCGTGGAGCTTCGAGCCCCCAAGTCGCTGCTCGGCCGCACCACCGTCGAGGCCATGCAGGCGGGCATCGTCATGGGGGAGGTGGCCCGCATCGACGGCCTCATCGATATGATCTGGGCCGATTGCGGCTACACGACCCCCGTCATCCTCGTGGGCCCAGACGCC
>OLNO01002100.1_pt1 | contig 14108 bp, 20 predicted proteins | sample 1672861 | NCBI WGS metagenome assembly OLNO01 (sample SAMEA3136731, study PRJEB25190) | human gut metagenome | reverse complement strand
TTACTGCCCAGCATCGGGAAATGTTGGATCAAGTTTTACATGTTTTTGATGTCCGCGCACCTCCCTGATGGGCAGTGTAACACAGAAATATGGAGATTTGATGAAGGCGGCACAGGTTTATCTCAGGATTTCGGAACCCATTTCCGCTTTATTTTTCTCTGGATATCCGGCATTCCCGAAATTGTAACCCGGAATAAATCTCAATGCAGGGGATCCAAACTGTGTTTAAGGTGATTCCAGAAGTGCCTTTTCGTCCTCCCCCACCGGCTCCTGACCAAGCCACGCCAATGCTTCATCAAGGTCAAAGGTCTCTTTCCCGTCTTCATTTACAAAGAACGGGATCCCGATTCCACTGTGTTCTCTTACCGGTTCAAAAATGGGATGCGTATCCCGCAGACGCAGGAATTCCTTAAGGTTCCCGGTATCTGCCGTTATGTCAATAAACTCACTTTCAAATCCGCGCATTTTCTGTATCGTCAGATAATTTCTGCAGTCTATACAGATCTCTGATCCATATACTTTCATCTTCTGTCTTCCTTTCTGTCTGTAGATTTTATTATTGTATCGCTTCTCTTTCTGCAGCAGAAGAAAAATCTCCAAATTCCATTTTATATTTATTTTGAAAATATATCTTTCGCCTGAGCATCCAGATCTTCGCGGCTCATCCGTTTTGTCTCTTTTCCTGTGCAGAGGGCTTCAAAATTATGATAAATATGCCGGCACATGATCTGCTCCATAGGCTTTGAAAATAATGCTCCAAGGGCTTTCGCGATCAGATGCATCCCTGTGTTAATCTCTACGCTGATCTCAAGCTCGACTTCTTCCGGGCTTTCCTCCCGCAGTGTCAGATAAATAAAATCATGACTGTTTTTCTGGTCACTGACGCCCTCGATGGTCACTACTTTTTTCTCCTCGTCAAAAGAAGCCGTGTAATGGGTCACTGCTGTCGTCTTCCCGTCAGATCCCACTGTCTCTGCCTTCCATTCTATATCAGAGATCACCGTCACCTTACTTCCCGGAGCAATATCCAGACTGGCCGGACAATGAAGGGCTTTCCATCCTGTCTCTATGGGATATTTGAATTTTTTTGTATTGCTGAATTTCATAATTCACTCTTCCTTTCCATATAAATACTCAGAATCTATCTGCTATCTATCATATCTTAATTCTCTCTGTGCTTCAACCGTCGACGGCTTTAAATACGCGACTGCTTATAATCCTTAATGTATTTCAATATGCTGTTTTGCTGTCCCGATAGAATTTATTTCATCAGATGCTATCCCTGTCTTCATCTCTGTCCGGTTTTGCCTGGCTTCTATACATTTTTCTGATTTACCGAATGAAATCCATGATGTGAATCGTATTAGTTATGAAAACAATAAAACACTGTAAATATTAATCCATGTAAGGAGGAGATTCTCATGAAGAAAGCAGCAGCAGTAATTATCGCAGCAGCTCTTATCATCACACTGGGAGGGACAACAGCATTTGCATTCAGCCGGGCCGGGCAGACCGGCAGCCGGAATACTGTAGATCGTTCCGCCGGTATGAAGTATAATCAATACAGTGAATGCACATACTGCGGCGAGCCGGGACACTGTTTCGTTGATTCCGACGGCGACGGAATCTGCGACCACCGCAGTTCAGACATTCCAGACGCAGGTACCTGCTACAATAGCGCCAACCGTACATCTGACGCCGGATGTCTCAGCGGTTCCGCATATCATTGTGACGGAACCGGGCATCAGGCCGGGCACAGATACGGACACAGATAATCAGAAACGGGGAAAAAGTTATGCGCAGCGAGGAAGAGGCCAGCCGGGCGATTGATCAGTATGCGGACACGGTCCGCAGGATCTGTATGGTTCATCTGAAAAATTATGACGACACAGAAGACATATTTCAGACGGTGTTTCTGAAATATGTTCTGCATAGTGCGCCCTTCAGAAGCACGGAGCACGAAAAAGCATGGATCATAAGAGTTACGGTCAACGCCTGCAAAGATTTCCTGAAAAATGTATTCCGGCGCAGGACTGTTCCGCTGGAGCAGATCATCGAAAAACCTCAGGAAATGCCCCGGAAGTATTCCGACCTGCTGGAAGCGGTTCTTGCACTGCCCGAAAAATATAAAGACGTGATATATCTTTATTATTATGAAGGTTACTCCGCAGCCGAAATCAGCGGTATTCTCAAAAAGAATGTGAATACCGTATACACACTGCTGACGCGCGCCAGGCAGATCCTGAAGACCAGACTGGAAGGGGTGATCGATGATGAATGATAAATGGAAATCCGCTTTTGACCAGATTCATGCAGAAGATGAGCTGAAAGAGCATACAAAAAAATATCTTTCAAAGAGGGTCTACAGCCGCAAAACGGTCTTTCCCCCTCTGTTTAAGCGGTTCGCTGCGGCAGCCGCCGGGCTGGCCGCCCTGCTGTTTATCGGGGGATCATACATTTTCCTGACGCCGACCGCTTATATCAGCATCGACGTCAATCCTTCCCTTGAGCTGGGGATCAACCGTTTTGACCGCGTCGTCTCCGTAGAAAGCTATAATGAAGACGGAGAGAAACTGGCAGGAACACTTAATATTACATTTATGAATTATAATGACGCACTGGAGGAACTCCTCTCCAGCCAGGACATTGAAGATTATCTGTCCCGGGATGCTGTCGTATCTCTGACTGTAGCAAGTGATAACGAGGCCCAGTATAATGAGATATTTGACACTGTGGAGACCTGTGCCTCTGATCACAAAAACATTCGCTATCATTCCGGCGATACAGGAGAAATGCATGAGGCCCACGACTCAGGAGTCTCATTCGGGAAATACCGCGCTTATCTCATACTTAAAAAGCTGGATCCCTCCGTGTCGCTGGATGATGTGCGTGATCTGACCATGCGGGAGATCTACGACCTGATTGATTCGTATTCCGGAAATCAGGATTCCGTAGGCAATGATTCCGGGACTGACGCGGCGGGAGCAGACACAGATGCAGCTGATACCGGGCACAGGACAGACAGCCATCACAGTGAAGGGCACAATGGGTACCATCATGGTGAACATAATGAAAGGGAAACCGACTGACCGGTTTCCCGGAAGCTTTCCATGCAAAGCTTCCAAGACGGTACAGACAACCTCCTGGGCTGGCGGCTCTGTCTCAATAAGCAGTTCGCGCCGCCTGCCCGGAGGGTAATGTCCGGATAATACGGGAATCACCGGGAAGCATTGTCAGTCCCGCTGTCTGCCGTTTCGCCAGTACCGTATCGTGTTCTTTACACGATATGTCAGTCTCTGGAATCTGAAGCGTTCTTTTTTCCTGGTGTAAGGATCAGATTCTGATACCTGCTGTCATTTTTCAGAAATCCAAAGCTTTCTTCATTCTGAAAGCATTTCCGCAGATTTTCCTTTATTTCCTCCAGATTCTCCTCTTTCATTTCCTTAAATTCCATATGTTCATAAAGAGGCGAATTTCTGAAACTTCCGATTTCTTTTATATCGGAAAGCATGGCTTCCACTATGGCAATCACCGTATCAGCGTCTTTTTCCATAGCGGCGATTTCAAGCCGGGCCGAAACTTCATGATATTTTCCCATCTCGAAAAATTTTGCCGCCTCGGTCTGCTTCTGAACGATGCTCCGCGCCTTTTCCATATTATTCTCTTTCAGCGCAAGCAGATAAATGCCGTGAAGCTCCATGCTTACCCTCTGATAATCTGTAAACAGAAGTTCCTCATAGGCCTTATATGCTTCCTGCATCCGGCCTGTCTCAGCATAAATCTGCGCCTGTTTCCTTTTTCTTTCCGGATTCTGTATGGAGAAATACTCCAGATATTTTTCCGCTTTATCATACTGCTTCTTCCTCATATAAAAGCCGGCCAGAGAATCCGCTGCACTCATCCGTACAGCCTCATCTTTACTGTCCAGCAGGCGCGTGTATAAGGAAGTCAGATACGGATCGTACTGCTCTTCATCCGGGACTTCCCGTATCGTCCGGTATGCGTCAAGGCAGACCGCAAGATTCAGAATCAGCGGTTCACAGTTCGGATACTGCTCCAGCTTTTTCCTTGCCCATCGAAAGGCCTCTTCATAGGATCCCGTCTTCAGCTTCTGATCCGCTTCCCGGACAATTCCGTTAATCTCTTCTTCTGTCAGTTCTTCCCGGTATGACAGCAGAGTATCCAGTGAAATATCCAGCAGCCTGGCAATGGGCGCCAGGAGCGTAATGTCCGGATAGGAATTTTCATTCTCCCACTTATTTACCGCCGGGGCAGTTACCCCAAGCCGGACCGCCATCTCTTCCTGGGTCAGATTTCTGATCTTTCTGTATTTCCGGATCACTTTTCCCAATGACATATGCTCATCTCCTTATGCTTTTTTTGCATCGGCCTTTGCTAATACAAGAATAGCAGAAGAAGCAGATCCGGACAATTGAATCTGAGTTAAACGGGAAGTTATAAAAATTAACCATTGTTCATGTTCCGGGAACAAACCGGTGCATCTTTATATACTTGCAGTCCCATGCCGGGTCATGATAATAACTGTACTCCCTCATCTGACAGCCATGACACAGGTCATCCGCCATCTCAAGAATCACATCCTTAAGTTCCAGATTCTCCTTCCATTTCTCTTCCATAGCGCTGTACCCGAGCAGCGCGCCCAGAATATTGCCTGTCACCGCCCCGGTGGAATCGCTGTCCCCCTTATGATTCACGGAAGCAATGATTCCGGCGGAAAAATCATCCTTGTACCTGAGCGCACAGTACAGAGAGATGCCCAGAGTCTCTTCCGCTACCCAGCCCTCGCCGAGGGCATGAATATTTTCCAGATCATCCGCGTCATTCTCCGACAGTTCCACCGCCAGATTCATCATGTGTATCAGTTCCTCCAGATGCCGGTCCCCGGCAAAAAGCTGTTCCATCATATCCCGGGCATCCAGTACAATTTCCTTCAGATCCGGATTTTCATCTGTCAGAATTCTGCTGATAATATGGGTCACTGCCGCCGCAGGCATGTAGCCGAGCGAATGGCCGTGTGTAATGGCCGCAAGCTGAGCGCCTTCCAGATCCAGTTCCCGCAGCCCTCCGGAATAATTTTCTCCCGGGCGGTACAGCAGCGCAAGGGGCGCCACCCTCATAATACCGCCGCAGCCCTTGCTGTTGTTGGCAGGATTTCTGATATAATCCTTCCGGTTATCATCCTTTGCCGTCAGAGCATCCAGGCATGTATTTCCCGGCGCCCGGCGGGAATACAGTTCCGGCACATCAAGCAGCCAGGAAACTCCGCCTTCTTCCGTATAGCGCTCATGCCGGTTTACTTCCCGCATGGTACTTTGCTGTGTCTTCAGCCAGTCATAATACGCGCTTTTTACATATTCTCTGGGCGGCCCGGCAACGCCCCGCATCAATCCCCGGGTCTCCCCGGCCAGCAGACCGTTTGCCGTAAACAGCGTCATCTGCGTATCATCGGAAATCAGGGCCTTCCCTGACCGGGAATCCGTCTCATACTCTGTAATCCCATCAGGCCCGTATGTATCGAAAATCTGTTTCTCTCTCCAGAACTCAACGGCATATCCCAGCGCGTCGCCGGCAGCGCCGCCGGCCATACACCCGCGGACCGCATCCAGATGTTTTTCCGTTTCTCTGATCCTGGCCTGCACCGCCTGATTTTCCTTCTCGTCTTCTTCCCGATAAAAATAGCCGAAATTTCTGAAAAACTGCCGGAAATTGTACTGATCCGGAGAGTGATCCAGAACCGCGAAATCGATGCGGCGGAAAAATTCCACAGCTGACATGCCGTCATAATTAAACTCCTTTATCGCCTTATAGAACAGATCCGACACAATGCGCGCGTCATTGCCGAAGGCGCCGCAGCCGAACGCTCCAAGGATCAGCACCTTATATCCAAAATACGCCGCCGTTTTCAGCATGCCGTCAATCCGTTTATAAACCATTGCCCGATATTCCTCGTCCGACATTCCTTCCAGCCCCCTCCGGACCATCGGAGCCGCGCAGGTCATAACCGATACAATAACCGAGTTCTCGAGAAGATTGCCGTTCTCGTCTTTCAGGATCTCCACATCCGGCGTAATGATGATTCCGTCGGATCCCATATAGGTGTGAAGATTTCTGTTGTAGGAATAATAAGCCCGTGCTTCCCTGCCTTCAAGAGACAGCAGCAGCGAGCTCCTGCGGCACAGATCTTCCTCCTGGGCCTTTGCCCCTCTCCTGACTCCGCCGCCCGGATTCACCGGATTTGCCAGGTTCAGAACAAGGATCCGGTTCTCCCCTTTGCCTTTCAGCAGATAAGCGCATTCCCCGGAGCGTTCCACAGCAAGGGAAAAAGAGTCCATATTTACACAGTCCACATCGATTCTTCCCATAACATATACATGAGAATTCTCTCTGCTCTTACCGATCTTCTCAATATCGTCCGGCAGATAAACAGAAGCATGTTCCATCTGCCGGCGGGAAAGTTTCAGTTTTATTTTCTTTCCGTCTGTTATGTAATACCCCTGCTCCAGAATCTCCATGGTATCCTGGAAAATATTTATGTTATTCTGACTCATAGGCACCTCCTTGTGAAATAAATTTTCATTGACTGCACTCCGGACATTTATCGATTACGCTCCGGGCATCTGAAGGGATGAAAAAACTTCCTTTTAATTGCGGCCTGCCGCTTTTCCCGCCAGCGCGGAAGCCTTCCTTTTTCTCTCCGTATCAGCACCGGATTTTACCCATTCAAAATTCAGTCTGACCCTGCGCTCATCTGAATTCATAAATTCGGCATAGGCTTTCGTACCCGGTCTGCCGGCCTTCCACTCTCCGGTTGCCCATTTTTCAATCCCCGTAAGATCATACCGGATCGTCAGTTCTTGTATGCCAAGCTCCTCCGCCTTTCTCACTGCCGCCATAATACCCAGCAGCTTCCCCGCATCCGCACGCATTGTTCTTATATCCGGGTCATTTGCGCATCCGCTGAGGGGATAATCCCTTTCTCCGTCACAAAGGAAGCCCCCGTAGCCGTATACGCCGGTGTCGCTGTTATAGTCCCCCAGCACAAAAGCCCACGCTTTGTTTTCCTTCTCCTGCATATATTCCTCGGCCGCTTCCCTGGAACTGAACTTTTTATATTCCTGATGTGAAAAGCCTGATACCTGTTTTTCGCATTCCGCATAGGTTCTGTAAATGCCTGGTTTCCTCCCCCTGCGTACAGCATAATATACCTTCGATCTTTCCGTATCGGAGGCAGCGCTGCTGCCGGGATTTTCCGTATCGGAGGCTTCGCCGCTGCCGGAATTTCCCATATCGGAGACTTCGCTGCTGCCGGCGGCTGCCATAATGTCGCGGATATCGTGAACCAGTTTTCGGATCCCTCTGTCGTCTTTTTTCAATTCTGAAACGGTTACAGACTGGTATCCGCCTAACATCATGCGCATCACACCCCGCAGCGGGACATCATCCAGCATTACCGGAATAATTCTGAACCGGGCGGACTTTTCCAGATTTATGGCATACTCAATCTCCTTTCTGCTCCATCCCGGATCCTCCTGGATTGCATCGGACATCAGCACAGCAAAGCAGGCACACTCCTCTATTGCTTTTGTAAAAACACTCAGATAATCCTCTCCGGCCGGAATGTCCTCGGGCGCCTTCCACGTCTCTATACCTTCTGCCTGAAGAATACTGCGCAGCGTTTCCGCCTGTTCCCGGCTATATTCTGTTCTGTAGCTTATAAACACATATGGCTTATTCTTCATGGTCCTTCTCCCTTCCGCTCCATATACAGACAGTATACCATGAAAACCGGTATTTCAGAAATCATCTGCAGTACAGACAACTCCATCCCGGGGCAGTCAGGCAGGTTTACCGGCAGAATTTATCTGCCGGCCCGGATTTGCCTGAGGAAAATTTACCGGAGAGAAATTTTCCCTTTCCCGTCAATATCGATTTTTAAATCTTCAAACCCTCCGGTCAGAAAGCATACGGTGTATTTCCCGCCCCGCCGGCAGAAAACCGCTTCACAGAAAAGTTCTCCCATTGCCGCCAGGCGTCTCTCTCCCAGAGCCTTCACCCCGGCCAGCACTGCGTTTTCCGCCTCCAGCTGGAGCCGTTCCGGCATCTCCCGGTAATGCAGACAGAGGTGTCCTTCCTCCAGGGGATTTCTGCAGATGCATTTTTTAAATGCACTCCCCGCCATCATGTACACGGCAAAAGCTGCCGCCAGCTGTCTGTCGTACTTCTTTTCACAGTTTGAATAATTATTTGCCATCTTTTCTTCCTCCTTGACAAAAGTTTTTCAGAGCAAGAATCAAAAAACCGATTTTGCAAAAGGGCGCACTTTGAGCCTTGACTCCAAATGCACTCTTCACAAAATCGGTTATAATAAAATTCAAACTTTAAAGGTAAAGAAGTACTTTACCAATACTCATCTTATCATCCTCTGCCTTCCGCGTCAACCGGGAAACAGAAAAATTACAAGAACATTTCCTCCAGTTCCCTGTGGGGCCGCGACACATCTGACTGGTAAATATCAATGCAGTTCATCAGCGCCCCGCCTTCCGCATATGACGGAAAAAGGAACCCGCACTCCGGGCTTCCCGCCTCGTAATCCCCGGTAACCGGACAGACCGCGCAGATCAGGTACTCAAACATCTGCTCCGACTCTCCCAGCCTGACATGATCCGCCGCCTTGGCCGGAATATCATACCGGTCATTGGTAATATATGTAATATTAACAGATATTCCTGTATCCTCTTCGAATTTATCAATAGCATCCTCTGAATATACTCCGCCCCAGATACATATATTTATTTCTCTAGCATTCTTTTTTCCACCATCTGAAACTCCACAACCTGCCAGAAGACTCATTCCCATAGTTAGCGTAAGTAATACGGCTGCTATTCTATTTAATTTTATATTCATAATCATTTCTCCTTGTCGTACAATATATACACCTTCAGATTATATTTAATTAGATTCAGAACTTATATATAACTTCTATATCCTCCAACATCAGGGACTGGCTTGTGCCATCAGTAAGGCCAAACTCTTCCACTGCCTGCTCTGCCACACCTGCCGCCTTGAGAAAAAATATTCCACATTTATGTTTGCCTTATCCTTTTTTATGCTTCCGCCACCACAAAGAACCAGAACCTTATTTCCGTATTTCTTTACAAGCTCCGGTAGCCGCCCTTCACCCAAAACAACCTTTGCAGGTATGTTGTAAATAAAATTTTCCATTTTGTGCCCTCCTTAATAATCCGTCTTAAGGTATCCAAGCAGTATTAATACATTACAATTATTATCCTGATTTCTTATGATACATAGATATGGAATTCTCCTAAAAAAAAGTGCTCAAGGACTTTTCCTCAAGCACTTCTTTGTAACTTTATTAAGACACTATATACCTTGGCATTATACCAAGGTCAATAAATCTTCATTAAAAATAATCACCAAATTTAATATGCAATTTTGTAATATTTCTCAACATCTTTATTATTATATTGATTTTCCAAGTTCATATGTTTTCTGTAATTCCTGTTTTCCGGAAATATCTCCTATGCATCGTACAGAAATACCGGGCAGATACATCTCAATAAGAGCTTCTTCCACAGAAAATTCTCTGCAACAATATCTTTCGATAACGGCTGTCTCGAAAGGAACTCCTTTCAGTTTAGGTACCAGCAGTTCGACTTCCGTGTGGAGACATGGTTTTATAGCCTCCTTTGATAGATTTGGTTGTGGTGACTTAATTTTACCAAACGGCTATAGACCATGTCTATTTTTATGTCGTTGATATTTTTTGCTCAGCAAGTGATACCCGAACTGTTTGTTGTCAGTACTTAAATACGGATTTCTTCAGGCTCATTTCATCACTCAAGCCGGCAAAATCAACTTTAATTCTATACAGTTTTGTACAGAAAATTTGGTTCTATTTGATTTTATTTGTTTCCAACTGTCAAATCTCTATGGTCTGTTTCCGCTAGTGTTATCAATCTGTTATCACTCAAAAATTCTTGTGATATCTTGGTTGACCACGCGGTAAATCTCTAAATACTCGTTACCTGTCTTGTAAATAATCACATAATCTTCCCATATCGCATATTTATAGTCTGTCCGAAAACTGACTCGCTTAAAAAGATCTGAACCCATTCCCGGAAACATCCGAAGATTTTCAAATTTGCCGTAAAGTTCTTTTATAGTCTTTGCAGCATATTCCTCATTATCTTCAGCAATATAATCCCGGATATTCTTTAGATCCTTTGCAACAATCGGATTAATCCGCAGTTTTAACATCCTATTCCCCCACAAGTGCTTTCAATTCATCCAGATTCAGCCAGCCCTCGCCATCTTTCACTGCTTCTTCAGCTTCCTGCAGCTTTACCAGAAGTTTTTTCTCTGCACGGTCACGTTCATAATCTTCAATATCCATAATAACAAAACGTCCTCTGCCATTCTTGGTCAGATACACCGGTTCTCCTTTGTGACAATTTTTTAAAACTTCATTATAATTTCTCAAATCAGATACTGGTAAAATATTAGCCATATTCTTTCAGCTCCTTCCTTGATTTCATATTATTTCTGCTGCTTTTATTATACACAGAAAGCTGTAAAATTCAACGTAGATTTTTACAGCTTTCGGAGGGGAATTTCCATTATGAATATTTTTGTTATATCAGTTTAAAATAAATTAACCAAACTCCTGATTTATTCGAACTCGGCGTGTTCTCCGACTCCATTAACTATATTTATTTAAGTTTTATATGGATTCACGTCAATATTTACTTCAATTACATCAGTTATTTGGAGTTACTGATTTTCTGTTGCCAAAATGTTGCCACTTCATCTTATATGTTCCAATACAGCAGTCTTCCCTATTTTGAATAAACTGCGTCATTCTTAGAAAGGAGGTAAACACAGTACTGATTCATACTGATTCCCTCTCTTTTAGAATGCTCAGCAAGAGATCGGTGCAGGCTCCGGGGAATTCTTAGTTTAAATTGTCCGGAATAATCTTCTAAATTATCCGGTTCATGAATCTCTATTCCTTCTTCCAGTGCGGCTTCAATCCATGCCTTCTTTGCGTCTACTGCATTTGCAACCGCAACTTCAATCGTTTCACCACAGGTAATACACCCCGGCAGATCAGGATAAGAAACCACATATCCGCCTTCATCTTTATCTTCTACGATTTCCATTCGATAAGACATCTTCATATAATCATTCAGCGTCTTCATCATTTCTCGCCTCACTTTCTACAACCTGTCTCACAAGTTCCACATAAACCTTTTTAATTGGTTCATGTTTTGGTATCGTAATTGGCTGGCATCCAGATTTTCGAAATGTATAATGACTGCTCCCACTTCGCGGAGCATTCATCTTATAACCGTAACTCTCCAATACTTTCCGTAGCTCATCAAACCGGAAATCTTTTGATAAAGAGCTGATACGCATCAATAGTTTATCCCATTTTGACATTTGAATACCTCTTGTTTATATTATATTTGGTGTCATATTTGGTGTCAAGAATTTCACATAACATCTAAAATTATATGTCAAAAACTTCAAATTATTTATATAATCACTCGAACTCGGCGTGTCCTTCACCGTTGTTAACTGTATATATTTAAGTTTTATGCAAATCCACGCAGTTTTTTACTTCAATTACATCATTTATTTTGCTTTACTGATTTTCTGTTGCCAAAATGTTGCCATGCATTTAGGATATCCTAATCACAAATAATACTATAACCTACTTTCACTGACTATATCCTCCGAACTAACACAGGTTACTTCTTCACCAAATGATCAGTCATGAATCCAAACATGAGGATCAAATATATATCGACTTTTTTGTTCAGCATTTACTATCCCTAAGATGATTCCAATTTCAGAAATACCATAATCCGTATTAAATTGTTTTATTCCTAGAGACATACTGTTCTCCACTTCATCTTGAACTAAATTATATATTTCTGATTGTATTTTAGCAATATTAGGTAATTCTATTTGCAAGCAGCCTTTAAAATTAAGATACGAAATTTCTTGCTTGTATTTTACATTTTCCAAATTAAAAACTAAAGAAATATAATTAAAAAATTCTTTCAAATCATTAATGGTTTTAATATTAGAGAAATGTACCCTAGTCAATATAAATAGAGCAGAAAGACAATCTAATTGTGTAGAAGATAACTCACCAGCGACGACAACAGCATTATCCACAATTCTTTTAAAATGGCTTTTATCATCATTCTGAATACGATTTACCACTAATTCTGTTAAAATTTTCATGACATCCTTTTCGCCAAAACGAGCATAGTTCTTTTGAGCTTCATATAATATAACTTGAACATCTGGCTGTGTAAACGGAGTAAAATCATTAACTTGTTTTTCTTCTAATTTTTTTAGAATTTCATCGCACAATTCTGTTGCTCTTTTCTCAGCTGTTTCTTTTGCAAGTGATTGAAGTTTTGGGAAATTATCCATAAAAAGATCTATTGTTTGTCTAGCTGCTTGTTCAGGTGTCATTCCAACATATTGAACTCCAATCTGCGTTGGATTCGATACCGGTGCAGACTTTTGTATTACCTCAATTGTATCTGACATATTATTCATCTTCTTTCTTATTATTAATTTCAATTCCTATTTGCGTTGCATTATTATACGCCGTCTGATTAATTAAATATTTTGAACTTTTATCATCTTTCTTTTTAGCACAATTGCTTCAAAAGCACTATTTTCTTCCAACAATTCTGCCTTTCTCTCTCTCAGCTCCGCTACTTCTTTTGCCCGTTCCTGTTTCTGAAAGTCCAAAACAAACCGCTGTTTCTCATGAGTTCCTTTCTGTTCCCACTCGATTCCATACCGTTCCATCACCGCCGCAAGATTCTCTTTCTCTGAGGCAACCCACTGATTCCATTCTGTTTTTGATCTCGTGCCGCCTTTAAAGCCCAGCCGCGCTAACGCCCGCTTCAGAGATACTCTTGTATCCATTGCTCTTTTGCTTTCTGTTATAAACGGAATAAAATCAATATGAAGATGCGGCGTTGCTTCGTCCATATGAAGATGAGCCGAGAACACTCGGAGTGTCAGGTTTCTCTGCTGAAAATCTTTCATATAATCATCCAGTACCTTTGCCGCAAGCTGTCCTTCCTCTGTCCTTGCTCCCATATCATCTTTATTTCCAACCTGTAAAATAATTTCGTGAAATGGCTTTTTCTGTTTGCCGGATGCAATCTTTTCAGAATAGTCTTTTATCTGCCAGTCTTTTCTTTGCTTTACATTGTAACGGATACGCGCTTCTTCAAACAGTTCATGATACACGTTTCTAATATCCTCATTGCAGTATTCCGCGTTCAAGTGACTGCGCTCAGGATATGTATTCTTTGCATGAAATTTTCTGCTGTTGTGATTTACAGAACCTTTTCCTACCATATTATGATGAAATCGGACTGCTTAAACCAAGGAAACTCACTGCAGCCGGTTATCGAATGTATGATGATAACGCATTGCAGACCTTACAACAAATCTTATTTTTTAAGGAGCTGGGATTTCCACTAAAAGAAATAAAAGAGATTTTGGGGAAACCAGATTTTGACAGGATTGCTGCTTTTAAAAAGCAAAAAGGACTGTTCTTGCTGAAACGGGGTCGTCTTGACCGGCTTATACAGCTTCTCGAACGCTTAGAGAAAGGAGAACAATGTATGAGCTTTAAAGAATTTGACCTATCTGATTACATCAACGCTTTGGAAGATTTCAAATCCAATCAGACAGGAACTGTCATTCAGCACTGGGGAAGCATTGAAAATTTTGATATGTTCATCCAGAAAATCAGAGATGATGAAGAACATGTGGCAAAACTCGCCATCCAGCAGTTTGGCAGTATTGAAAAATATACCGAAGAAATGCTGAAAGAAGATAAATTTCTTAAGCTGGCTTCTCACAAAGGAGAAGGTGTAGCTTCAGAACCGGTTCAAAGCATTGTAGAGGAAATCATATCCAGCATACAAACCACTACCTCAAAACTGCTGATTGGAAGTACGGAAAATTAGAGGGCGTAAAAATTTCTGTGTCTATGGGGAAAAATCTTCTTTGATAAGAAACAG
>OLNO01002094.1_pt1 | contig 14134 bp, 10 predicted proteins | sample 1672861 | NCBI WGS metagenome assembly OLNO01 (sample SAMEA3136731, study PRJEB25190) | human gut metagenome | reverse complement strand
CCTGCATGTGTACAGCTTTTTATTAATTACCGGCTCTCTTAAACAAAAAGTTTACTGCCCGTTTTGGTCTCGCTCCAAAAGGCAAAGCCGATTATGCTTTTTTGCTTCACGACCTTTTTCACATTAAGAGCGACGGTATTATGACGATTGTTCTTCCGCACGGTGTTTTGTTCCGTGGGGGTGAAGAAGGCGAAATCCGCAAGAACTTAATTGAGCAAAACCATATTGACGCAATTATTGGATTGCCGGCGAATATTTTCTTCGGCACAGGTATCCCCACCATAATTATGGTATTGAAACAAAAGCGTACAAATACAGATGTCCTTATCGTTGAGGCATCAAAAGGTTTTATAAAGGTTGGTAAGAACAACAAGCTTCGTGCTTCTGATATTAAAAGAATTGTCGATGTAGTAACAAAGCGTGAAAGCGTAGAAAAATTTTCAAAAGTTGTCAGCAGAGACGAAATCAGAAATAATGAGTACAACTTGAATATTCCGAGATATGTTGACTCTTCCGAAGCGTCCGAGTCTTGGGATATTTATGCTTCTATGTTTGGCGGTATTCCTTGGTCTGAAATTGATGAACTGAAAGAATATTGGCATGCTTTTCCATCTTTGAAATCAGCTTTATTTGAAAATACATCTTCAGATTATTGTAAATTAACAGCCACGGATATAAAAAAGGTCATCAAGGATCATAATGATATACAGTCTTTTGAAAACAATTACTATGCCGCCTTTAATGGTTTTGATCAATATTTGTATGATGAATTGATTGATAAGATGGATACCCTTAATATTTCAAAAACCGAAGCTGTTTTATCCTTAAACATCTTTGAACGCTTAAAAAATATTCCCTTGGTTGACAAATATGAAGCATATCAGCTTCTTGATGATGATTGGACTAAGCTTGCCGTCGATTTAGAAATGATACAAACGGAGGGATTTGAAGCAACGAAAAAGGTTGACCCCAATATGGTGGTTAAAAAGAAAGACGGAAAAGAGCAGGAAGTACAGGAAGGATGGGTAGGCCGCATAATACCGTTTGATTTAATTCAGGACACTCTTCTTGCCGATGATAAAGTAGCATTAAAAGAAAAAGAAAACCGTCTTTCTGAAATTGCTTCGGAATATGAAGAATTGTTTGAATCACTAACAGAGGAAGAAAAAGAAGGCGATTATGCAAGTGAAGGCGGTTTTGTTAATGCTGAGATTAAGAAAGCGCTCAAATCCGACAGTATTGAACCGGAAACAAAAGAAAAACTTCTTAAAGCAGCAGCATTGAATACGGAAGAAAAATCACTGAAAGCGGCAATCAAGAAAGAGACCAGACTTCTTGAAGTTAAAACCAAGGATACCATCGAAGGACTGTCTGATACGCAAGTTATCGAACTTCTGAAAGCCAAATGGATTCAGCCTCTTATTCAAAGCTTAATGAAATTGCCGGACAGAATTGTAAACGAATTGGTTTCAAAGCTTGAAACGCTCGCTAAAAAATACGAAACTACATTTGCCGAGGTGGAAACGGAAATCGCTGACACACAAGCGGTTCTTTCTGCTATGATTGATGAGCTTGAGGGCAGCGATTCTGATATGCTGGGACTTCAAGAATTCAAAAAAATGCTTGGAGGTTTTGCAAAATGACGAAAAAAGCAAGCACTCCGGCATTAAGATTCAAAGGGTTTACATATACTTGGGAACAGCGTAAGTTAAGCGAATTTGCAGACAAGGTTACAGAGAAAAATGTTGGACTACAATATATTGAAACCTTTACGAACTCGGCAGAGTTCGGAATAATCAGCCAACGAGATTTTTTTGACCACGATATTGCAAAGATGAGTAGCTTGGGCGGTTATTATATCGTGAGAAGTGAAGATTTTGTTTACAACCCTCGTATCTCAACCTCTGCACCTGTCGGACCGATAAATCGCAATAAGTTAGGCAGAATTGGTGTAATGTCACCACTTTATACGGTTTTTAGACCACATGATATTGGCACAACTTATCTTGAACATTTTTTCAAGAGCAAGTATTGGCATTCATTTATGAATTTCAATGGTGACTCAGGTGCAAGGTCGGACAGATTTTCAATTAAGGATTCTGTGTTTTTTGAAATGCCTATTCCAATACCACATATTGAGGAACAAAGAAAAATTGGAGAATATTTAACTCACCTCGACCGACTTATCACCCTTCATCAGCGTAAGTATGACAAATTGACCAATATGAAAAAATCAATGCTTGAAAAAATGTTCCCGAACAATGGAGCAAATGTTCCGGAAATTCGATTTAAAGGATTTACTGATGCTTGGGAACAGCGTAAGTTGGGGGAATGTACCGATTTGCTTACAGGACATCCGTTTGAAAGCAAACAGTTTTCTGAAAATGGAGTATTACTTATAAGAGGAATGAATGTAAAAAGAAATGAACTTGATACATCTCCTGAGATATGTGAATATTGGCACACAACAGAAGGGTTGGAAAAATATCTATTAAGTGCTGATGATATTCTTATTCAAATGGACGGTGCATTGATAGGAAAAAGCTATGCAAAAATGCCTAAAAATAAGTTGCCAGCCTTATTAGTTCAACGTGTTACACGTGCAAGGACTAAAAATGATTATGATAATGATTTTATATATCAATCTTTGCAAAGAGATTTCTTAACATACATCCAAGGAATAAAAACAGAAACAGCTGTACCACATTTAAGTTTAAATGATATTTTCATTTTTAAAATATATGTACCATCTTTAGCTGAGCAGAAAAAATAGGTTCCTGCTTCCGCAACCTCGATAACCTTATCACCCTTCATCAGCGTGAGTTGGAAAAGTTGAAAAATCTCAAAAAAGCGTGCCTTGAAAAGATGTTTGTTTGAGTAAAATAAGCGAATTTTAAAAGTAGGGAGGAAAAAATGATTTTTAATAAAGAATCGGATTTTGAAGCGGCTTTGATTAAAATACTATCTGAAAAAGGCTGGGAAAAGGAAATCCTGAAAAACTACTCTGAACAAGATTTACTGCGAAACTGGGCAAATATTCTTTTTGAGAACAATAGAGATATTGATCGATTAAATGATTATCCCCTTACCGATAGTGAAATGCAGCAAATTTTAGAGCAAATTAAAACTTTAAGAACACCATTAAAGCTAAATGGATTTATCAACGGTAAAAGCGTATCAATTGTCAGAGATAATCCCAACGATACGCTGCATTTCGGAAAAGAAGTGAGTTTGAAAATTTATGACCGTCGTGAAATCGCTGCCGGTCAAAGCCGTTACCAAATTGTTCAGCAGCCTAAATTTCCGACAAAATCAAAAATGCTCAATGATCGTCGTGGCGATTTAATGCTTCTGATTAACGGTATGCCGGTAATTCATATCGAATTAAAGAAAAGCGGCGTACCCGTAAGCCAAGCATGCAATCAAATCGAAAAATATGCGCATGAAGGTATTTTCAGCGGATTATTCTCGTTGGTTCAAATTTTTGTTGCACTAGAGCCTAATGAAGCCGTTTATTTTGCAAATCCGGGTCCTGACGGTCAATTTAACCCGAATTATTACTTTCATTGGGCAGATTATAATAACGAACCTATTAACGAATGGGATAAAGTTGCTTCCACGCTTCTTTCCATTCCTATGGCGCATCAGCTTATCGGTTTTTACACGGTAGCTGATAATTCAGACGGCGTTTTAAAAGTAATGCGCAGTTATCAATATTTTGCGGCAAGCGCAATTTCTGATAAAGTTTCTAAAACCAAATGGGAAGGCAACAATCAGTTAGGTGGCTATGTATGGCATACTACTGGTTCCGGTAAAACTATGACCAGCTTTAAGTCTGCTCAGTTGATCGCAAGCTCTAAAGATGCTGATAAGGTTGTTTTCTTAATGGATAGAATTGAACTTGGCACGCAGTCCTTAAAAGAATACCGTGGTTTTGCAGATGAGAATGAGTCTGTGCAGGCAACAGAAAACACCGGTATACTTATCACAAAATTAAAAAGTACTGACCCTGCGGATACTCTTATCGTTACTTCTATTCAAAAAATGAACAATATCAAAGATGAATCCGACGGACTGAAATCAAGTGATATTGAATACATAAACGAAAAGCGTATCGTTTTCATTGTTGATGAAGCACATCGTTCCACATTTGGAGATATGCTGATTAACATTAAGAATACTTTCCCGAAAGCCATATTTTTCGGATTTACAGGAACACCTATTCAAGAAGAAAACCAAAAGAAAAAGAACACAACAACCACAGTATTCGGCAGCGAACTGCACAGATACAGTATTGCAGACGGTATTCGTGATAAAAATGTTCTTGGCTTTGATCCGTACAAGGTATTAACCTTCAAGGATAAAGATGTCCGCAAGGTATTGGCCTTAGAAAAGGCAAAAGCGCAAACCGAAGAAGAAGCAATCTCTGACCCTGTAAAAAGCAAAATCTATTACAAATATATGGATGCCGGTCAAGTCGGTATGGCAGGATACTTTGATAAACTCGGGAATTACATAAAAGGCATTGAGGATTATATTCCGAATGTTCAGTACCAAACCAGAGAGCACACCAAATCAGTTGTAAAGGATATATTGGAAAACTGGACTACACTCAGCCATAACAGCAAATTTCACGCTATTTTTGCCACAAGCAGTATTCCGGAAGCAATTACCTATTATCGGATGATTAAGGAAATGGATCCGAAATTGAAAGTTACCGCTTTGTTTGACCCAAACATTGATAACGGAGGCGGCGTTGAGTTTAAAGAGACCGGTCTTTCTGAAATAATTGAGGACTACAACGAAAAATACGGGCAGGATTTTACAATCCCGACCTTTGCCAAGATGAAAAAAGATATAGCGGCTCGTTTGGCTCACAAAAAGCCTTATGAGCGAATTGCAAACGAGTTTGAAAAGCAGATAAACTTGCTCATTGTAGTGGATCAAATGCTTACCGGCTTTGACTCAAAGTGGATTAACACGCTGTATATGGACAAGGTGCTTGTGTATGAAAATATTATTCAGGCGTTTTCCCGTACAAATCGGTTATTCGGTCCAGATAAACCATTTGGTACAATCCGTTACTATCGGAAACCGCATACGATGGAACGCAATGTCAATGCGGCGGTTAAATTGTATTCGGGAGATAAACCGTTAGGTTTGTTTGTCCAGCATCTTGCAGAAAACTTAAAAATGATGAACGAACTGTTTATCGATATTTTGGAACTGTTCTCAAATGCAGGTGTTGAGAATTTTGAAAAATTGCCGAACGATATAACCGTGTGCAAAAAATTTGCAAAAGATTTCAAAGAGTTGAATGAATATCTTGAAGCTGCAAAAATTCAAGGCTTTAAATGGGAAACAAGCTCTTATACAAACGATGAAACCGGAGAAATTATTGAAATGGCTTTTGATGAAAAGGCGTATTTAATTTTGGTTCTGCGTTATAAAGAGCTCAGCAGTGATGGTCCCGTTCTCCCTGGCGGAAACGAAGATGTTCCGTATGACCTTGTCGGGTACATTACAGAAATTGACACCGGCCGAATCGACGCTGATTATATGAACTCTCGTTTTGAGAAATATATGAAATTGCTCAATCTTGACGGAGCAACTAAAGAAGCTATTGAGCAGGCAGAAACAGAACTTCATAAAACTTTTGCCACATTATCGCAAGAAGAACAGAAATATGCCAATATATTCCTTCATGATATCCAAAGAGGCGATGTAGTCGTTACCAAAGGGAAAACGTTTCGTGATTACATTACCGAATACCTATCAAAAGCGAAGGATGATCAAATTCATAAAATAGCAGTTGCTTTGGGCGTTGATGAAACAAAGTTGCAAAATATTATGAGTTTGAAGTTGAACTCTGCCAATATCAATGAGTTCGGACGATATGATAAGCTGAAAAAGACTGTAGACAAAACGAAAGCAAAAGAGTACTTTGAAAAAATTGAGGGTACAAAGATAATACCGCCTAAAGTCCATGTCAAAGTTGACAATTTACTTCGTGAGTTCATTCTCGGCGGTGGATTTGAAATCAACTTGCCGGATAACAACGAATAATATTGCATAAATTCATCTCCGTAACATAAATAAATTATAATATAAAATGGGCAGCATTTGCTGCCCATTAAAACAGCGTTTTTTCAGTGTACTGACGCTTTTAGTTCATCTCGGATACCTGGCATATGATTTTTATATTAAGGTTTTTATTATACTCATAAATTAATTGCAGAAAATCATTTTCTTCGCTGTCAATGAAGAGTTGTATCTTTCTCATGCTTGTCGGCGTGATGGCACAGAATCTCAGTCAGTAAGCAATAAAAATTACAAATGAAATGAACAGCGGCTATTATACTCCCAAAATTAAACTTTTTGTAATTTAGCACAAATATAATGATGTATTTTTGTTTAAATCTCCAAAATGGCAGCAATGCTCTTGACTTAGAGTTCACTCTAGGGCTTATAATAAAATCAAAGAAGAAGATAAGCGAGGTGACGCTATGACCATTAAAGAAGTCAGTGAAAAATACGGTATATCGCAAGATACTCTCCGTTATTATGAGCGTGTGGGCATGATTCCTCCGGTAACACGTACGGCAGGCGGAATCAGGGACTATAAGGAAAAAGATTTAGCTTGGGTAGAGCTTGCAAAATGTATGCGCAGCGCAGGACTTCCGGTGGAGGCGATGATTGAATATGTCAGACTTACACAGGAAGGCGATGCCACAATTCCGGCAAGACTGCAGCTTCTGAAAGAACAAAGAGAGGCTTTACTGGAACAAAGAGCCAAAATTGACTCTACACTGGAACGTCTGAATTATAAGATCGGACGATATGAAATTGCAGTTGATACCGGAATTTTAACTTGGGAAAAGGAGCAGAATTAACAATGGCTAAAAATGTACTTATTTTATCATCCAGTCTGCGAAAGGGCGGGAATTCAGATTTGTTGTGTGACGAATTTGTAAAAGGCGTTAGGGAAAGCGGTCATAATGCTGAAAAAATATTTTTAAAGGATAAAAGTATTAATTATTGTACCGGATGCGGCTATTGCTTTGAAAGAACCGGTAACTGCTCGCAAAAGGACGATATGGCTGATATCAGAGACAAAATGCTGTCGGCAGAAGTGATTGTTTTCGCAACGCCTGTTTACTTTTATACAATGGCAGGACAAATGAAAACGCTGATTGACCGTTGCTGTTTCTTTTATACAGAGCTGACAGATAAGGACTTTTACTATATTATGACTGCGGCTGATAATAATCGTTCTGCTATGGAAAGAGTTTTGACGGAATTCGGCGGTTTTGTTGCATGTTTGGATAACGTAAGAGAAAAAGGCTGCATTTACGGAACAGGCGCATGGAAAAAAGGCGATATTTTAAAAACCGGAGCAATGCGAGACGCCTATGAAATGGGAAAACATATTTAGGGCGTTAAATTTTAAAATTACATAACCATTGAAACAGGAGGAATTTTTTATGTTAGGAAACTTTACTTATTGTAATCCGACCAGAATTCATTTCGGTGCAGATGCTTTAAATCATTTGAGTGATGAGCTTGCGAAATACGGTGAAACAATACTGTTGGCTTATGGCGGCGGTTCTATTAAAAAGTCTGGTTTGTATGATGAAGTTGTTAGAATCCTCAAAGACAGCGGTAAGCGTATCGTAGAGCTTTCCGGCGTTATGCCAAACCCAACTGTAGAGAAGCTGTACGAGGGCTGTAAGCTTGCAAGAGAAAATCATGTGGATTTGATTCTTGCAGTGGGCGGAGGTTCTGTCTGTGATTATGCAAAGGCACTTTCCGTATCGGCTTATTGTGATGAGGATCCATGGGATAAGTATTACCTGCGTATGGAAGATGCGGATAACGAAATTATTCCGGTGGGTTGTATTCTGACAATGGTGGGCACCGGCTCGGAGATGAACGGCGGCGCAGTAATTACAAATCATAAACAGAAACTAAAAATCGGTCATGTTTTCGGAGAAAATGTATTTCCAAAGTTTTCCATTCTGAATCCGGAATACACCTTTACATTGCCGAAATATCAGATGGTTGCAGGATTTTATGATATTATGAATCATATAACAGAGCAGTATTTTTCTGATACTGATGATTGTACTTCCGATTACGTTATGGAGGGACTGATGAAGTCGCTGATTTACAGTTCACGTATCGCTGTTGAAAATCCGAGGGATTATGAAGCGAGAAGTAATATTATGTGGATTGCTACATGGGCTCTGAATACTATGGTTGCCAAGGGTAAAACTACTGACTGGATGGTACATATGATCGGCCAGTCTGTAGGTGCATACACAGACGCAACTCACGGTATGACTCTTTCCGCTGTTTCTTTGGCATATTATCGTTATATTATGCCATATGGTGTGCCTAAATTTAAACGTTTTGCGATAAATGTATGGAATGTCGATCCAGACGGTAAATCAGATGAAGAAATTGCAAACGAAGGCTTATGCGCTATGGAATCATGGATGAAAGAAATTGGCCTTGTGATGAATATCAGTGAACTTGGCGTAACCGAGGATATGTTGGAGGGAATTGCTAACGGAACTTTTATTATGGAGGGTGGTTACAAAACTCTGAATCATAATGAAATTTTACAGGTTTTGAAAGAAAGTATGATTTAAATTTGTGTTAAATGGAGCAAGTATATGAAAGTATTGATGATCAATGGAAGTCCGCATGCTAAGGGGAATACATATACCGCTTTGCATGAAATGGAAAAAATATTTGCTGAAAACTGTATTGATACTGAAATTGTGCATATTGGTAATCAAGCGGTGAGAGGCTGTATTGCCTGTTATTCCTGTGCAAAAAACGGAAAATGCGTATTTAACGATATAGTTAATGAAATGGCGCCGAAATTTGAAGCCTGTGACGGATTGGTGATTGGAAGTCCTGTTTATTATGCATCCGCCAATGCGACGCTCATTGCTTTTCTTGACCGTTTGTTTTACAGTACTCATTTTGATAAGACTATGAAAGTTGGTGCAAGCGTTGTGGCTGCAAGGCGAGGGGGATTATCCTCTACATTTGATGAGTTGAATAAGTACTTTACAATAACAGGTATGCCTGTTGCGTCCAGTCAGTATTGGAACAGCATTCACGGCAGGAAACCCGGCGAAGCACAGCAGGATGCAGAAGGTCTTCAGACCATGCGGACTTTGGCAAGGAATATGACTTTTCTGATGAAAAGTATTGCTCTTGGAAAGAAAGCATACGGATTGCCGGAGAAAGAGCCTTTTGAGCGTACAAATTTTATCAGATAAATATTATGAACGGAGGAAATTCAGATGGTAAAACAAACAGCAGGCAGAGACAGTCTGGGAGATTTTGCACCAAAATTTGCAGAACTAAATGATGACGTTCTTTTTGGTGAAGTATGGTCCAGGGAAGATAAGCTGTCTTTGAAAACAAGATCAATTGTGACGGTGACTGCGCTCATCAGCAAGGGTATTGTAGACAATTCCCTGAAATATCATCTTTCTACAGCACGGCACAACGGTGTAAATAAAACGGAAATGGCGGAAATCCTGACGCACATTGCTTTTTATGCAGGCTGGCCCAACGCATGGGCAGCATTCAATATGGCAAAGGAAGTCTATGCTGATGACTGCGGTCGTGAGGAACACGGCGGGTTTTTTGGTCAGGGTGAGCCGAATACGGCGTTTGCTCAGTATTTCATTGGCAATTCATATTTGAAGCCTCTGACAAACCCGAAGGAAACTGTATTTATCGCAAACGTTACCTTTGAGCCGAAATGCCGCAATAACTGGCATATTCATCATGCGTCAAATGGCGGCGGACAGCTGCTCATATGCGTAGAGGGCGAGGGCTGGTATCAGGAGGAAGGCAAATCAGCACAGAGCTTGAAGCCCGGCGATGTAGTGACGATTCCGGCAGAGGTTAAGCACTGGCATGGTGCAAAATCAAATTGCTGGTTTAGTCATCTTGCTGTTGAATGTCCAGGTGATAATACCTTTAACGAATGGTTGGAACCTGTTACAGATGAGATTTATTATGCTTTAGAGGAGAAGTAGGAGGGAAAAATTTTTAACGGGTATGGTGTAAAATTTATGCGAAACGAACGTAATATGCTCATGATAAACTGTATTGGAGAATGAGTTTTTCTCACAGGAAATATGGAACAGCATTTGGTTGGATTTTCTATAGATTTTTACCTGTAGATGTAATCTTATTATAGTAAAAACAAAGGGAGGAATCTTTCCTCCCTTGTTTTATAAAATTATAAAAAGAATAAAAATCATCTGTCTGCATAGGTATCATCAATACTGTTCGGGTACATAATATTTGAAAGTATAGTTGATACAATTAGAAAAGATCAAAATGTACTTGACATCAGGAAGATTTTGGAGTATAATGAACTCATAGGTTACCTGTGACTAACTAAAAAGCTAAAAGAACTGTTGGATATTTTTATATTGAAAATTATTTTCCTACTTGCTTTAGTTCGATATTATACGTAATAGATTTCTATTTTTGTGTAAGCTTAAGTTAGTCATAAGCAACTAATGTGTTTATAATTTAAATATTAATAATCGGAAAGGAATTATTTTATGTATCTTGAAGTAAATAACTTAAAAAAAGGTTATGGAAGCGATGCAGGTGCTGTTCAGGTTTTAAAAGGCGTGACAACATCTGTCGGGAAAGGTCAGATGTGTGTCATTCAGGGGACAAGCGGCTCGGGTAAATCGACGCTTCTTAACTGTATAGGCGGACTTGACATTATGGATTCAGGTTCTGTTAAGGTTGACAATAAAGAAATATTCGGACTTAAATCTTCTGATCTGTCAGACTACAGAAGAGATAATCTGGGATTTATTTTTCAGTTTTACAATCTTATTCCGAATCTTACTGTAAGAGAAAATATTCAGGTATGTCAGTACCTTGCGAATGATCCTCTCAATATGGACGATCTTCTTGAAATTCTTGGTTTAGAAGAACATCAGAATAAATTTCCGTCTCAGCTTTCGGGCGGCCAGCAGCAGAGATGTGCCATTGCAAGAGCACTGATAAAGAATCCGAAGCTTCTTTTATGTGATGAACCTACAGGTGCACTTGATTCGAAAACATCAAAGGATATACTTGTTCTTTTAGAAAAAGTAAATAAAAAATACGGCACAACAATGCTGATTGTGACGCATAACAACTCAATAAAAAATATGGTGCATAAAGTAATTGTTATTAAAGACGGTATGATCGTTAAGGACTACAATAATACAACTATTATTCCTGCCGCTGATTTGGAGGAACTGTAATGGTTAATAAGGTTTTGAAAAAAAGAATACCCAGAGATTTGAAGGCGAATTTTTTAAGATATATTGCTTTGATACTTCTTATAGTAATGGGTATTTTTATAGTGGTAAGTATGGCGGGTGCTGCTGATGTAATAACAGAAGGTACAAATAAAAGAGCTGTTTCGTGCAATACAGAAGACGGAGAATTTAATGTTTTTATTCCTCTTTCAGACAGTCAGGTATCTGATTTAAAAGAAGACGGAGTAAATCTCGAAAAGATGTTTTCCATAGATTCACAGCTTTCTGACGGAAGTGTTCTAAGAATAATGGAAAACAGAAATGATATAAATAAAATCAGCGTTGATAAGGGTAAAATTGCTTCATTGGACAATGAAACACTGATTGAAAAAAGATATGCAAAAGAACACGGTCTTGATGTTGGTGATAAAATAGAAATATCAGGCAAAGAATACACGATCTGCGGTATAGGTTCAGTTCCTGATTATGAAATGCCCCTTAGGAAATCTTCTGATTCTTCAATTGACAGCAAGAATTTCGGTCTTGTATTCTTTACTCAAAATGAATATGAAAACATTAAAAGTTCATCAGATCAGATGGCAGAAGATTATACATATGCTTACACCCTTGAAAAAAATGCGTCAGATGACGACTTAAGAGATAAAATAAAGAATCTTGAGTTTGATTATAATGACGTTGAGGATCTTTATTTTCAGGACTATATAAAAGAATTTACTGAAGGTAAAGATAAGATGACAAACGCCGTTAATGATATATATGATGGTGTGAATGAACTGGCTGACGGTCTTAAGGAGGCTTCAGACAATAATGATAATCTTGCTGATGGCGCTGATTCTCTATTTGACGGATATTTACAGCAGGTATCTGCATCATTGAGTGATTATGGTATTACAGAGCCGCTTACAAAAGACAATTACAAATCAAAGCTTGATGAAATAATATCGTATACAAATTCACAGGATATTATATTATTAAAAAATTCTCTTGAGCAGATTGATAAGCTTTGCACAGGAATCAAGGAATATACAGACGGTATCGGATCAGCGTTTGAAGGCTGTGAAGAATTAAGAAAAGGCGTTTATGACCTTAAAGAGGAGACGGAAAGTTTCCTTGATGAAAATTTCAAGGTAGATATTGATAATCTTAAGTCATTTACTAAAGCTGAGGATAATCAGAAAATAGCGGCAGCATCAAATGATGTTCAAACAAACAAATCAATGGCGCTTACTGCCGGAATAGTTGTAATTGCACTGTTTACATATGTTATTTCAGTTTTTATATCACATCAGATACAAAGAGAATCAAGTGTTATAGGCTCGCTTTATGCTTTGGGTGTGAAGAAAAAGGGCTTGCTTATTTATTACATTACATTGCCTACTATAATAACTTTTGTAGCAGGCGCAATAGGTACGGTAATAGGCTTCAGCAGTTTTGGGATCGGAATGCAGACACAGGACAGCTACAATTATTTTTCTCTTCCTGAATTTGATATAATTCACCCTGTTTATCTGCTCGTTTACGGACTTATTGTTCCACCTGTTATATGCATAATAGTAAATGTTATAGTGATAAACAGGCAGCTTTCAAGAACAGCACTTTCACTTATGAGAAACGAGCAGAAAAATCATAAATACAGTAAAGCGGACATAAAGAGCAAAAGCTTTATAAAAATATTCAGAATACGTCAGCTTCTCAGAGAATCAAAATGCGTTGTGATTATTATAGTAGGTATCTTCATTTCAATGCTTATTATGACTCTTGGTATTGATATATGGGCATTGTGTTCAAATATAAAGGACGATACTATAAAAGACGCTAAGTATAATTATATGTATATGTATAAATATCCTGAAAAGAATGTGCCTGATGGAGGGGAAGCAGTTTACACTGAAACGCTTTCCAAAACACATCTCAATAACACTCTTGATGTTACTCTTATGGGTATAGCGGAAGATGACAAGTATTTCAGCGCTGATCCTTCTGCGGATGAAAACAGTGTTGTTGTAAGCAACGGTGTTGCAGAAAGATACGGCGTTTCTGAAGGCGACATAATTACATTGACAAATAAAGTGAATAATGATATTTATGCATTCAGGGTAGAAGGCGTATGCCAGTATGCTGTATCGTTTACAGTGTTTATGAATATTGACAATATGAGAGAATTGTTCGGAAAAACAGATGATTATTATAACGTTGTTCTATCTGAAAACAAACTTGACATTGATGACGGCAGACTTTATTCAGTAACTTCAAAGGATGACATTGAAAAAGCGTCTGATGTATTTATCAAGCTTATGAACCCTACAATATATATGCTTATTATCGTATCTATAATTATATTCTGCGTTGTATTGTATCTTATGATGGGCGTTATGATAGATCGTTCAGCCTTTGGAATTTCTCTTATGAAAGTATTCGGTTACAGGTCAAAAGAGATAAAAAAACTATATATTAACGGAAATACCGTTATAGTGCTGATAGGCGCTTATCTGTCGATAATATTGTCTAAAGTGCTTGTTGACGCATATTTTCCGAATACAATTGCAAATGTAGCATGTGAAATGAATCTTAGCTTACCAATATATGTTTATATTATGGAATTTGCACTTGTGACAATTGCTTATTTTGCAGTGAATACTTTGCTTATTCTGAAAATAAACAAAGTAACTCTTGCAGATGTACTTAAAAACAGAGAATAATACAATGATGCTGCAGCAAATGCAGCATCATTAAAAGCAACAGGTTAGCATATTCTAACTATAAATGAAAGGAAGAAAAATGACGAAAGAAGCAATTTTTTTAAGCAAAAG
>OLNO01002090.1_pt1 | contig 14170 bp, 14 predicted proteins | sample 1672861 | NCBI WGS metagenome assembly OLNO01 (sample SAMEA3136731, study PRJEB25190) | human gut metagenome | reverse complement strand
TATGCTCCTTATTTCAGACAGCGCTTTGCTCCCTTTTTCCGCCACAGGCGGCGGTCGCAAGGCTACCTCAAGTCCCGTCATCGCTTGCTTGCAAAATAGAAAAGACTTGATACACAAGGTATCAAGTCTTTTCTATGGTGCGAGTGCTGATAACGGATTTCATAAAACAATGAATTAACCGGCAGAAACACATATATTTCATCTCGCACACGAACAGTTTCTTTAGAATTTTATTCGCACATTCGATTTTTACTGGCCTATCCGATACAATGATAACACAAGGAGGGCAGAATATGAAACAGAAATATCATCTTGCAATGGATGATGCAGAGCGGCGGCTTCTCATTGGAAGTCTGAATGATCTGCGCAGCAGGCTCTTCACAGAGGGCAGATATACCGACGCTGTTGACGAAGTGCTGCTGAAAATCATCGGTGCAAAGCGCAAGAAGTTCAAGATTGTATACACGGAATGAATGGAGGGAAGCACTATGACGGAGTTTGAAAAGCTGGGTGGTACATACCGACAGGCGGGTGATTATTATCTGCCGAATCTCGAGATTGATAATCAAATCGAGGTGCAAATTGGTGTTTTGGGACAGCGACACCGGCGATTTTTGAAGGAGAACCACCGGGTGAGATACTACAATCTGTTGACCACCGGGACGCTAAACGATTATCTTGCTGAGGTGGAATCCCTGGCACAGGCGATGTTTGATACGCTTGTGAAGGAACTGTCCGAAAAAGAAAACTTGACCGAAAAGCTCAAGGCAAGTGACCCGCTGGAATGGGTCAGGCGGAGCAATAACATCCGCAATCGAGCTACAGAAATCGTAAATGCAGAGGTCATTTTCGTGTGAGCAGCAACAAAATTTGATAGAAATCAGAGGCGCAGTCAGATGCAGGTAAGCACCGGCTGCGCCCCTTTTTCGTTGCTCTGAAATAGGTCTGCATTATCTTAGCGAGCAGACTGTTTTTACTCCGTTCTGTCGAGCTACGCAAAAGGCCTCGTTAGGGACACCCTAAGACCTGCTTACCCGATGCCGAAGAATCGGTCGAAGAAACCCTTCAACTTTTCAATGATGGTCTGCTTCTTCTCTGCACGGTTTCCACCGCCGAAGCGGGAGATTGGCGGCATCAGCCGGTCAATATCCGTGCCTGTCGTTTTGACAGAGCCATCACGGAAAGAGCTCTCCATAAAGCGGCGGGTCTCATCGTCTTTCAGGTTTTCCTCCTGAATGATTGCGACAAGCTGCCGTTCTTTTTCTTCGGCGACAAAGGTGCGCCATTCCAGCATCACATCTGATACATCGTTGATTCCGGCAATGAAGGTTTCGATCAGTGCCTTCTTGCTGCGCAGTTCAGGACTGGCATCCACTGCTTTGCGGATCGTGATAAGCACTTCCTTGTCATCGCAGTGTGAATCGTGGTATTTCTGTACCAGAAGCAGGATGTAGTCAATATTGATCTCAATCTGCTTGATTAGCTCGATTTCAAAAACGATGTCATCGGTGATGTCCTCTTTTTCGCCACCGGGCTTGCGGTTTTTCCACTCATCCCGTAAGTCCTGATAGCGGCCAAGATAATCCTGAAAATCCCGCTCGCTCAAAATTTCGCTTCCGGCAAACTCGTCGAACGCAGTCAGCAGGTTGCGCATACGCAGAATCGCACCGAACAAAACGATAAACTCCTTCTGCCGCTGTTCACCGGTAATGCGTTCCTCTGTCAGCGGGAATTTCGTTGTCAATTCCTCAATCATATCCTGGTAGCCTGGGTGATATTTTCCGTCGGCATCCTCGTAGCCAAAGTAGTAATCCTTATAGCCACGCATCAGGACGATACCGCCCGCTTCCTTATCGCCAAACAGAGAAATTGCATCGTCGGTGCGCTTTTGCAGATTGCGGAAGCAAACGATGTTGCCGAACACCTTGATGGAATTGAGAATCCGGTTCGTGCGGGAATATGCTTGAATCAGCCCGTGCATTTTCAGGTTTTTATCCACCCACAGCGTATTCAGCGTCGTGGCGTCGAAGCCGGTCAGGAACACATTGACCACGATCAGCAGGTCAAGTTCCTTGTTCTTCATCCGCAGGGAAACATCCTTATAGTAATTCTGGAATTTGTCCCCGTCTGTGGAATAGTTGGTGTGGAACATCCCGTTGTAGTCACGGATGGCCGCATCCAGAAAATCACGGGAACTTTGGTCAAGTGCGGAGGTATCCTCCGGATTCTCCTCGTCAAGAATACCATCCGTTTCTTCCTCATTCGCTCCATAGCTGTAAATGATGGCAACCTTCAGCCGCTTCTGCGGATTTTCCGCCATTTGCCTCTGAAACTCGGCGTAGTAGAGCTTTGCAGCATCCACGCTGGACACGGCAAAGATGGAGTTGAACCCGCTGACCCGCTGCTTCTGCTTGATTTCCTCGATCTGCTGCTTGCTGCCGGCAGAGGCAACCTCGGCGATATTCTGCAATACGCTGTATGTATAGGTTTTATCACCCCGGTAAGTCTTCTGGTCAAAATGCGTCAGAATGTAATCCGTGACCAGTCGAATGCGTTCCGGGGCAAGAAACGCCTTTTCCCGGTTGATGTCCCAAACCTCTTTGTCGTCAATATCCGGCTCGGCGTCCATCGTTTTGATGTAGTCCACCCGGAAGGGCAGCACGTTTTTGTCGTTGATGGCATCCACGATGGTGTAGGCGTGAAGCTGATCGCCAAAAGCCTGCTCTGTCGTGCGGAGTGTGGGATTCTTGCTCACGCCTGCATTGACTGCAAAGATGGGCGTGCCGGTAAAGCCGAACAGATGGTACTTCTTAAAGTATTTGGTGATGGCTTGATGCATATCCCCGAACTGACTCCGGTGGCACTCATCAAAAATGATAACAACTCGCTTATCAAAAACGCTGTGTCCGGCGTTCTTCTTGATAAAGGTGGCGAGCTTCTGAATGGTGGTGATAATGATTCTTGCATTGTCATCCTCCAACTGGCGCTTCAAAACCGCCGTGGAGGTGTTGCTGTTGGCAGCACCCTTTTCAAAGCGGTCATATTCCTTCATCGTCTGATAGTCCAGATCCTTGCGGTCCACGACAAAAAGCACCTTGTCGATGTAATCCAGTTTCGTGGCAAGCTGCGCCGTTTTGAAGGAAGTCAGCGTTTTGCCGCTGCCGGTGGTGTGCCAGATGTACCCGCCGCCTGCTACGGTGCCGTATTTCTTATAATTGTTGGCGATCTCAATGCGGTTCAAAATGCGCTCGGTGGCGACGATTTGATATGGCCGCATCACCAGCAGCATATTTTCCGCCGTAAATACACAGTAACGGGTAAGGATATTCAGAATGGTGTGCTTGCAGAAAAAGGTCTTGGTAAAGTCTACAAGGTCCGGGATAATGCGGTTGTTCGCATCCGCCCAGAACGAAGTGAACTCAAAGCTGTTACTGGTTTTGGCTTTCTTGGCTTTCTGCGCTTTGGCATCCTTGATATGGTTGAAACGGGTGGTATTGGAATAATACTTTGTATTTGTGCCGTTGGAGATCACGAAGATCTGCACGAATTCATACAGTCCGCTGGACGCCCAGAAGCTATCCCGCTGATAGCGGTCGATTTGGTTGAAGGCTTCCCGAATGGGAACGCCCCGGCGCTTCAGCTCGATATGGATCAGCGGCAAGCCGTTGACCAATACCGTCACATCATAGCGATTGTCATGAGCTGCCCCCTCCTCTGTGGAGATGGCATACTGGTTGATGACCTGCAAACTGTTATTATGGATACACTTCTTGTCAATAAGCTGAATATTTTTGCTTTCCCCGTTATCCCGGCGGAGCACCTGCACATAGTCCTCCTGAATCAGGCGGGTCTTTTCGAGAATGCCGGAGTTTGTGTTTGCCAGCACCTCGTCCCAGAAACGCTTCCATTCGCCGTCCGTAAAGCGATAGTCGTTCAGCTTTTCCAGCTGCGTCCGCAGATTGGCAATCAGGTCAGCCTCTTTATGGATGGTCAGGCGCTCATAGCCCAGCTCGCAGAGCAGACGAATAAACTCCTTTTCCAAATCCGCTTCGCTCTGATATGCCTCCGAGCGCTTCGACTGCGGCTTGTATTCGGTGGCGACGGTGCTTTCTGCACTTTGCGATACGATGTTGAAATACGGCACGGTCAGGCCCCCTTTCCGTTCAAATGTTGATCTCGTTGTCATACCCAAAGAGGTTTGCCAAGCGATCGGATGTCGAAATTATGCGATAGTTAAAAGAAAAATGCTCTTTGTTTTTACGGTAATACAACAGGGCTGCTTCGCAAATGTCTTGACAGAGCGATACGATATCGATAGAGATCGCTTGTTGCTGTGGGGCACCATTTTCGTCAAGCTCGATGCAACGTTCTATCGGCACACGTGAACAGCTCGATGCCGGACGCCAGATCAGCGAAAAATGCGTGATGTTTTCCTCAGTTCCAACGACTGTCGGGTTCGATTCGTGCAGCATCGCACAACGCAGCTTGTAGACCACATTGCCGCTGACCAAAAACCTTTTTGAAGTATCTCCGGTCAGTTCACTTTTGGGAGCAAGAACGTGATCGTCGTACCAGCTGGTGTAGCGATTGCTAACGCTCGATTGTGGATGGTACACTTTTCCGCAAGTATCCGGCAATGTCAGTGCCATTGTCAGCGCTGCGATCTGAAGATCGTTTTTCAGACATCGTTCGATCTCGTTTACTAGATGTTCTATCATATCTTTTCCTCAAATGACAATAGCTTGTCCCTGTAGTATTCGTATTGTTTCTGTCGGGCTTCGATTTCGGCGGGCAGGCCGGAGGAAAGGTTGGTGCAGAGGGCATCAAAGTTGTCGAGAACATTCGCCAACCGAAGTTGTATATCCAGCGGCGGAATAACAACATCAAACTGTTCCAAAGCTCTCATGCTTAAATTGGGCTGTGAACCATGGCTTGCTTTGGCTACAACTTGCTGTTGAACCATTTTTGACTGGAGTAAGTGAAATAAATATCGAGAAGAATTTTCGCTATTTACTCGCATGGCAGCTAATGGCGACCAAATATTAAAGCGCTCGTCGGTATCAACATACCCTACTTTTCCGGTCGTAGATCCAGATTTAACCATAAAAATGTCGTGCTTTTGTGGCTTGTATTTTTTACAACATTCTGCATCAAACTCCGGCGTTATATTTCCACGCCGCTTTTCAATATGAATTTTGCCATCAAATACTGCTTCAACGGACAGAAATGGAATGCCATCTTCCATAAGTTCTGGGGTAGTATGTGGCCCATCTGTGATAGGCTGCTTCAGCATATCGATTATTTTCCCATGGCGATAATCAGTTCTGGGTGTCAACAACTTATCCCTATAATACGCATACTGCTGTTTTCTTGCGGTAAGTTCTGCGGTAAGCTCTGTGAAATTGTCCAGTATACGGACAATTTCACGCTGCACTGGCAAGGGCGGGACGGGAATTTTAACTTTTTTTACTTCTGGCATAGTTAATTGTGGTATACCGCCTTGTGGAACACTATAGCTTTTTCCTTGCAGGCAATAATATAAATACTTTGCATTTAGCTTATGACTATCCTTAGGAAACGCTGATAACAAACGTATAATTGGAAAGTAAGGATAATCGCGATATTCTGCATATCCAATCGTGCCCCTTGCTGCGATTGTTACTGCTGGTACATTTATTTTTGCGGTATTTGTATAACCGTAAAATGAATTTTGTCCGATACCATTGCTAATAATTGGGACAATGTACTCATCTGTTTTTTCTTTAGAAAATGTATCTTTAGGTACGTCACCACCTGCCGAAATATTACATACTTCATTCAAATTTTTATATGCAACTCCAGTCGGGCAAAGTTCTTGAATCAGTTCATCTAATTTAATCATTTCATTGCTTCCCTCGATTTGCGATGAGATTCTTCACAGATTTGTTTGCGTAGCAAATACTCGTCGCTGTTAAGGTAAGACTCATCCATTCTCACCTTAGCTTTTGGCATAAAACACTCCCCATATGATTCAATGTAAGGTGTATAATCACAAGTATCAGCACAAACAATTTGGCTATAACTGCCACCGTCGCTCCGGCAAAACCGAAGCCGTAACTGGCGAAGCGCCAATTTGCGAAATCCTTTCTCAAAGAAAATATAGTTTTCTCCACCTTGTCGGGCATGAGAGTCATAAACAAGGCAGTCCGGCTCTTGTGCAAGCAATTCTTCCATATACCGCTGTTCATCTTTGGAAAGTGAAATACCTCTATCAGCTTTATCAATTAGCTCCTGCACACCACATTTGCGTCCATCGATAATTATCAACGGCTCTTGATTTGGAAATGTTGGAAATGTACTTGTTGCATCGTCATATGCCCAAAATGTAAGAATATTATTTCCTGCACCATGCTTTTTGATTTCAGCTCTCGCAGTTGCAGGACTGTCCGCCCAATAAGACAATTTCTGATTTGGAAACAGCTTTGAGTATCTGCCAGAACAGATTCGCAGGTTTCCATTAAACAAAGTGCTCGCTGTTTTTCCATAAAAACTGGAGTTAAATTCGACGCAACGGTAAAAGTCAAATTCATCAGTGATATAGACAGGTAAGTTTATATGCTTATAAATTGGCCGTCCATAATCTTGGCTTTTGAATGTCTTTTCCCAGTTCATCCCTCAATCTCCCCAATAATTCGATCAATTTCCTCTCTCAACTTCTGCTCTCGTGCGACGATCTCGGCAATCTCGGCGTTCAGCTTTACGATGTCGATCTTCTCACGGGTATCCTCCTGCTCCACATAGGTAGAAACAGAGAGATTATAATTGTTCTGTTTGCTGCCAACTTCGTCGTTCGGCACAAGGCGGGCAAAATGCTGCTCGTCCTTACGCTCCGCCACAGCGGACACGATACGCCGGATATTGTCATCGGAAAGCCGGTTGTTCTTCGTAACCTTCACAAACTCCTTGGAGGCATCCACAAACAGAACGGCGTTGTCCGTCTTGTTCTTTTTCAGCAGCATAATGTCCACGGAGATCGTGACATTCAAAAACAGATTAGAGGGAAGCTGAATGATGGCATCCACAAAGTTGTTATCCACCAGATACTTGCGGATTTTCTGCTCGGCCCCGCCACGGTACATAATGCCGGGGAAGCAAACGATGGCCGCCGCACCGTTGGAAGCCAGCCACGAAAGACTGTGCATAATAAACGCCATATCGCCCTTGGAGGCAGGAGCCAGCACGCCGGCCGGCGAAAAACGGGGATCGTTGATGAGCAGCGGGTTCTTATCGCCCTCCCACGGCACAGAAAACGGCGGATTGGATACGATCAGCTCAAAGGGCTGGTCGTCCCAATGCTGCGGGCTGAGCAGAGTATCTTCCCGCACGATGCTGAATTTGTCAAACTCGATGTTATGCAGGAACATATTGATGCGGCAGAGGTTGTAAGTGGTCAGGTCAATCTCCTGACCGTAGAAGCCTCGCTCGATATTATCCTTGCCCAGCACTTTTTCCACCTTCAGCAGCAGGGAGCCGGAACCGCAGGCGGGGTCATAGACCTTGTTGATTTTCGTTTTGCCGATGGTGCCGAGGCGGGCCAGCAGCTCCGAAACATCGGCAGGCGTGAAATACTGACCGCCCTTTTTACCGGCATTGGCGGCGTACATTCCCATCAGATATTCGTAGGCATCACCAAACAGGTCTGGATTGATGCCATCGGTGGAGAACAGCGGCATCTGCGCCACACCGTTCAGCAGCTCTACCAGCACCTTGTTGCGCTTGGCAACAGTTTCGCCAATTGCCTTGCTGTTCACATCGAAATCGTCAAACAGGCCTGCAAAATCATTCTCAGCGTCTCCGCTGGCGGCGCTGCTCTCAATGTGGTTGAACACACGCTCCAGCGTCTCGTTCAGGTTGTCGTCCTTGTCCGCCCGGGCGAGGACATTGCAGAACAATTCGGAGGGCAGAATGAAAAAGCCCTTTTCCTGCACCAGTCCCTCACGGGCAGTCTCCGCCTCGGCGTCGGACATCTTGGCGTAATCAAAGTCCTTGTTCCCGGCGGCGTACTCGCCCTCGTTGATATAGGCGGTGAAGTTCTCCGAAATATAGCGGTAGAACATCGTGCCCAGCACATAAGATTTGAAGTCCCACTCCGCCACATGACCTGCGTGGACAAGGTCGGTGGCAATTTTATAGATGCGGCGGAACAGTTCGTCCCGCTCTTGATCTTTCTTTACATCAGCCATTGTAATTACTCCTTTTGGGCGATCCACGCCGCTTCGATCTCATCAAAGGGGATGTTGTTTTCTTCACAAAATGCCTTGATTTTTTTCATTGCCGTGATATTCGGCTTGGTTTTGGCGTTTTCCCAACGGTTTATCGTACCAACGGATACATTCAGCGCTTTTGCGAAATCCTCCTGTGACAGCAGGGCTTTCTTGCGCACGACCCGTATTAACTCACTTAAAGGCGTCATCAAACAGTTTTCCTTTCAAAAGATTAACAGCATTATACCATAAACCTATCATTTTCTCAACACCGTTTGGAGAAAACCGAATACCAAAATATAGAGGCGCAGCCTTCGGTTAAATCCGTTGGCTGCGCCTCTGTTTGCGTTTCGGAAGAAAATTTTCAAGAACACCCTCAAAATCTGCGGCTCAATTCAAAGTAAGTAGAGAGAAGAATTTTGAGAACCGTCCAAAAACACCCCCACAAAAGGACACCCAAATTCAAAGTAAGTGAGGAGGTCTTTGCGGAACTCACAGCCATTGATCTGTTCATAAAAAGTTTACAAAATTTTCTTCGTTTTTTCTGCGAAAAAGTTCCCAGTTGATTAGTGAGGGGATCTATAAATTAACCTTCTCGCTGGCTACCTAATAGGGAGAATTTTTTCACAGGGGGTTAATAAACGACCCTTCTCGCCGCCTACCTATTGAGGTGTTCTCCCCGTGTGCCTTGAAAGAGGCGAATTTTTGAAAAAGTGCGGGAATTTTGCAGGAAAATTCGGCAAAGGCAAAGTGAGAGGCGATAGAGGAGCCCGGCGTAGTCCGCCGCTCTGAGGTCTTCCGTGTGCACCTTGAAAATTAAATAGCGGAAATTTTGGAGAAGAGGGTCACCAAACACCTACCCATTTTAGTAACAAGTGAGAGGAGGTTTTTCCAATGGTCATCAAAATCACACCGCAGCAGGCGAAAAGAGTCAACGCCCTGCTGCGGAAGCTGTGCGCCAACTACGACGGCGGCAACTGCCTGCTGCTGGACGACGGCGAGCCCTGTTTCTGCGTCCAGAGCATCAGCAAGTACGGCATCTACTGCAACTACTTCAAGAATGCCGTGCTCCCAGTGGACGAAGGGCTGCACGCCGAGATAATGAAGCCGACCGGCGGCAAGCGCTGTGTGCTGTGCCGTCAGGCGTTTGCGCCGAGGGCGAAGAATCAGCGTTATTGTCCGGCCTGCGCCGCTAAGCAGAAACGGCTGAAGGCAGCCGAACGGCAGCGCCGAAAGCGGGCATCGGCGTCACGCTTTTAAGGTGCGGACAGCCCTGAAACACAAGGCTTTTTTGAACCCAAATCAACCCAAGCAATACAGAAACACCTTAACCGCAAAAATCCGCTTTGAAAAGCGTGACAAATTCAAGCGAGAGGAGGAATTCAATGAACCCATATTTTACAGTCAACGACTCCGAACATTTCACCTTTTACCGTATCCCAAAGCTGCTGTTCACAGATGAGATTTACCAAACTGTTTCCACCGATGCCAAGATGCTCTACGGCCTGCTGTTGGATCGGCTGTCCCTATCCGAGAAGAACGACTGGAAAGACGAGCATGGTCGGGTCTACCAATATTTCACCATCCATCAGGCGCAGGAGCTGCTGCATTTCGGACACGAAAAGGTCTGCCGCCTGTTTGCAGAGCTGGATGCAGCCGACCTTATCGAGCGCCGCCGTCAGGGGCAGGGCAAGGCCAACCGCATCTACTTAAAGGAGTTTACCCAAAAGTCCGATTATCGGAATTCCAGAAGCCCGGGAATCGGAAGGAAATAAGACTTAGAGAGTGATATTTACTACCCGAAAAAGAGAAAGAAGGTCAACAATGAATAACAAAAACACAGTGCCAATGAAACCAGCGCTCTTAAGAATTGAACAGCTACGCCCGTTTGAAAGCCATCCCTACAAGGTACAGGACAACGAGGAGATGGCTGCTCTTTCGGAAAGTATCCGGGAGAATGGTGTTCTTTCCCCGTTGATCGTCCGTTCCGTTGAAAACAGCGATGAATATGAAGTCATCAGCGGCCACCGCCGCCTGTATGCTGCCCGGAAGGCAGGTCTGACAGAAGTTCCCGTGCTGATTTGCACCCTTGACCGGGATGCCGCCGCCATTGCCTTGGTGGACAGCAATCTGCACCGGGAGCATATCCTGCCCAGTGAAAAGGCGTATGCTTACAAGTTGAAAATGGAAGCACTGTCCCATCAGGGAATCGCTTGTGGACAAGTTGGCCACAAGTCCCGGGATGATATTTCCGATACAGACAGCGGCAGGCAGGTTCAGCGCTATATTCGCCTGACCTACCTCATCCCGGAATTGCTGGAAAAGATGGACAAGGAGGAAATTGCGTTCTCTGTCGGCGTGGAGTTGTCCTATCTCGATGAATACAGCCAGCGGGATGTGCTGGAGCAATGTGAGATCAACGACTGCACGCCATCTTATTCGCAGGCATGGCGAATGCACAAGGCCGACCGTGAAGGGCTGCTGACGAAGGATGTGATCCAGTTCCTTATGAGCGAAGAAAAACCGAACCAGCGGGAGACAGTGAAGATACCCACCGAAAAGCTGCGAGAATTTGCGCCAGATGCCAACCCACGGCAGCTTGAGGACTTCGTTCTCAAAGCCTGCGAGCATTACCGCAAATACCTCATCCGCCAGCGTGGGCGGGAGGAACGATAAGGAGTGATAGAAAATGAAGCGGCAAACGAATTGGATCGTCGGCGTATCCGACGGAAAAGTCCACGAATACAAAATTGGGGATGTGACCTATTTTGTTTCTGCAGAATTTGAGCGCAGCTCTCAAACCAATCTGCGTGACCGTGTACAAAGAACAGTGGTCAGCAATCTCATACCTTTGACGCCCGGTCAAGCATCCGATACAATAGCAGCGGAATATGTGTGTTCGGCTGCCGGGAAGGAGGACTTATGCAGTCGAAAAAGAAAAAAGAACAATTGGGATTAACAGCGCTGTACTGCCGCCTGTCCCGTGATGATGGAGCGGAAGGCGACAGTAACTCCGTAGCCAATCAAAAGCGTTTATTGCAGAAATACGCCAAAGAAAATAGCCTCGGTAATACCCGTTTCTATGTGGACGACGGTTATACCGGCACGAATTTCAACCGTCCGTCTTTTCAGAAAATGATTGAGGACGTCGAAATGGGCTATGTGACAGCGGTCATCGTCAAGGATATGTCCCGGCTTGGCAGAGATTATCTCGGTGTTGGGTACTACACAGACACCTTCTTCCCGGAACACAATATCCGTTTCATTGCGGTGAATGACTGCGTAGACAGCGATGACGGCGAAAATGAGCTTGCCCCATTTCGAAATGTGATGAACGAGATGTACGCCCGGGGCATCAGCCGCAAGGTGCGGTCTGCCCATCGTATCCGGGGCAATTCCGGCGAACCGCTGGGCCAGCCGCCCTACGGCTACAGGAAAGACCCGCTGAACAAAAAGCACTGGATCATTGACCCGGAGGCCGCTCAGGTGGTGCGGGACATTTTCCGTATGTGTCTGGAGGGTAAGGGCAACGACACCATTGCCCGCATTTTACAGGAAAATGGGATTCTCAACTGCACGGCGTACTGGCACGAAAAAGGCATCGGCAGGGGCGGCAAAAAGACGCAGCCAAACCCTTACCGATGGAAAAACAGCACCATTCGTAAAATCCTGACCCAGCAGGAATACTGCGGCGATGTGATCAATTTCAAGACCTACTCTAAATCCTTCAAGGATAAGACCCGCATCGATAACCCGGAAGAAAACTGGGTCATCTTCAAGGATGTTCACGAGCCGATTGTCGACCGGGACACCTTTGAGCAGGTACAAAAGAAGATCATCAAGCGGACAAAGCGCCGTGCGCCGAAATCGGAGAATGGCGAAAAGAGCATCTTTTCTGATCTGCTGTACTGCGCCGACTGCGGTCACAAGCTGTGGTATCACGTCAACACCATCAATAAGAATATATGCTTTTTCTCCTGTTCCAATTATGTAAAAGACTACCGTGGCAGTTGTCCGACCCGGCACTATGTGCGGGCGGACGCTATCGAGCAGGTGGTAAAACTGGAGCTACAACGAATGGCGCAATTTCTGCGGGACGACGAGCCAATGTTCGCCGACCTTCTGGAACGCAAGTCCAACCGGGAGATCGCAGAGGAAAAGAAGCACCTTGAGGGAGAGCTGCAAAAGGCACGGATGCGAACAGAAACCGTGTCCCGACTCTACAAAAAGGCCTTTGAAAAGAATGCGGAAGGGCTTCTTTCCGACGAGGGCTTCCTGCAAATTACCCACGAATACGATGTAGAGCAGCTTGCCTTGAAAGCGAAGATCCCACAGCTCCGGGAGCAAATTGCGGAGGCGGAACGGCAAGCGGCCAATAAGGACAAGTTTATCGCTGCCATCCGAAAGTTTATGCAGATGGACGAGCTGACCGCACCGCTGCTGCGGGAGCTTATTGACCATATCGAGGTGTACGAAACGCAGGGCGTCGGAAAAAGTAGAACACAGCGCATCACAATTCACTACCGCTTTGTGGGGTACATCGACATCCCGGCAGCGCCTCTGACAAGTCATTATATCTCCGAAACAAGGCAGGGCGTGGCCGTGGAATATATCCCCGCATAACGAAGGAGAGCAGGCGAAATGCCTGCTCTCCAAAAGAAGCATAAAAAATCGAGTGTTCATAACATCAAATCCGTTATGAACACTCGATATGGTGCGAGTGACGGGACTTGAACCCGTACGTCGTGAAACACACGCCCCTCAAACGTGCCTGTCTGCCTATTCCAGCACACTCGCATTTATTAGATTTTTGTCGGTTTCTCAACTCAACAATCAAGATTATATCATAAGGTATTCAACTTGTCAACACATATTTGAAAGTTTTTTCAATTTTCTTACATAATTTTTTCTCTATCTGCAAAAAACGCATAAAAACTGAAACTTTATGCTTTTACAAGAATGACATCGGGATAGGCTGTATCCCGACATCATCCTATTTTTTGGCAATCAGCCGAGAATATTTTCTGCAACTTTTGGCAATTCATCGAACGAACTGATTGTATATTCGGGATTTTCCGTTGTGCCGAATCCGTATGATGCAAACACGAACGGTATTTCTGCATCTTTTGCGGCAAGCTGATCACCGATTGTATCGCCGAGATACAAAGCATTATTAATGCCGTTACGCTCCATAACAAGCTTTATATTCTCTCCCTTTGTCAGATTTGTTCTGCCTGACATTTCAAAATCGGAGAAATATTTTTCAAGCTTATGAGCAAACAAAAATGCCTCTATATATCCGCATTGACAATTGCTGATTATGCCGAGAAAATAATTCTTTGAAAGAATTTCAAGTGTACTTTCAAGATTATCATACAAATGACCGCCTGTTTTGCGAAGTGACGGAATCTGTTCAGCGCAACACTCCTTTACAATTGCAACCGAATTTTCAAGCGGAAGCTCAGGCAACATTATTGACGCAATCTGTTCAACCGTTTTTCCCATATAGCTGTTCATTTCTTCAAGTGTGATTTGCTTTGTTGTTTCTTTATGTTTTTTAAGTATATCGTTCCACACAGGCAAAATCACATCACAAGTGTGCCACAATGTGCCGTCAAGGTCAAATAAAACTGCTTTTTTCATAAATTCATATCTCCATATCAAATATGATTAACGGTTGCCCGTTGCCAAAACGATATTATCACAACGGATTTTGGTTGTCAAGGTATGGTGCTGTAGATATGTTGCTTTACTTGTGGGCGTTCGATAAATGCCCTACTGACTACAAAAAAATTATGTGGTAAAAACAAGTCCCGTCATATTCCCTATTGCAATTTGCTGTAATGGTAACTGCGAGTGACGGTGATTGCTATCCGTCCTCGCCAATGCGGCTTGTTCATCGTCATACTTTCATCAACGCTCTCCCT
>OLNO01002083.1_pt1 | contig 14223 bp, 1 predicted proteins | sample 1672861 | NCBI WGS metagenome assembly OLNO01 (sample SAMEA3136731, study PRJEB25190) | human gut metagenome | reverse complement strand
ATTTGAGGTTTCAAGATCAGAGTCCATTTGGAGCTCACTGAACTTATTGCAAAGCTTCATTTTTGCGGGTTTGTGCACAGAGGCTCGCATCAGAAGCCACCAGATGCTTTCTAAGACAAGCCGCGAATTCTAATCAAAAAAATGGCAAAAAATGGGGTTTTCCACACAGAAAACGCCTGATAGCATGCTGTATATCATCTGTATAGCTATCTGCTAGAAAACTGCTAGAAATGGGCTTGGAAGACAGCTAAAAACGGGGAAGTCTGCTCAAATTCAGCAATAGAATTACGTCCAGTTGAAATAAGAAAAATAGCACATGCAAGATGATAAAAATGCTGCAAAAATGAGAGCGAATCGTGTGCGCACTGAATCGTATAGCTGAATGTATATCTCAAAAGGTTTGGTAAAAAAGGTTTTCCACAAAGAAAATGCCTTCTTCGTGCGTTCAATCCGCATTCACATTTCGTTCACTTTTCAGATCGGGTCCAAACTCGGGTAAAAATCGAGAAAACGTGACCTGGGAAAACGTATGTGGAAAACATTCCCTTATTTAGCACTGATCGCAGCGTTGAAAAGGCCGCAGATTAGACTAAACCCCAGTAAAACTACAGATTACAAATCAGAATCGATTATGTGGAAAACACGGCAGAATTACAAGGAGCTTAACTGTCGCGAAAAACGCTCAAAATCCAGCCAGAAATGGACTGTGATGGCTCTCAAATTGTGTAGGAAATGTGAAGATTTGCATGACGAAAATGTGTCAAAACGGCCCAAAAATCACGTTTCGATGTCATTTTGGCAACGTGGCAGGTAGCAGTCTGTTTCTCATGGGTGTTTTGCGAGCGCTATACGGTTTGACCATATATTTTTATCGCGTAAAAATCGGATCGTGATCAAGAATCTAGCCGAATGCTATCGGTGTTCTCCACTTCACTAAACCGCCAGTTCAGACGCATTTTTGAAATCCCCATACACGTGCGCGACCGCGACCAGGGTGCTAAAATCGGCGATGCCGGTTAGTGATGAGGAACGAAATTTAAATGCAACAACTACGCCAACACACGTTTGGTTGTGGCCACTGCGCACTCTGCGTAGCGGCTAAATCTGTTTTTGCCCTTTTTGCAGGTTTCCTCACCCTGGCGCTCACATTTGCTTCAACTTTGATCCTCTCTTCAGTCCTATTCACTTCAACCGCGTTTGCCCAGGTAAACGCAGAAAATTCAGGAAGCGCGGCATCCGCTCAAACAGCCGCAACTACTCAAAATGCTTCAAATAGAACCGCAGGTCAAAGCGATTCAGCTGCAACGGCAAATGCTGGAAATACTTCCGAAAAGGCAAATGCCGCGCTTGCTACGAATTCTGCTTCTACCTCGAAAAATGCGGGAAGCGCGGCAGCTTCTGGCGCATCGAGCACGGCGCAAAATGCGGCAAACAATGGTGCGGCAAACGCTGGCCAGGAAGCGGCAAATAACAGCAATTCACAAGCAAATCCAAAGACCTTTTCTATTACGTATATAGTTGATGGCAAATCAGCTACTACTGATGGCGTTGCTGGAACCATTAAGCTCGCAACGCTTGAATCTAAGACAGTTAATGGTGTTTCCTACACCTTCTTGGGTTGGAAACTTGAAGATGGCACTTTGCTCAAGGGCGGTACCGATTTTGAAATGACGAAAGACGTAACGCTCACGGCTGAATGGAAGGTTGAGTCTGCAAATGGCTCCACCTCGATCGATACAATAACCGATCAAGATTCTTCCAATAGTGCAATAAATGGTGAAAATCCTGGTCAGGGAGATCTTCCTGAAACGGATAATGGCAACAAGGGCCCCGATGCTCCTGATTATGTTGTCTTGCCGAATGAAGGAGAATCGAACAGCCAGGTCAACGATGGCAATTCTTCCTCGAATAGCCAGGTCACCAATACGACTCCACCCCAAAATCAGGGTGGAACTGCCACTTCACCTGGTAATTCAGGGACAACTCTGCCCAATTCCTCGGGTAGCAGTGTGTCTTCTTCCAATAATTCGAATTCTTCAAGCGCTAAAGATCTGACTGCAAGCCCCAACGCTCCTCCAGTCAACGCCCCAAAGAATCTCCGCTGCCTCGGAGTCAAACAAGGCAAACCTTGCCGCTCAGGCAACTCCAACGGAGAATCCCTTCTCTGCGACCCTGAAAAATGTCTTTTGGTCATGGGATCCCGTCTCAGGTACCTTAACCATCGGTAATATAGGTACGAACACCGCCACAATTAATATTGGCGCATTCACCGCATCAACGCTGCCCTGGCTTACCGCCGCAGATGGCGCAGCACCCCAGGCCATCAAGCATATTGTTACGAAACAGAACGCTTATGGCGGCGGAATCACCTGCGATTCCTTCGAAAGCTGGTTCGAAAATTACACCGCGCTCATCTCTTTTAATGGTATGGGTCTCGTGGTTACGAACTCCACCTCCTTCGCACGCATGTTCAAAGGCTGCGTAAGCCTTACTTCCATTACGGGAATCAGCGGTTGGCATGCTGAACAAGCTACTGACTATTCAGAAATGTTCGCTGGCTGCTCTTCTCTCGAGTCGATCGACCTGTCGGTCTTCGTTACCGCTGACAAACCTGCTTCAGGCTCAGGCACGGTAACCCGCAATCGCACTAACATGCTCGCCGGAATGACCTCTCTGAAGCAGATCCGTTTGGGCACCATGACCTCTCTGGTCGACACCGGATTGGATGCTATCAGCAGCCGTACCGACAAGCTTGGTGTTTGGGATGCAGAAGACAAAGTGGCTGATGAGGACGCTAGATGGTCGGGTACTAGCAGTCAGCTTATCGCGCGCTATCCTGTCACGGGTGGCGTCTCGATCAACAACGCGCTCATCACCGACATCATCGATTACATCTTCCATCCCAAGGGAACCTTCGACAGCAACAACAAAGTCAATTGGGACTTCAACACCACCACTTCTACGCTGACCATCTTCGCCAGCGACAGCGCGCTTCCTAACGAAACGCTCGTCACTGAAGCGGTCATGCCATGGCTTGATGCCATCGACAAGAACTCCGTCAAATATGTGAGCTTCCTGACGCAGAACACGGGCGGTCAGAATCTGAGCAAGGTGCTCTTCTCGACGCTCGCGGGCGTATTCGAAGGCTATGTGAACCTGATCACGTTCGATGGCTCTGGTCTGAACACCACACGCGTCAACGATTTCTCGAATCTCTTCAAGGGAGACACCGCTCTTACCACCATCAGCCTGAGTGGCTGGTCAATGCGCGATCAGCGTGATGCTGGCAATCTGCAGATCAGTGGCATGTTCGAAGGCTGCAACGCTTTGAGCACGCTTACCCTTGGAAAAGATGTCGTTCTCTTTGTGAGCGCCACCAACCATGCAGGCGTCGATGGTCTCTATGGCCGTGGCGACAACGATGGCGTGTGGGAGCGCACCGACTCGAAGACGAACGACCCATGGTTCGGCACCTCTGCCAACCTCGAGAAGCGCTACAGCTCTGGTACGCTCTACGTTGATCGCGGCGATGCGGTCTACACCTTCACCACTGCTTATCGTGGTGGTCGCTTCGAAAACGATAACACCTGGTGGAAGTACACCGTGGGCGCTAACCAGAAGACGCTCACCATCGGTGCTGACCTCCTCGAGCCCGGTGAAACGGGCGACTATCGCATCGCACGCATCGAGCGCGCCGACCTGCCCTGGCTCAAGCTGGTGAACGGTCAGCCGATCGTCGATGTTACTCAGATCACTTATATCACCACGGTTGGTTCTACGGTTGGCAACATGGTCGGCCAGGCAGCACCTGAATTCATGGCACACTGGTTCGAAGGTTTCACGTCGCTGATCAACTTCAACGGCTCGAACCTCAACACCCAGTACTGCACCGATTTCACCGACCTGTTCAAGGGCGACACGAAGCTTATCTCCATCAACCTTGCTGGTTGGGACACGAGCGCAAGCTCGATCGCTACCCGCGCTGGCATGTTCGATGGCTGCGATGCGCTGCTCACGCTCACGGTTGGCCCGAAGGTCGAACTCACGGGTACGGGCCTCGAAGCACTCGCCAACCACACCACCGACGATGGTACCTGGGTCCGTCAGGACAGCACCACCGACTCCTGGATGGGTTCGAGCGAAAACCTTGTGAATCGTTACAACGGCCCCACCTCTGAAGGTGCTGGCCTTCCTGATGAACCTGCCATCTATTACTTCGACGACAGCATTCTGCGCAACGTCTTCCAGAGCAACGCCAACGTATGGTGGCAGTTCGACAAGGACGAGAAGACGCTCACCATTGGTGTCAACATGGCAGGCGGCAACATCGCCGTCGACGAAACGTACGACCTCGTGCCTTGGCTCGCGGTTCTGGGTAAAGGCACGGCCGATCCCGCCGCAACCGCACGTGCGATGATCGAGCACATCGACTTCAAGCAGCTCGTTCAGGTTCTGAATCCTGCGATGTGGTTCAAGGATTATGTCAACCTCGCAGACGCATACGTTGCGAACCTGGGCATCTCGCAGGCAACCTCCATTGCCTCGATCTTCCAAGGCTGCGGCAAGCTCAAGATCCTGAACGGTCTCGGTAGCTGGGATCCCAGCAACGTAACCAACATGTCGCACGCGTTCGACGGTGCGAACTTCACCGATCCGGGCGCGCTCGAAAACTGGAACAATAAGGTTGGCAAAGTTACCGACCTCTCCTATATCTTCGCGAACAATGGCAACGTCACCACGCTCGAGTGCATCAAAGACTGGATCCTCTCGAGCGCTACGAACTTTGCCTATGCTTTCGCGAACTGCTCTCGTCTGGTTTCGCTCGACATTTCGGGCTGGGACATGGGCAAAGCAACCACTGCGGCAAGCCGCGAGAACATGCTCTATGGTCTCGACCGCTTGAACACGCTGGTTCTCTCTAACACCTCGAATCTCAACAACACAGGCCTTGGCCTTACCGATAGCACCGTAACACGCGGTGATACGAACGGCACTTGGGAAGCTAACCGCGTTACCAACACGTTGGTCGGCACCGCAGAGAACGCATGGTTCGGCACCTCCGAAGACCTCATGCGTCGCTACGATCCCACCCGTTATCCCATGGGCTTCAACCTGGGCGACGACATCACCTACACCTGGAAGCCAGGTGTCTACGGCGGTCGCATGCCGGATGCAGAGCCGGGCAACCCCTATGAGGATCTCTGGTGGAAGTTCGTCAAGGGCACCGACGATGCAACGGGCCGCAACACGGGTACGCTCACCATCGGCACTGATGCTGCGGGTGGCACGAACCTCACCCTTACGCCCGATACCGCTCCGTGGGTCGATCTGATCTGGAGGATCTTCGGCGATGCGGACGCGAAAGCAGGCCTTTCGCATGTAACACACTTTGTAGCACAGGCAGGCAAAGCCCTTACAGCTAACCTGCTCCTCTCCGCAGATAGCCTCACGGGCCTTTTCGCAGCGAACCTGGGTTACACCGGACTCACTCGCTTCACGGGTACGGGCTTCGATGTTTCTAACGTCACCAGCCTTGCGCATCTCTTCGATGGCACCTCGACTCTCGTCCAGGTGCTCGGCATCGATGGCTGGAAGACGGGCAACGTCACCGACCTGTCCTACATGTTCGCGGGCAACAGCAAGCTCACCACCATCACCTCCCTTGCTCCCGATGGCACCAAGGGAACGTGGGACGTGCACAATGTGCGTAACTTCAGCCACATGTTCGAAGGCTGCTCTGCTCTCACTGAGCTCACCGCATTCAACAACTGGGCGGTAAGCGCAGGCAGCAACTTCGCCTACATGTTCAGTGGCTGCACCAACCTCACTACGCTCGACATCTGGGCGTGGGATATGTCGAACGCAACCTCGCTCGACCACATGCTGGCCGACCTTGAGTCCATCACCACCCTGGGCGTTGGCTCCAAGACCGCGCTCACAGGCGCAGCTTTCGAAGACATCGCTACTCGTCAGAAGAAGAATGGCTCGTGGGATCGTCAGGGCAGCACCTGGTTTGGCAACACGCAGAACATCGTTCTGCTCTACCCGGCCAACGTTTCTGGTCTGGGCAACGCGCTCGGCGACAAGATCTACTACACTTGGGCCGAAGGCATCCTGCGCGGCCGCTTCGAATCTAACGACAATGCTTACTGGTCGGTTACCTGGAACGGCACCCCTTGGACCGCAACGGGCATCCTGACCATCGGCATTGACAATCCAGCTGGCAACCGTGTGGTTACCGAAACCTGGGAACAGACTCCTTGGACTGAAGCGCTCTCCACTGAAGGCACACGCGATGGCAACAACCTGATCACCTTCATCACCATGGAGCGCGGTATCACGCCGACCAACTTCGCGTTCTGGTTCGCTAACTACGCGAACCTCACCGACTTCAATGGTCGCGCCGACAACGACGAACTCGGCCTCGACGTCTCGCAAACCACGAGCCTCGAAGGTCTCTTCCAGAACGATCGCAAGCTCTCCATCGTGGGTAACATCTACGACTGGGATGTCGATCAGGTCACGAACTTCGACTCGCTGTTCGAGAACTGCTCATCCCTCTACACGATCGATATCCATAAGTGGATCATGGGCCCCAACGCAACCACGTCTCACGTGAATATGCTCAAGGGTCTCACCTCGCTGCGCACGCTCATTCTGAATGGCAACATCTCCTTGAAGGACAGCGGCTTGGACGACGCAACGAGCGATCCGACCCACGCAGAAACTCAGGGCAGCTGGCTGCGTATCAAAGACGGCACGGCTTCCCCCTATAACACCGACCCCTGGTTCGGTTCTTCCGCAAGCCTGATCGGTCGTTACTACGAGAATACCAATATCCATGGCAGCGGCGACGGCGAAGGTGCCATCTACACCTGGACCGATCAGCTCCGTGGTCGTTTCGATGACAATGACAACACCTGGTGGTCATGGGATGCTAACCGTAAGATCCTCACCATGGGTGTCGATGCAGCAGAGCTCAACGAAACCATCGACCCCGCTACGGGCTATCGTGTGACCGCAACTGCGGGCGCACTGCCATGGGAGCGCGCGATCCCCACCATCAAGAAGGCGGCGCTCGAGATCTATGCAGTCCTGAATGGCACGCTCAAGATCTGCCCCACCAGCATGGAAGGCTGGTTCCAGGGCTACACGGCACTCACGTCATTCGATGGTACTAACTTCGATACGTCGCTGCTCACCAGCAACACCGCTTCGCTCGACAACCTCTTCAACGGTTGCACGGCGCTGCGCACCCTGAACCTGACCAACTGGAACTGGCAGGCAACGGGCGTGAGCCACGTCGACATGTTCAAGGATCTGAACTCCATCACCAAGATCACCCTCGAAACGGGCGCTGCGCTTGATGGCACCGGTTTCGATACCATTAGCACACGTCAGAACACGCAAGGCCGCTGGGTCATGGAGACCGAGCTCACGGGCGCGGGTGCCGCAGACATTCCGTGGTTCGATTCTTCCCAGAAGCTCGTCTATCGTTATCCGGGCTACTCGGCCGGTGCAGTCGTCGCCAAAGTGAACGGCGTCTGGACCGTGCTCAACCTGCTCGCTGGCACGCACACCTACACCTGGAACACCCCGATTCTGGGCGGTCGTTTCGAAGACAATCCGAACGCCTGGTGGATGTTCTACAAGGAAACCGTGAACGATATCGTTGCGGGCACGCTGGTCATCGGTACCGACGATAAAGACCCCAACAGCACCTACGGCATCGAAGTGTCGGTTCGTGGCACCGCTACGGGCAATGTTTACGATTCTTCGAACATGCCGTGGTACAGCGCACTGGGTGGCAATGCTGCTGGCCTCAACCGTGTTCTCTATGTGCTCACCAAGCAGGAGAACACCATCCGTCCTAACAGCATGCTCGGCTGGTTCGCCGGTATGGGCGAGCTGCTCACCTTCGATGGTCGCGGCATCGATATGTCGCGCATCGAGAACGCCGACGACGTGTTCCAGGGCATCTTCGCTGAAGACCGCAAGCTTCACACGGTTGACATCCGTAACTGGGATATGGGCTCACACGCTCATACCACTAACGCAGTGGCCAACATGTTCCTGAACAACGCGGCGCTGAAGTACCTGATCGTCAATAAGGCTGCGGTCCTCTACGGATCGGGCATCAACTCCAACATGCTCAACCACACCCAGAAGCTCGGCTCTTGGATCCATGAATCATGGTTCGGTTCAGGCGACGAATTCGCAGGCCTCTTCCTGCCGGGTACCCCGGGTGGCGCAACCGCTGAGGGTCTCAAGGAATTCCCGACCGGTGTTGACTACATCACCTTCATTTGGGACGAAGGCAACCTCTGCGGTCGTTTCGAATCCAACAACAACGTCTGGTGGCGCTACACCGGTGTTGCTCAAGCAGGCGATCCGTATCTGCACGTTGGCCTGTTGCGCATCGGTTCCGACTCCGACGACATCGCGCAATCTATCGTCACCGAATTCGGCAACGATCTGCCGTGGCGCAAGCTGCTCGACAGCATCAAGGTCATCACTGAGGTCATCACGGGCGCAGACTACAGCGGCAAGGTTGCCGTAACGTCGCTCGAAGGCTGGTTCGGTCGCAACACGCTCGATGCCGATGCTGGCACCTTTGAATACCACACGGGCCTCACCACCTTCGATGGTTCGGGCCTCGTACTCTATGACGATGCGCTCACCCCGCTGGGCATGAACTGCCAGTCGGTGAAGGGTCTCTTCGAGAACGCTACGGCGCTTCGTTCGCTGAAGGGCGTCAATGCTTGGGATACGCGCGGCGTCCAGGACTTCTCCTATGCGTTCTACAACACCCCGCGTTTGGTGAACCTCGACATCCGTAGCTGGATGATGCATCACGTCGCCGACAGCTCCAAGTTCGAGAATATGTTCAAGGGCATGGGCACCTCGGGCATGCAGTCCATCACGCTTGGCCCCTACGCGGTCCTCGAGAATACAGGCTTCGGCTTCCGTGACACCGATACCGAGCAGAACGTCCCCTTCCTGCCAGAGACCGATGGTCGCTGGGTTATGGGCGATCCGCTGAACCTCGATCCTACCGTCGCTAACACCGACGTTGCTTGGTTCGACAACACCGACGGCCTCGTCGAGCGCTATCGCGTTGGCGAAGGCTCTCGTCAGCAGGACAAGACGCAGCTGCGCTACATCCACACCTACACGTGGGACACGGCTAATCGCGGCGGTCACTTCGATTCCAACCGTAATGTTTGGTGGCTCTTGAACAAGGATTCCAAGGTACTCACCATCGGCGTGTTCGACAAGAACGCAACGGTTGAATACATGGACAACTGGACCACAGAAGTCTATCGCAAGGACGTTACTGGTTGGGCACATCGTGTTACTGAAAAGAACGAATTCGTACCGTGGCACCAGCTCGACCTTTCCTTCACGGCGTTCCGCACCGATGGCACGCAGGGCAAGGTCGCACCGGAATCCTTGGAAGGCTGGTTCCTCGCGCCTACAACGGTCGAGCTCCTCACCTTCGAAGGTGGCAACATCGATACTACGCACGTCACCAGCATGAAGAATCTCTTCAAGGGCGAGAACAAGCTCACCAACGTTTCGGGTATCAACTCCTGGATCACCACGAACGTTACCGATATGTCGCATGCATTCGAGAACTGCTCGGCTCTTACCACGCTCACCTCGCTCTCCAACTGGAACGTGGAAAAGGTCGTCGACTTCTCCTACATGTTCTACAACGTGCGCGGCCTCGACATGACCAACGGTCTCGCTTGGAAGATCTCCAGCGCAGAGAACCTTTCCTACATGTTTGCAGGCTGCACGCGCATCGTGAATACTAACTACCTGGCACGCTGGGATGTGGCTAAGGTCACCAACTTCTCCTATATGTTCTACAACTGCACCGGCCTTACTACGGCTGATGCATTGGGACTCTGGATGGTGGCACAGAACGCTACGCCCGATGCTAAGGTGGATCTTACGGGCATGTTCCGCAACGCAACGCGCTTGAACTTCGTCGACTTCACCAATTGGAAGATGTACGATCGCGCAAGCGGCGAGGTCTATGTCATCACCACCAACATGCTCGCAAACGATGGCGCACTCAACCAGATCGTCATGGGCTTGCACGGCTTGCTCGAAGGCACGGCACTCGGCTACACCGAAGTAGGCGGCACCGCGCTTCCTTCCCTGCGCGCGATCAACGGTGGTTGGACCCGCCATGGCAGCAACGTTGCTTGGTTCGGTCCTACCGACTCGCTCGTTTCGGTCTACACCCCCGGTTCGGTCTTCGAAGCGCCGGAGAACCTGATCTTCACCTATGTCTGGCGCGTTGAGCAGACCGGTGGTCATATCTTCCCGTCCAACCGTTTCGCATGGTGGAAGTTCATGACCGACTCGGGCACGCTCATCATCGGCCTGAACGACAACACCAATAACGACCCCGACTACAAGACGTGGGTCACCGAGAAATGGTACGAACTGCCGTGGCTCGTTAACATCACGGGCGACAACGAGGCAACCTACACCCGCGATCAGATCAAGTACATCGAATTCGTGGGCGATCTCTACATCGTGAATCCTGAATACTGGTTCGCTGGTCTCGAGAACTTGATCAGCGCAGATCTTACCCACATGAAGATCGAACTGGCAGGAAGCCTTGAAGGTCTCTTCGGCACGCTGCCTACCGAATTGCCCGATGGCGCTACCGAGTGGCCGGGCATCTTCGGCAAGAACGATGCCGACAAGGGCAAGGCTTGCACGAGCCTGAACTTCGTTACGGGTCTGCAGGCATGGAACAGCTCCTTCAACGTGGGCGCTAACGCAGGTACGCTCGTCTACGATCTGCCTATGGTCAACACCACCTCGCTGAAGGGTATGTTCCAGGGCGCTTCGAGCCTGAAGGATCTGGAGTACGTGGTCGGTTGGGACCTCTCCACCATCCTCGACCTCTCCTTCATGTTCGACGGCTGCTCCACGCTGAACGACGTTTCGCAGCTGGCAGGTTGGAATACCTCCGCAGTCAAGACCATGGAGGCCATGTTCCGCAACGTCTCCAGCTTGAAGCGCGTTGACGGCGTTATGACCTGGGATACCCAACAGTGCATCAACTTCCGTGATATGTTCAACGGCTGCACCAGCGTGCTCGACCTCGACTTCTCGAGCGACAACTGGCGCCTCGATGCGGCGCTGAACGCACCGGGTGGGGTCGATAACCTTACCAACATGCTCGCAAACCTCGATTCGCTGCGCACCATCTCGCTCAAGCAGCACTTCGTGCTCGAAGGTACGGGCCTCGACAACTGCAAGACCCACAAGAGCACCGATGGCACCTGGGAGCAGGAAGCCTTCAAGAACAACTATGTGGCATGGTGGGGCAACGCTGGTCAGCTCTGCAGCCGCTACCCGAATGGCAACAAGCCATGGCTCTGGCCGGCATACCAGAATGTGTGGGATGTGGCAGAGGTTCTTACCTATACCTGGAAGACCCACTACCTGGGCGGCCGTTTCGAATCGAACGAATTCGCTTGGTGGAAATACGACAAGAATGGCAACTTGGTCATCAGCGTCGATACCGATATCACCAATGGCGTAACGAATAATACTGAAACGCGTGTCTGGGAAGACACGAAGGCAGACGACGATGCACTTGGCTACATCGATTGGCGCGAAGTCGTGCTCGGCAACGCTCCTGTTCCCACTCCCGATATTCCCTGGCTGAAGGTCATCTATGCTTCGGTCATCAAGAAGGTATTCCTGCAGAACAACATCGCGCTCGTTAACCCCGCTGGTTGGTTCGCAACCGTTAGCGGCCAGAACTACGGCAACCTGGTCGAGTTCGACGGTGCTCGCGCTGATATGCAGTACGCAGTCTCCTTCGATTCTATGTTCGAGAATTCCGCGAAGCTCACCCGTGTTTCTTCAGGTGTGAACGGCTGGAACAACATGGCCGCCTGCACCAGCATGAAGAAGATGTTCAAGGGCTGCCTCGCTCTGAACGAGATCCTGGGCATCGACAAGTGGGATGTCACCCACGTCAAGGACTTCACCGAGATGTTCTGCATGACCACCGCCAATGGTGCAGCAGGCGTGCTCGGCGATAGCGTTCTTGCTCAGATCGGCAAGTGGACGCTCGGCACCAACCTCAATGCAGGTGAATTCATCACCATGCAGGATATGTTCAAGGACTGCCGTGGCATCACGTCGCTCAATGGTCTGGCTAACTGGGACACCAGCCGCGTTTCCAACTTCTCCGGCATGTTCTCCAGTACCCAGAACGACAAGGGCGTTACCTTCGAATACAAAGATGGCAAGCTCGTGAAGACCGCCGGTACGCTCGGCATGCTCCTCACGGACGCTACCGCAGTGAACAACTGGAACATCTCCGCTGCCACCACCATGGCACGCATGTTCGCTAACGCTATCCGCCTCGAGCGCATCAACATCTCCAGCTGGAACATGCGCGACCTCGACATCGCCAATATGTTCCTGAACAACGCAAGCATGCAAGAGATCACGCTCGGTCGTCTCTCGGTGCTCGAGAACACGGGCTTTGGCAACAACATGTACTTCTACGAGACGCATCCCACCAACGCAACGGGCTCTGCTTCGCAGCGCAACGAAGTGTTCTGGCGCGATCGTCTGCACAACAATAATCAGTCGGTCAGCTTTGGTGGCAACACCTGGCAGTTCGGCTACTGGGGTGGCGCATGGGTCGCTGAAGATGCGAACCGCCCAACCACCAACGATTACGAAGGCTTGAACCTCTGGTCGGGCACTTCCACCAATCTTGCCGATCTCTATCGCAACTCGAAGCACTATGCACCAGCAGCCATCACCACCTATCGTTGGGGCGATAGCTTCTATGGCGGTGTCTTCGACAGCTCCATCGTCTATGACAATGTGAACGACATCTACCATTACTATTCTTGGTGGCGCTACTACACTTCAGGCGATCTGAATCGTACGCTCATCATGGGCACCATCGCAGGCGCAGGCAACGATACCACTACCGGCGTGGTCACCGAGGCGAACACCTCGCACCGCACGGGCGGCGTGAACGATCTGCCATGGGCGAACTACGAAGGCGCCAACATCGTAAGCAATGTGCAGCACATCAAGACGGGTGCGGTCATCCACCAAGATGGCTCCATCACCTACGATAGCCTGATGGGCAAGATCACCCCCACCAAGCCAGAAGGCTGGTTCCATAACCACTCAAGCCTGATCTCCTTCGATGGTCGTGGTCTGAACACCACGCTGGCTACTTCGCTCGCCTACTTCCTGTCCTCTAACACGCGCCTCACCACCATCAGTGGCATGGGCGATTGGGACGTCGATCAGGTGACCGACTTCTCCTATATGTTCAATGGCGACAGCGCGCTCAAGGATATCTCCACGCTGCGCACCTGGGTGCTGGGCAACACGAACAGCATCAACATGGAATACATGTTCGCAGGCACGGGCGTAACCGATCTGCTCTCGATCGCCTACGATAAGACCAATAACTACTGGAACACCAGCCACGTTTCCAACATGGAAGGTATGTTCCAGGCAAGCAAGCTCGTTAACCAAGAGGGCATCAAGGATTGGGACGTTTCACGTGTTGAGAACATGCGTTACATGTTCCGCAATGCTGTAGCGCTCACCACGGTGAACCTCTCTCGTTGGGCGATGCGCACCATCGGTTCGTTCGTCCACCATACTGCCAACATCAATGTCGATGACATGTTCTTGGGCTGCAAAGCACTCGGTCAGATGACCTTGGGCGAAGCATCCATCCTGCAAGGCACGGCATTCAATAACAGCTTGGCCAATCATGGCCCAACAGACAACGACACCGGTGGTATGTGGGAACTCGTGCAGATCTACAATCCTGCAACGGATAGCAACGACAATCTGCCGCGTACGTCTCACGGTACCGCTCAGTGGTTCGGCTCAACGGGTAGCCTGGCTGAGCGCTATAAGAGCACCGGTCCCGCTTATGCTGCAGCGCTCGTCTACGTATGGCGCAGCGACATGATCGGCGAACGCTTCGAATCCAACCCGTTTGCTTGGTGGACCTACGACAAGAACGGCAACCTGGTTCTTGGCGTGGACAAGGGCGCAGAGGCGAGCATCTATGCTCCTAAGCCTGGCGACACGAAGACCGCAGCACAGTATGCCGATACGGTCACTGAAACACAGCGTGTTACCACCACCACGAAGAACGCCGACGGCACGATCTCGATCGATACTCCTTCC
>OLNO01002077.1_pt1 | contig 14268 bp, 10 predicted proteins | sample 1672861 | NCBI WGS metagenome assembly OLNO01 (sample SAMEA3136731, study PRJEB25190) | human gut metagenome | reverse complement strand
CCGAAAAGGTACGGCAGGCAAAGCGCGAGGGTCTGATAGACGCTTTTCTCTTCGGTTCGGTATCCGAAAACTACTTTGCTTCGGTCATCGACAGTGTTTAAATCAGGCAACACAAAAAGCATAAAAATCTTCAAAATAATTATGAGGGAGGAATAATAGTATGACAAAAACGAACAAACGAAGGCGCGTCGCCAGCGTCCTGTTGGCGCTTGTGATGCTGCTCTCACTGATGCCGAGTCTGGAGCTTCCCGCCCATGCCTTTTGGGACGACTACGACGACGGCTTCGATTGTCCTAACTGCGACCACTACCATTTTGGCAGCGAGTATATGTGTGACTGCCTGTTCTGCACCATTGACTGTAACTACGAGTGCTGGGTTGAAACCCATTGTAACGACTGCGGTGTGTGCTTTGGAGACACGCCCTATTGGTGCGAGACGTGCTATAAATGCGCCGACTGCATGGAGGACACGCACTGCTCCACCTGTGGCAAATGCTACATCGGCGAGGATGACCAGCTGTGCGGCGAATGCCATAAGGGTTCCTGCTGCTCCATAACCATCTGCGACTCCTGCGGATTCTGCGATGACTGCGCAAACGATGACAGCGACCCGATGCACTGCTCGCTGTGTAACGCCTGCTTCGGTTCGGTGGACGAGTGCGTGGACGACGATGATACCGGCGTCATCCACTGCATCGATTGCCACACGGCCTGCGAACAGTGCGAGGAATGCCTGCTGAACCAGGAGTCCTGCGAGGACTGCGGCCTGTGTCTGGAGTGCTGCCGAGATAACTCCGAGGACGGCGGCTGTCCAGACGGCGAGACCTGTGTGGAAAGCGCCGAGTGGGACGAGCACATCTGCCAGGGCTGTGACGGCTGGGTCACGGATAAGGAGGACGAGGACGAGTTCTGCGAAACCTGCGAGATGTGCAAGGAGTGCTGCGAGGGCAACTCCGACTGCTCCGAGGGAATGTGCGCAATGGACACGGACTATGCGGATCACTTTTGCGAAGACTGCGGCCTGTGCTTCCACGACAGCGATCCCTGCGAGGACGGCTGCGATCAGCGTTGCAAGGACTGCTGCCGAGATGCCGTAAGCGCTATGGGCTGCGATCATGACGACTGGTGCTTCAGCGACTCTGATTTTGAGGATCATCTGAAGACGGAGCATTCCGGCGCCGGACATACCCACATAGCCTCCGCCAGCTGGGCGGCTGACGGAACGCAGCACTGGCACCCCTGCCGCTATTGTGACGATAAAAAGCTGAATGCCGCCAACCATGAATTTGACGCCAAGGGCGTGTGCAAGGTCTGCGGCTACATAAGCGGCAGCTCCATCGTCATCAACCGCCAGCCGAGGGGCGTCAAGTGTAAGACCTCTATCTACAGCAGCGGCGATTATGACGAAGAGCCGGAAAACGACCTGCTGTACAGCGAACATAACTGGGTCACCTTCTCTGTCTCGGCAAAGAGCCTGAAAGGCGACGAGCTGACCTATCAGTGGTATCAGAAGAATAATGCGAATCCCACGGCGGCGCCCTACAAGCTGCCGGAGAAAGATTACTATGTGGACGTGAACACCCCAACGCTGAGGCTGTCGGTTTCCGCCGAGGCCTGCATGGATGACTACTCCTACTACTGCGTCATCGGCAGAAAGGGTGACCCTTCGGACACCATGAAAACGGCGGAGGCAAAGCTGACTGCCACCCATGCCTACAGCCACAAGCAGGCGGGTGTGCGTGTGCCCACGGAAGACAGCGAGAGAACGCCGAAATACAATGTCACTTGGGTCGATAAGCATGGGGTTACCCATGACGGTGTCGTGGGCGGCGACCCGAAGTGCGACGGCCACAAGCTCCCGTGCCTGTTCGAAGCAGGCGAATACGAAGCGCATTATATGACCACCGGCTCCAAGGAGCGCATCTTCCCGCATACCTTTGTGCTTGACAGAAGCCTTGACGCGGTAGGCGGCGGCAGAGTCGATGTGCTCAGATGTTCCGTCTGCGACTATATAGTTCCTATAAAGAGCCATGTCCATGATTACGGCTGGAACTGGGACTGCACCGGCTTCGGCAGTATCTATGAGTATACCTTCAACATCGGCGGCTCGACCAAGACGGTGGAGGAGCTCATCCTTGAATCCGACTATGCCCACCCCGAAAAGTGCAAGGTTCCCGGCTGCGAGGAGTTCATCATGGTTCCCCATAGCTGGGGCCGCTGGAATGTGGTCAAAAACCCCGATACCGAGGGTGACGAAGGCGGCATGGAAGCTGAATGCAGCGTCTGCGAATACAAAGAGACGAAAGAAATTGACGGCGATTGGACAAAGGACACCGCCCTTGTGACGGTGAAAAACGGTCGGGCAACCCGTATGATCGTCAAGCCCGGCGACAAGATCAGGCTTTATCCCGAGGAGAGAACCGGTCAGAAGGCCATCGGCTGGAAGGTGGAGTATCGCCGCGAATACAATGAGTATGACATCATACCTGTTACTAGAAATTGGAATGCCAATGAGGCGAAGACCCTGTTCAAGCTGGTGACCAACGGCTCCGCCCTTGAGTGGGGCTGCACGATCCCAGAGTTCAGCGCCATGGGTGCCCCCGGCGGCGGCAGTTTCTTCTTTGAGCCTGTCTATGCAAGCTGTGACCACAGCGGAGGCACAACGCTGCTCAACGCGAAGGAGCAGGTCTGCGACCGTAAGGGCTACACCGGCGACACCGCCTGTGCAGACTGCGGCCATGTCATCAGTGCCGGTTCGGACATCTACCCACCTGCAAACGCCGGTCATACCGGTCCACTGCAGCCGCTGTACTACTACGGCACGGCCAACTCGGCAACCACAGACGCGAGCCATGGCGGCAAACGCTATAATGCCAAATCGGGAGACTGCCGACACCGCGCCTATGAGGGCGACTACCGCTGCACAGCTTGCGGCGGCACCGTAAAGGGCGAGAGCGGCGACTTCAGGCATAGCGGTCCCCTTGAACTGCGGGATGTAAGAACGGCGACCTGTACAGAGAGGGGCTATTCCGGCAACCAGTACTGCACATCGTGCGACAGGATCGCACAGAAGGGCGTCTCAACCCCGTCCCTCCACGAAATTGCCGATAACTACAAGCTGATCAATGAGGTTAAGCCAGGATGCACCACCTCAGGCTATAGCGGTGACCAGCAGTGCACAGCCGGCTGCGGACAGATTATCCGCTACGGTCATGTCGTTAATAAGCTCAGCCACGACTGGGACGGCGGCAAACCCGCAAAACAGGGCAAGAGTGAAGGAATTCTCTACACCTGCCAGCGCGCCGACTGCGGCGAGACAAGGTTCGTAAAGAACTCCGCTGCGACCGAGTTCACGGTCACGGTCATCAAGGGCACAGCCTCCCTTGCCGCAGGGACACCTATCACGGACAAGATCGCGCAGAACACCGTTGTGACCATTACGGCGGACGCACCGGAGGCAGGCAAGGTCTTTGACAAGTGGGTCGTGCTGGAGGGCAATGTCACTCTGGCAGACGCCACCAAGGCGACTACCACCTTCACCATGCCCGGCAATGATGTGAAGCTCGAGGCCACCTATAAGGATGCGCCTCCAAGCCATACCCACAGCTACGGTACCGAGTGGAAGTATGACGACACCGATCACTGGCATGAGTGCGAGTGCGGCGATAAGGCCAATATTGCGGCTCACAGTGCCAGCGAGTGGATCGTTGACACGGCAGCTACCGAAACCGCCGACGGCGCTAAGCATAAGGAATGCACCGTCTGCAAGAAGGTTCTTGAAACCGCACCGATCCCCGCAACAGGCAGCAATCATACCCACAGCTACGGTACAGAGTGGAAGTATGACGGCACCAACCACTGGCATGAGTGCAAGTGCGGCGACAAGGCCGACACGGCAGCACACAGCTTCCAGTGGGTGATCGACAAGGCCGCTACCAAGGAGGCCACAGGCAACAAGCACGAGGAATGCACCGTTTGCGGCGCCAAGCGCAGCGAGAATACGGTCATCGACAAGCTCCCCGACGGCGGCAACACCGACAATACAGGCAGCAGTGATAATAACACCAATAAGCCAGGAAATGACGACTCCACCAAGTGTCCTCAAACCGGTGACAGCAGCAACCACATCGGTTGGCTGGCTGCTCTGTGCGGCGTTCTGACTCTGCTGGGCGTAAGCGGCAAAAAGAGAAAGAAATCCGAAGTTAAATAAGCCGACGCTTCCGAAATCGAAATAGCCTAAACACAATAGGCGGTGACGGATCGTTCCGCCACCGCCTATTGTTTTGAGAGCGGGCTTGGCAGCAAGTCCCTTTCCGAAAGGCGGCAAGCGACACCCACATTCTAACCATGTATCCCCAGCCGAACGGGGGCGGCAGTCTCCGACACTCTTTCTTTATGCCTTCGACAAAAATCAGAGCAAAGCTCAAAAATCTTTTAGGAAATTAAAAAACTTGGTTTTAGCCCCCTCAACTTTTCGGCATGGAAAGTGAGGGGGCTTTCTCTATAGCCTCCGCCCGTTCTTTGAAAACCGAATAGTACAGCGCATCCTTTTGTAGGGCGTAATTTTTTTGTGCCTAAAAGCCCGAACTCACTACAAATAAAAAAATGGTAACACCAGCAGGAAGTTATTTTCCTGCTAATGTTACCTCATTTACAAGTATCACAAGATTTAAAGGGGAAATGATAAAGACTTTGTAATGCTTATCGTAATTCTTGTAGCTTTACGCTTAATTCTTGTAAATGTTTTTTGGTTCTTTAGCTTGATAGCCACCGTACATTGATGCACATCCGCAGGCAGCTATACCCATTCTCTTAGTTGCTCTGGCAATAAGGCTAGCAAGCAATTTCTTAAATGATCTCATTCTTATCACACCTCTTTTCTTTGATCTTCGCTGATATTATTAAAACTGCAATTAATAGATTTGTTAACAGGATCATAGATCCAACCATCTGATATCTATTGATAATCGCCCCGCCAAACAGATCAAGCAACAGAAAAACTATCATTCCCATCGCTTTGAACTTTGGCTTTTTTTCTTTTTCTATAGGCTTATTTTTGTTCTCCACAGGGCAGAATACAAAAGCTATTATCTCTTCAAACACAACCAAGGCAACTATCACCCATATATTTATATATCCGCATACCTTGTCATTAAGAAAAGCTGTAGCAATAAATGTTGAACACATCAGCAGATTGCATCTGAAATATGTATCTGCATGATACCCTCCGGTAATAACCCTGACAGCAATAAACACTGCCAAATATATTACGCTTTCCAGCAAATGCCCTGTCAATGCTCCCATAAGCAATACAAGCACAATGTTTAACATTGATGAGATAGTTATTTCAATGCCATACCGATAAAAATCCTGTACCTCATCTGCTTTGCCGATAGCTTTCTGCTCGGTCAAAAAATTAAGTATACCCGATACAACAAGATCCATAAACTACCGCCTCGCTTTTGTCTTACCCTAATTTGAATTTTACTAGAATAACAGCAATATGTCAAGCTTTTTGGAATGAGTTGCAGGTTTTTGTCACGAAATGCAGCAACGACCCAGAACAATCAGTTCAGGACCGTTGTATCTGCCATCAATGTTACCTGACAGCAAAACATTCCCTCCGACTCATAGAAATCGCATCTGCCATTATATTTTCTTGCTATCTCTCTGATTATTGAGGTCCCCAGGCCATGCTGTTTTTTATCAGCCTTTGTGGTCGTAAGCCTTGGATTACTATCCATAACAGAATGATCTATTGAATTTTTTATCAAAAACGTATATGTATCCGTTTCTCGGTCGATCTTCAGATACAGAAATTTATTTGCGTCATCGGCTATTTCCTTGCATGCCGTTATAGCATTCTCCAACGTGTTGCTCAACAGGTCGCAAAGGTCAGTTCCCTTTATTCCCTCAAAATCTGAAACTGTTATACATGATATTTTTATCCCCAAGGAAGAAGCCATCGTAAGCTTTGCGTTAACGATAGCATTTACAATATTATTTTTCGTTTTAACATAGGACTCCGACTTCTCGATAAGGTCAAAGTTTTCTGAGATAAATTTTCTCGTTTCATCTATTTTTTGTACTTTCAACAGTTCATTGACCGTTTCATATTTGTCTTTTATATCATGCCTTAGTTTTCTCATGGCGTCATATTGCGACTCGGCGTTTCCGATAAACTGCTCAAGATACTGCTCTCTTAGTTTGACTATCTCCATTTCCTTGAGCTTCCGATTCTTTTTTATCAAAGAATTTATTATCCAGAATATAAGTATATTAAGAACAAAGACAAGCATATATGACAGATTTATATACAGTCTATGGCCATCGTCTGCCGAAAGGGACAGTTCATGTATTACCATAACGAGAGAAAACGAAATAATAAGCACTGCAATTATCGTCACCCAATCTGAAGCCGTATAATCATCTGTGTGTTTAAAGGCCATCAGTATTAATCTAAATACAATGAATATAGAGGTCTGGATCATTATAAGCGTCACAAATCTAAGCAAGCTTTGTTCGACCACAAGCTTCCTGAGGGATATTTTAAAAAATGACGATACAACATTTAGTTCCAATGACGTTATCAACAAGATCGCAACCTGAGAGAGGGATATGGAAAGAAATTTCTTTACTGCATTGTCACTAAAAAAGCAAAACGCAAAAACAAGCAGACTTGCCCAGTACAAAGCACTTCCAAAGCCCTCAAATACAGTGAAATAATTAAAAGCAGTGACCAGACAGCCTTCACAAACGGCAAATATAACAGCCCATATCTTAGCCCTTTCATGAGATCTTGGCGTAAGAAATTTATATATAAACCATGTTTCCAGACCGCCCTGATAAAAGTTTATCAAGATCTCAAATATCGTCCACAATGTAATAGTCATCACTTTCTCCTCAGATATTCAGTCAAAGCGTCGTCAACTGCATTCTTATATCCTCGGCTCATGGGAAGCTCTGAACCACTTTTAAAGATCACTGTTTCATTTGAACGGCTTATGTTAAAAACATATTTCAGATTGACGATATATTTTTTATGCACCCGTATAAAATCAAATTTACGATAAGCTTCTTCTATCTCTCCAATGCTATCTCTGACTGCAATAGTATCCTTATTATTTGCAAAATGATATATGATGCTGTGGCTATTGCTCTCTATATAAGTTACATCCCGAAGCTTTACAGAGATCCTTCCCTGCTCCCTATTCTCCAAAACCACTGTCTTTTCCTGCTTCAGTGCGTCCGTCAACTGTCCTGCTACCATATGGAGCCTATCCTTCATAACATCAGCGTCAGGATCTTTGCATATAAAATTCAGCGGTCTGAAATTAAAGCTGTCATAAACCAGCTCCTGATGACTTGTCACAAAGATCACGAAGCAATTACCATTCTGACCCAGCTGCCGCGCGACTTCAAAACCTGTCATTTCAGGCATATCAAGGTCAAGAAATATAGCCGAAAAAGGCTTTTTACCATGGCAGTAAAAAAAGCTCTCAGCTTTGGTAAACGTTTCTATTTCAGCCTTGACCGACCTTGATTCAAGTTCATTTGCCAGCATAGATTTAAAAAACTGAAGAAAAACAGCATTATCATCACAAACTGCGATCCGCATTTTTTCACGTCCTTTTATAACATAGTCTGTGTACGATTTTATATTACCATAATTATACCATAAGGTCAAGCCATAAAACCAGCAATAAGCACCTAGCGTCAAGAATTGTCATGTTGTGCCAAAATCGAGGAACTTTGTTCCAAAAGCCACACCTCATATTTGTCCCTTTTGCCAATTTACAAAAATATACTTATGTGTTACAATGATAGGGGAAAGTATATTGATCGTGTGAAATGGGGTGACATTACTGGTCAAAGTCGTAAAAATCTATCTAATTAGTGAGCAATTTGACAAAGCAGGCAACCGGATAGATTATAAAGAAGTCAATAAAATACTGTGGGAATTGCAAAAGCAGACACGAAAAGCAAAGAATAAAACTGTTCAGCTTCTTTGGGAATGGAACAATTTTTCAAGCGATTATGTTAAGGCGAGTGGCATATATCCTAAAGCAAAAGACATATTTGGCTACTCAAGTGTGCATGGACAAGCAAACAAAGAATTAAGAACAAAACTCGCTTTAAATTCAAGTAATCTTTCCACTACCACAATGGATGTATGTAAAATTTTTAATACATATAAAAAAGAGGTATGGGAAGGCAAACGATCAGTTCCTTCATACAAATCAGACCAACCTCTTGATCTGCACAAAGACTCTATAAAGCTGATATATGAAAACAACCAATTTTATGTTAGGCTTGCTTTATTAAAAAAAGCTGAATTTGCAAAGTATGGTTTTAAAGACGGTTTTCGTTTTAAAATGCAGGTGAAAGATAATTCTACCAAAACTATTCTTGAACGCTGTTTTGACGAAGTATACAAGATAAATGCCAGCAAACTTTTATATGACCAAAAGAAAAAGATGTGGAAGCTTAATCTGTCTTATAGTTTTGACAATAAAAACATTTCTGAACTTGACAAAGAAAAGATCCTTGGTGTTGATGTAGGCGTTTGCTATCCTTTAGTCGCTTCGGTTTTCGGCGATCGTGACCGATTCATAATCAAGGGCGGCGAAATTGAGAAATTCAGAAAAAGCGTGGAAGCTCGCAGACGTTCAATGCTCGAGCAAACAAAATACTGCGGTGACGGAAGAATTGGTCACGGCAGAAAAAAACGCACTGAGCCTGCCCTAAATATAGGCGACAAGATAGCAAGATTTCGTGATACAACAAACCACAAATACAGCAGAGCTTTGATAGAATATGCTGTAAAAAAGGGCTGCGGAACTATCCAAATGGAAAAGCTGACGGGTATTACATCTAAATCTGATCGTTTTCTAAAAGACTGGACTTATTATGACCTCCAGACAAAGATAGAAAACAAGGCGAAAGAAGTAGGGATAAATGTCGTCTATATCGCCCCTAAATATACAAGTCAGAGATGTAGCAAATGCGGATATATCCACAAGGATAACAGACCAAATCAGGCGAAATTTAGATGTCTTGAATGCGATTTTGAAAGTAATGCCGATTATAATGCAAGTCAGAATATCGGAATTAAAAACATTGATAAGATAATAGAAAAAGATTTGAAAAAGCAAAAAAGCGAAGTCCAAGTGAACGAAAACAAGTAGAAGGTTCACACAATTTCAGGGCGACTCGGCGTCCTAAAATCGAGAAAGTGTACATAAATTTTTAACAAAATACGGTAAATACTCTCGGTAAGGTTTTAACGTGCACATAATAATCCGTGCAACAGGGTTACACTTTTGTGCAATTTTGTAGTTGCAACTTACGCATAGGTGTAAAATACGAGGACTTGTAGTGTACAACATGATACTATCAAACTGTTGCAACTTACGCATAGGTGTAAAATACGAGAACGTACTCTGAACTCTTAATTATTTGCTATGCGTTGCAACTTACGCATAGTCATAAAATACGAAGCACTCAATTTGCATTGTGATACGATATTGAATTACAATCACATATTTGTAAAACAACAAAAGGGCTGTCCACACAGCCCTTTTGTTCTTATCTAACCTATGCCAAGCCCCTTAACCCTTAGGCTTTTTCATAGTAAGCGAAATACGCTTTTTCTTCAGGTCAACGTTAAGTACCCAAACCTTAACTACCTCTCCGACCTTTACGACCTCAAGAGGGTGCTTTATATATCTGTCGCACATCTGAGAAATATGTACAAGACCGTCCTCATGAACGCCGATATCAACGAACGCTCCGAAGTCTATAACGTTTCTCACTGTGCCCATAAGCTCCATGCCCGGCTTCAGGTCTTTAAGCTCCATGATGTCACCGCTTCTCATAAGCGGTGGCGGCAGCTCGTCACGAGGGTCACGACCCGGCTTTTCAAGCTCCCCTACTATGTCCTTTAACGTCGGAGCACCAATGCCGATATCTGTGGCAAGCTTCTTCATGCCCATTGCATTGACTTTCTCAGCTATCTGCTTTACATCGCCCATGTCCGCAAGGCTCAGCCCGCACCTGTCAATAAGCGCCTGTGCTGCCTTGTATGACTCAGGGTGAACAGCCGTGTTATCCAGCGGATTTTTTCCGCCACGCACTCTCAAAAAGCCTGCGCACTGCTCAAATGCCTTTGCTCCAAGCTTTGGCACTTTCATAAGCTGCTTTCTCTCTGTGAAAGCACCGTTTTCCTCACGGTAGGAAACAATATTCTTTGCAACTGTCATATTTATGCCCGATATGTATGACAACAATGAGTATGAAGCCGTATTAAGGTCAACGCCTACTGAGTTTACGCAGTCCTCAACAACGCCCTTTAAAGCCTCGTCCATTCTCGCCTTTGGCATATCATGCTGATACTGTCCAACACCTATTGCCTTTGGGTCTATCTTTACAAGCTCTGCAAGAGGGTCCTGCAAACGGCGTGCTATTGATACTGCCGAACGAAGTGAAACGTCATACTCAGGAAACTCCTCAGCCGCAAGCTTGGAAGCGGAGTAAACGGAAGCGCCTGCCTCAGACACCACCATGTAAGAAACTTTCTGCGGAATTTCTTTGATAAGCTCCGCTGTGAACTGCTCCGTTTCTCTTGAAGCTGTGCCATTGCCTATGGAGATAGTCGTAACGCCATATTTCTTTATAAAGCCCGTCAGAATACGCTTAGCACGCTCTGTATCCTTCTTTGGCGGAGTAATGTAGATTATCGCAGTGTCAAGCACCTTGCCCGTAGCGTCCACTACAGCGGTCTTACAACCGTGAGCATATCCCGGGTCAAGGCCAAGGGTAACAGTGTCTTTAACAGGCGGCTGCATAAGAAGCTGTCTGAGATTTGAGGAGAACACCTTTATTGCCCCCTCCTGAGCATTTGCCGAAAGCTCCGCCCTTATCTCACGCTCTATGGACGGATAAATAAGTCTTTTATAGCCGTCCTCACAAGCAGCCATAACAAGCTGTCCGCACTCTGACTTATTTTTCACATATCTTGACACGCAGGCTCTCTCTCCTGCGCCCTCTGGGACATTCACTGATACTTTCAGAACGCCCTCTTTTTCGCCTCTGTCCAAAGCCAAAACTCTGTGACCTGCTATCTTTCCCACAGCCTCGGCATAGTCGTAATAGTTCTCGTACACAGACTCGGTATTCTCGTCAGACGCTTTTGAGCTTATCACGCCTATCTGCGAAAACAGCGTTCTTATGTATTTTCTCAGGTCAGCGTCGTCAGAGATATCCTCCGCGATTATATCCATTGCACCCTGCAAAGCTTCGTCCGCAGACTTTACGCCCTTTTCCTCGTTGATAAATTTTGACCCCTCGACCTGCGGGTCGCATTTCTTATCCTGGGTCAGGATAAGTTCAGCCAGTGGTTCAAGCCCCTTTTCTCTTGCCACCGAAGCCCTTGTTTTACGCTTCGGCTTGAAAGGTCTGTAGATATCCTCCACCTCCACAAGGGTCTTTGCATTTTCGATAGCAGACATTATCTCGTCTGTCATTTTCTCCTGCTCGGTGATAGAAGAAATTATCTCGCCTTTACGTTTTTCGAGATTTCTAAGATATGTGAGCCTGTCAGCGATCTCTCTAAGCACCTGATCGTCCAACGAGCCTGTAAGCTCCTTTCTGTATCGTGCAATAAACGGTATAGTTTTATCGTCATCAAGGAGTGCAACAGTGTTGTCTATCTGCTCCTGTCTGAGCTTAAATTCTTCCGCAAGGGTCTTGTTAATATCCATGTTTTTACCAATCCTTTTTATTACTTTTTGCGTATTATCATATATAATATTATAGCACATTTTCGATAAAAACGCAACGAAAATGCGGTCGAAAACTGTAACAAAGATATTATATAATACATATAGGATCTATCAGAAAATTAATAAAAGCAGGCAAAAATGCACTTGAAAAAAGGGCATAGATATGATATTATAGAAGAATAAAACAGTATTCAGGAGTGTTTATATGCTAAATCAGTTTTCAAGAACCGAGCTTTTATTCGGCAAAGAAGCAATGGAAAAGCTCAGCAACAGCAGGGTTGCGGTTTTCGGCATAGGCGGTGTAGGCGGATATGCAGTTGAAGCCCTTGCACGAAGCGGTGTAGGCGAGCTTGACCTTATAGATGATGACAAAGTGTGTCTGACCAACATCAATCGTCAGATAATTGCCACAAGAAAAACAGTAGGAAAATACAAGGTAGACGTGGCGGAGGAGCGTGTTCACGACATCTGCCCTGACATAAAGGTAAACACATACAAGTGTTTTTATATGCCTGACACAGCGGATCAGTTTGATTTTACTCAGTATGATTACATTATCGACGCCATTGACACTGTTACAGGCAAGCTGGAGATAATAAAGCGAGCAGACGTCGCAGGAGTACCTGTTATATCCTCAATGGGTGCAGGCAACAAGCTTGACCCTACAGCATTCCGTGTGGCGGACATTTATCAGACAAAGGTCTGCCCTCTTGCGAAAGTCATGCGACGAGAGCTTAAAAAGGCAGGCATAAAGTCGCTTAAAGTTGTTTACTCAGAGGAACAGCCTATCAGACCGATAGAAGATATGGCTATTTCATGCCGTCAGGACTGTATTTGTCCTCCTGGTACGGCAAGAAAATGCACAGTGCGCCGTGATATTCCAGGTTCAACGGCATTTGTTCCGTCAGTTGTGGGACTTATCGTGGCAGGAGAAGTTATTAAAGATCTTGCAAAGAAATAATACAAACAAAGGACGAACCGCTGATTAGATGTGGTATAATGGTTTTGGAAATTGGTCGGAATAAACTGCCCGACAAATCGGAATTTTTTACAAAAGGTGAATGTATGGTTTACTTTAATAATGAAGAGATTATTATAAGAGATATGATATTTTCAGACGGTCTGCATTTCACAGATGAGGAAAGAAAACAAGGCTGGGATTCAACCATAGATAAATTTGAAATGCGACTTAAAGACGTAAAAAATGGAAAATGCATCTCTTTAGTTGCGGATTACTATGGTATTCCCGCAGGATATGTAAACGTATATCCTGATTCGGAATGGGGAGCATTTGCCAATCAAGGATATCCTGAAATTATTGATTTTGCAGTTTTAGAAAAGTATCGAAAAAATGGCATTGGCAGTATTTTAATGGATACGGCAGAAAAGATAGCTTCTGAATATGCCGATACAGTGTATTTGGGAGTTGGCTTGCATAATGGGTATGGAAGTGCGCAAAGAATGTATGTTAAAAGAGGTTATATTCCCGATGGTTCGGGAGTATGGTATAAGGATAAAATATGCACACCCTATGATACAATTTATACTAACGATGATGACCTTGTTCTTTATCTTTCAAAGAAAGTACGTTAGATTCCAATTTATCGAGCAGATCACTTATCGCAGCACTATTATTTGAATTTTTCAGAAAGGAAAAAATGTTATGCAAGAATGGCTCATGACTATAACGCTTGGAATAATCGGAGTATTTTTGATAGCTGTTACATATGCCGCATTATATCAAAGCAAAAAAAGCCAAAAACACATATCTGGATTTCCATTTTTCGGTGGGTTTATTCTTGCTGTAGCATTTCTCTTCTCTCCTATTAAATGGTTAGCTTTTCTGGGCTTCATTGATTATGGTTTGTGGCTCCTGCCATATGTATTGATTATGGATTATTATAACAACAAAAAATTCAAAAAGATATATGTGCAGCAGAATTTTGAACAACGCATCAGTGATGAATCAAAAGAATTACGTATCAGAATTTATGAAAGAAATGAAGAATGGGTACAGCCGTATATTACGAATTTAGTTTATGAACTCAAAGTGCCTAAGCTGTTATATGCTGTTTGTACAGATCAAAATGGAAAGAAATTTTTACTTATTGATAAATGCAAAAGAAAAGGCAACATTGAAATAGTTCCTTTTGATAATAATACTATTCTGCTTACAGACCTCAACTCAAAAAATGTTGATTATTCAGTAGAAATTGAAATCAAAGACAATCCATAAATAGTTTCCCATTTATCGAACAGCTCCCTCATCACAGCACTCATAACGTGTGCTGTGTTTTTTAGACAAACAGTGCTTCCGCACACTTACATTAACGTAAGCATACGGAAGCACTGTTTCCATACATTACATTTACAAACTTCAATACTAAATCATATATACAAAAAAGAGCCATAGCAAAAGCTACAGCTCTTTGGCTCCCCCTGTTGGACTCGAACCAACGACCCTTCGGTTAACAGCCGAATGCTC
>OLNO01002060.1_pt1 | contig 14342 bp, 5 predicted proteins | sample 1672861 | NCBI WGS metagenome assembly OLNO01 (sample SAMEA3136731, study PRJEB25190) | human gut metagenome | reverse complement strand
ATCCTCAAGAAGTATCTGGAAGAGGACGAGGCAGACCCCAACTCCAATGCCGATACAGTGAAGCTGCATCTCACATAAAGCAATAAGCCGCGCAGCGGGAGCACCCTTCGGGCGCTCCCGCCTTATCTTAGCATTTTGAATGACTTTGTATTTTCCCAAAGGCCCCCGCTTCGGCGGGGGCCCTTGTCTTTTCACCTTTCGTTTCCCGCTGCGTAGGATAGACTGTACGGAGTCGCCCGGCTCCGCATACTACGGATACGGAAAAGGGAGTGTCTATGCAATCATCTGTCCTTCAGGGGATATTGCTCCCCTTCTGGGGCACGTCGCTGGGTGCGGCGTGCGTATTCTGCCTGCGAAGAGCGCCCTCCGCCGTTCTGCGCCGCGTGCTGGAGGGCTTCGCTGCCGGGGTGATGACCGCCGCCTCGGTGTGGAGCCTGCTGCTGCCCGCTATCGACTGGGCGGACATGGGCCGCTGGTCCTTCCTTCCGGCGGCGGGCGGTTTCTGGCTGGGGGTGCTGTTCCTGCGGCTGCTGGAGCGACTGCTGCCGGAGGCTGTTACCGACCGTTCCACCACCATGACCCTTCTGGCGGTGACGCTGCACAACATCCCGGAGGGGATGGCGGTGGGTGCGGCCTATGCCGGATGTGTGGCGGCAGGAGCCGCCGCGCCCGCCGCGGCGTTTACGCTGGCGCTGGCCATCGCCATCCAGAATGTGCCGGAGGGCGCCATTGTGGCCCTGCCCCTGCGTACTGCCGGTGCGGGGAAGGGGAGAGCCTTTTTGGGCGGCGTGCTCTCCGGCGTGGTGGAGCCCCTGGCCGCCGGCGTGACGGTGCTGGCGGCAGCGCTCATCGTTCCGGCACTGCCCTGGCTGCTGGGCTTTGCTGCCGGGGCTATGCTCTATGTGGTGGCCGCCGAGCTGCTGCCCACGCGCGGCGATTCCGGCCCGGGGGCGCTGGCCTTTGCTGCGGGCTTTACCGTAATGATGATCCTGGACGTGGCGCTGGGGTAGGGAGGAGGGTTGACAACGGCCAATTCCTGTAATATATTGTCGCTGACAAGTAAATAAACAGTCTGTTGATCCAATGTCGCCGGCGGCCGTACAGCCCACCACGGGCCAGGCGTCGGCATAGAAGGAAAGGGGTGGCCAAACCCCGCACGACCGGTACTGTGAGCGCAAGGATGCACCGAAGCGGCGAGAGCCGCCGGGACGAAAGTCCGCCATTGTGGGTAAGCCCATGAGAAGGTAGGCTGCAAACGAGGAGGGATGTCTGCCCCCCGCGGCGCGAGCCAGGAGAATTGCATTGTGTAGGACAAAGTTGCAGCGGGCGCGCTCTCCGTGTGCGGGAATCTTGTACCACCATGTAGATGTACCACGCTGACCTCCTGAACAGGAGGTCGGTGTTTTTTGCACCGCCTTTTTCGCGGCCGGCCCTTTTGGGCGGGCGGCGGGGGCGGCGACGTCTTTCCGTGGTGCAGGGGTCGTATCTATTGCGTTCGCTGTCCGGCTTTGCGCCGGGCAGCGTTTCATTTTCGCGGGACAGAGTGCACTCTGTCCCGTTTTTCATGCCCTGCATGAAAAATATTTCCCTTGCCAGGCTGACACGCTGCCATACACAGCGAAGCGGTGCGGAAAACTCGACTGTCAAGCTGAGGCGCCGTGCGCTTTCCATCTGACCGTGAAACTGTGCAGACGAGTCCCCTTTGTCAAGCTGAGGCGGCCATTGGCCGCGTGCTTTTCCATAAGTGGGGCGGGGATGTTGCCGCATCCCCGCCCACCCCCTCACGTCGACAAAAAATTTACATAAAGGAGAAAGAGATATGAGGAAGAGAGTCATAAGCTGGCTGCTGACCGTCGTGATGGTCGTCAGCATGCTGCCCACCTCCGTGTTGGCCGACACGCTGGCCGCGGATCAGGAGCAGCAGACCCAGCAGGAACAGATAGCTCCGGTGGACACGGAGAACACCGTCCCTGCCGGGAATGAGGAGACGCAGGAGCAGCAGGAGCCCGCTCCGGAAACGCCTGCGCCCCAAATGACCAGCAGCGGCGGCGCGGACAGTGCGCCGACAGCCATCAACGATGCGGATGGCTTCAAGAATATGGTCGCCGGCGGCAGCTATAAGCTGGCAGCGGACATCACGGTCACTGAGCCGTATGCCTACGACTTTTCCGGTACCTTTGACGGCGACGGCCATACCGTGACGCTGAATATCACCGCTTCCACGCCCAATGTCGGCCTGTTCAGCAAACTGGCGGGCGGCGCCGTGGTGAAGAATGTGATTACCGCAGGCAGTGTCACGGCAACAGGTAAGAACAATGTGGGTGGTATCGCGGGTACTGCGGATGGCAATGTAACTATTGAGAACTGCAAAAATACAGCGAGCATCAAGGGGGGGAAAGGTGCTGGTGGTATTCTTGGCTATAGTGAACCCGGCAGTGGCTTTGTTACGATTTCTTCCTGCGCGAATATGGGAAGTGTGAGTGGTACAAGAAAGCAAGTTGGCGGCATTGCAGGAAATGTTGTAGGAACTCACATAATAAGGAATTGCTATAATCAGGGGGATATAAGTGATGGCGCAGGCATACTCGGTAGAGGAACGAAGGGCGTTCTGGTGGAGAACTGCTATACTGTTGGTTCCGTTGAAACGAACGGTGCAATAATGGCGGTATCATCCAGTTCCTATTCTTCGGACGAGCCATGCCGTATTGTTAATTGCTATGCGCCGAGTGAAACCGTAACGGCGCTGGTACCGTCAACTGTTACGATTAGCAACTCTGGTACCAAATCCTCCGCCGAGATGAAGTCCGCCGCGTTTGCAGCCCTGTTGGGGGATGGCTTTATGGTCAAGAGCGGGGACTACCCCGCCCTCAGCTGGGAGACCCCCACCGCGGCGGTACGCTTTACCATTGCTCCCGCGAATGCCACGCTCGAAATCAACGGCGGCACTTATACCGGTTCGACCACCGTGGCGCTGCCTGCCGCCGATGCACCGTATTCCTATACCGTGTCCTGCCCCGGCTACACGCAGCAGACCGGCAGCGTGACCGTGACGAACAAGGACAACCCCGTGGCGACTCCCGACAGCGTTACTGTTACGCTGGCGGAGGATGCTGCACAGTGGGTCACCGTGACCTTCACCGTGACCCCGGAGAATGCCACGCTCACCCTCAAGGACGGCGAGACGCAGGTTGCGCCCACCGAGGGAACGACCTATCAGCTGCTGAAGGGTCACGCCTATACTTACACCGCCGAGACGACCGAGGAGGGCTATGAGCCCGCCGTCGGCACCGTGACGCCCACCGAGAACAGCACCCAAACCGTGGCGCTGAAAAAGGTGCAGAGCATCACGCTCAAGGGCAGCTATAAGACCGAATACGAGCAGCGGGACGAGTTGGACACCAGCGGTCTGACCGTCACCGTGACCTACACCGATGGTACGACCAGGGATATTACCGAGGGCTTCACTGTTACAGGGTTTGATTCCACCAATGCGATGGAGAGCCAGACGCTGACCGTGACTTATAGGGGTGCGACGGCCACCTATACCATCAAGATCAACGAGAAGCTGTTCCCCAGCACCGTGTTCAACAGTTTGAAGGGCTACGCCACGGTGGAGTACAGCCACAATTCCAGCTACACGGGCGAGGACGGCAAGGAGTTTGTGGATGAAGATGGTACGCTGGTATCAAATAACAAAAAAACGAAAAACGCTTCGGTCACTATTACAATTACATTTCTTGAAGATATAAAGACATCGGAGTTGACTTTCGACTATCGCATCAGTTCCGAAAGTTCAGATAAAGTTACGATAAAAAAGAACAGTGGACAGTTGCTATCTAAAGGAGGGACTGTTGACTGGACGAATCAAACGATAGAAGTAAAAGCGGGCGACGAAGTTACGATCACATATGCGAAGGACTACTCTGTGGATACCGGCAGTGATTGCGTTTGGTTGAAAAACTTCACCGTTTCCCCGCTGTACACGCTGACCATAGCGCCGGACCAGACGGACGCGACGGTCACTCTGAAAGATAAGGAAGGCAAAACCGTCTCCGGCAGCAATGGCGTATTCGCCGTAAAAGCCGCGGCGGACTACACCTACACCGTCACCAAAAAGGGCTATGAGCCCGCCACCGGCAAGGTGACCATGAGAGCCGAAAATCAAACGGTCAATGTTACCCTTGTCAAACTGCCGGTCATTACCCTTACCGTGTCTCCCGCGGATGCCACGGTAAAACTGACGAAAAACGGCAGCACGGTATCTCATGACGCCAAGAACGGCGGTGAGTACAAGTATATCGCTGCCAAGAATACGGCCTACACCTACACCGTCAGCAAGTTTGGCTATGAGACGGCCACCGGCACGATCAATGTTGCGACCACCGATGTGAACAAGACCGTCAAGCTGACCGAGTTGGCAAAGCAGACGGTGACCTTCAACATCACCAAGCCGGAGGGCATTGCGGCCGAACCGGCGATCACCGTCAAGTCCGTCAGTACCCAGGTCTATACGGGCAATGGTGCCGGCTGCCGGCTGCCGGAGGGCACATATACCTACACGGCCAAGTTGGATGGCTGCGATACCTTGTCTGGGAGTTTTGTGGTCAAGGCTGCCAAGACCATAGGCCTGGAGTTCGTCAAGTCGCTGACCTTTGACGATTTCTTTGCCGGCCTGGACGGTATCACCGCCACCAATGGCACCAGCGGGTTTAAGCCCGTCAAGGACGCTGCCGGAAACTATTTGGAGAGTAATAGAAATTATTCCGGCACGACCTCCTTGACCCTGACGGCGACAGAGTCTCGTCTGGTGTCTTTCCAGTATCTTGCAAAGGGAAATAAAGCCGAGGATTACTGGGAGAGCGATTCTGTTTTTACCGTGAAAAAGGGCACTACTACTCTGCTGACAGCCTATGAGGAGAACGGTTGGAAAACCTTTAGCACGGTGTTGAATAAGGATGAAAAACTCACCTTGTCTTTCAGCGAAAGTGGCAGCAGTTACTATGTCCGGCTTAAGGATTTTGCCGCCGCCGCAGCCCACACCCTCACCCTTAAAACTCCCGACGGTGCAACGGTGGTGCTGAAGGACCGTAGCGGCGCGGAGATCACCGGCAAAAACGGCGCATACACCGTTGCCGCCGGTACCTATGCCTACACCGTCAGCAAGTTCGGCTACGAGACCAAGACGGGGAACATCACCGTTAGCGCCGATGTGAACGAGACCGTCACGCTGAGCGAACTTGCCACCCGTACCCTGACCTTTGCCGTAACTCCGGCGGACGCCACGGTGACCGTGACCCACCCCGTGGGCGGCACGATCACAGCAGACGAGAACGGCGCATACATCGTCTACGCCGGCGAGACGTATGCCTATACCGTCGCCAAGGAGGGCTATATCACGGTCAGCGGCAGCTTTACCGCTGCCAAAAACGACACCATCACGGTAACACTGACCTATGCCGGTGAGGGATGGGACGGCACGACCAAGACCGAGCCCAAGACAGAAAACGGCGTCTATCAGATCGGCACCGCCGCGGAACTGGCATGGTTTGCCGATGCCGTCCAAAACGGGCAGACCGCCATCAGCGCCAAACTCACCGCCAACATCAACCTCAACGGCAAGACCTGGACGGCTTTTGGCAAATATGATTATAAACTTGAGGGCAAGTCCGGCTTTGCCGGGACGCTGGACGGCGATCGGCACATCGTCAGCGGCCTGAAGAGCACGGAGGGACTGGTGAGCTGCCTTTCCTCCGCCGGCACGGTGAAGAACCTGACGGTCATCGGCACAGTCAGCGGCAGCAGTCATGTGGGCGGCATCGCGGCCACCAGTTACGGCGCCGTGGAGAACTGCCTCTTTGACGGCACCGTGACCACCAGCAGCGGCAGCGCCTCTGCCGGCGGAATCGTGGGACGCGCCCAAAAAGGCAACCGCATTGTCAACTGCGTCAACACCGGCGACATCAAAAACACCTGCGCCTACTATAATTCCACGCTGAATATCGGCGGCATCGTGGGCTATACCTATGGCACCGTGGAGAACTGCTATTCCACCGGCAATGTGTCGGCAAGAACGGATAGAGGCACCAACAAGGGCATCGGAGGTATCGCGGGACAGGTATATGCCTCCGCCGTTTTGCGCAATTGCTATGTCACCGGCACCGTCACCGGCCCGGAGGCCGGCATCAGCCCGGTGGTGAACCTTGTGGCATCCGGCGCCACGGTGGAAAACTGCTACTACCTCTATGCCGCCGGCACCGGCGCAGCGATTGTCGGTACCTCGCAAAAGACCGCCGAGGAAATGAGTACCCCGGAATTTGCGGCGGATGTGGGGATGCACCTTGACAGCGGCAACAGCAACGGCGGCTTCCCGGTGCTGCCCTGGCAGGGCGGTACCCCCGTGAACAATGCCGACCTCAAGGCCGCTGCCGACGCCGCAAGCGCCCTGCAGCTTCGCGGCATGAGCGCCGCCGACGCCGCCAAGAAAGCCAAGGCCGACTGGTACGCCGAGAATGTGCTGAGACTCTATGACCTTACGGACTATAACGATAAGGCCGACCTCTGTGAGGAATACGGCATCGAAGAGCCCGGCGCTGCGGTCGCGAACCTGCACGACTACTTCCTGAACGCCCTGCAAAAGCATTTCTATAAGGAACTGGGGCTCGATGCCGAGAATGCAGACCTTCTGAAGGCCGATGCCACCGGCGTCTACCAGATCAAGGGCATCGAGGCCGTCACAGTCATGCTGGACGATATGGAGAGCGACGAAAAGGTGCCTTGCGACTGCACCACCAGCCTGATACTGCCGTCCACCGTACAGGTAACGGTGAACGGCGCGGAAACGACTGTTGCCATTGACTGGAAAAGCGACAACGGCATGGTGACCGTGAAGGACGATGGGACTGCCGCCATCACCGCGCCTGCCGGCGGCAAGGCTACTGTCACCCTCAAGGCCACGCTGACCTCCGGCAGCGAGAGCAAGGTCAAGACCTTTACCCTCTGCCTGTGGTCCAAAGCGGCGGAGCAGCAGCAGACACTGGACGACATCGCCGCCGTGATCACCGCACGCAATGCGGCGGTGCGGCCTTTGCAGGGGGTGGGCCTCTACAACGACACCACCGACGCCAACGGCAAGGGTGTTGAAAAAGCCTTCCGCCGCCTGCTGGAGGAGATGGGCTACGAGGATGTGGCAGACAAGGCTGTCATTACCTATACGGACGGCAGCGCTAAAGCCAGCGGTTTTGACGGTGCGGCACATGAGTACATCACCGCGAACGGCGATGTCAAGTTCTTTGACGGCGCTGTCCAGCTGAAGGAGGCGTATTACGCCGGCCTGGAGTTCAAAGTCGCCTACGGCGGTGCGGAGAAGACTATCACCACCCGCGCGATCGTGGGCCGCAGCTTTGACGATGTGCAGGCACAGCTGACGGAAGCTGCCAAAACGCTGACCTGGGAGATGATCCGCGGCGAGAACACCAACGAAGCGGAGACGGACACCACCGGCGCCTGGGATCGCCACGCCGTGGTTGGCGGCATTACCTCCAATTTGACGCTGCCCTACAGCATCTCCGGCCGCTACGATATGCAGGTCCAGTGGGCTGTTGTGGATGTCGCGGAAGACTCCAACTGCCTGTATATCAGCAGCGATAAAGACAGCGCCTCCGGCGTGGGCAACATTGTCCGCCCCGTGCGGCCTGCCGAGGGTGAGCTGCCCGAGGATGCCGGCAAGGAAACATTGATCGCCCGCGTGACCTATACCGACTTTGACGACGATCCGTATATAAAGGAGCATATCACGGGGCAGAACGGTGTGGAAGTCTATGCCGACGTGTTCTTTGACATCACGGTAGCGCCCTTTGACATCGACGCCACCAACGAGATGCAGACGGCCCTGACGGACAAGTATCAGTCTCTGCTGGTGGACTTCGTGGACAAAACGACGAAGCCCGATCTCAGCAAAGTCGATGCCGATCTGCAGATGCCCCGGCCCTATCTGCTGCAGCAGGAGGGCATCATGACCGACAGCTATAACCAGAAGGTCACGATGGTGAGCCTCACCCCGGACGTGCTGGGCTTCAACGGCTATCATGCCATGGTCTACCGCCCGCTGTCCGGTGAGGAAGCGGCAGAGGCCAGATACGTGGTCACTATCACCACCCGCAGCTCCGGCCAGCTGCTGGCCCGTCAGGAGTTCAGCTTCACCATTCAGCCTTTTACCAAGCAGGAGTTGGATGACGCTGCCGCCTTTATGACGGCGGCGCTGACCGGGGATGTCTACTGGAACGGTATCAAGAACGAGAATACGGATAAGACCAAGGTCACCTCCGACCTGTACCCCTTCGCAGAGATCTGCAAAAACAAGGACGGCACGCTGGAATACGTCCGCGGCACGGTGAATATGACCTTCGACGGCATCGAGGCCGACGATATCCCCGGCTGGCTCGATACGGAGAAGTACCGCTGCTTCCGATCCTCCCGACCCTCCGTCATCGAGAATGAGCTCCTGCGTGTGCACCGGCCGGAGTACAATACGACAGTTACGCTGGACAGCGTCCTGACCTACACCAAGTACGCCCAGTACTGGGAGAAATTCGGCCTGAACGGCACTGAGGAGACAAAGGAGAAGTACAAGCTCTTCGAGCAGTTCTACAAGCAGCCGGTCAGCGTTGATCTGAGGGTCACGGGCCTGACGGGAGAAGATGATCCCAACGAGAACGCGATGATCACCGTCACCGTCCAGGTGGACGACTACAGCGAAAACGGCCACAGATTTACCGGCACCAGCTACAGATTTACCGGAAAGGCCAGTGAGGACTGGACGGCCTGGGATGCCGTCAAGGCCTGCCTGGAGAGCGCCAGGTACACCTATACCGGCAGCGGTGCGTATCTCAAGAGCATTACGGACACAAAGGGCCAAACACTGGGCGAGAAGGATGACGGCAAGTCCTCCGGCTGGATGTTCGGCGTCACGCCGGCCCAGGGTGAGGAGACGCTGCCCAACACCACGCTGGATGCGACCTTTATCCATGACGGCGACACTGTCCGCCTGTTCTTCACGAACAAGTATATCCCCGTGGACCCCGATGAGCCTGTGGATCCCGGCACGGAGATCCCCAACTTTGACAAGGTGTACGCCGACACCAAGAAGTACATCCAGAACAACGTGCCCGCACCCGTCGTGGCCAGTGACCGCGGCGAGTGGGCGGTGCTGGGCTTGGCCCGCGCCGGCGTTGCGTTGCCCGACGAGTACATCCAGGCCTACTACGACAAGGTCGTGGCCTATGTAAAGGCGAACATCGGCTCTGACGGCATCCTCCGGAAGCCCGATGATAAAAACACCCCCGTCATCACCGATAACGAGCGTATCATCCTGGCCCTTACCGCCATCGGCAAGGACCCCGCCAACGTGGGCGGCAAAAACCTGCTGGCGGCGCTGCAGGACAGGAATATCATGCAGGTCACCGATACCAGTGACACGGATATCAACGGCCTGGTATTCGGCCTGCTGGCCCTCAACAGCGGCAACTATACCCAGGACAGCTACTGGCTGGTACAGGCCATCCTGACCCAGCAGAATGAGGATGGCAGCTGGAGCTCCAGCGCCGACACAAAACCCGTTGGCGACGTGGACATGACCGCCATGGCGCTGCAGGCGCTGGCACCCTACTACAACGAGGGCGGCGATACCACGGTGAACGCCGCCGTCGATAAAGCGCTGCAATGGCTGTCCGCTAAGTACAAGAACACGGGCTATACCAGCGCGGAGAGCTGCGCTCAGGTGGTGGTGGCCCTGTCCGCCCTGCAGCTGAACGCCAACAGCGACAGCAGCTTTGTCAAGACCGTGGATGGTGCGCCCACCAGCGTGCTGGGCGATCTGCTGCGGTATTACCTCGGCGAGGGTCAGGGCTTTAAGCATGCGGCCTCGGGCATGACGGCTGACCAGAAGGCCACCGAGCAGGCCCTCTATGCCATGGCAGCCTACGAGCGCTATTGCCGGAGGACCAATGCCCTCTACGATATGACCGACGCCGTCTGCGCCCACAGCTTCGGCGATTGGCAGGTAGTCTCCCCGGCCACCTGCACGGCGGACGGCTCCCGCCAGCGCGTCTGCACGCGCTGCGGCGCGGTGGAGGTTCAGACGCTTCCTGCCGCAGGCCACAAGTTCGGTGAGTGGACGACCACCAAGAAACCCACCTGCACCGAGACCGGCACGGAGAAGCGCACCTGCTCCGTCTGCTCCAAGGAGGAGACCCGCGTCATCGCTGCGTTGGGCCACACCCCCGGCACGAAGGTGTCTGTGGACAAAAATGACCATTGGAATATCTGCGAAGTCTGCCATCAGCCGGTGAACAAGACCGAACACACCTATGTGAACGGCATCCAGTGCGTCTGCGGCGTCCGTAAGAGCGCGGAAGGCGACGCGGATACCACCATAAAGCGTGTGGTGGTGTCCGACGAGATCACGTTTGTGCTGGAAGACAATGACAAGCTAGATACGCCGGACAAGGTCAAGGCCGAACTGCAGCTGCAGATCACATTGAAAAACAGCAAGAGCAATAAGGACAACACCGTTTTCATGGATGTGTCGCTGCTCGTATTCGAGCGCAACGAGTGGCGTCCTGCCACCAAGGAGGACCTGACAGCCGGCAAGATCACAGTTTTGCTGCCCTACCCGGAGGCCGTGGCCGCCAAGTACGGCCAGTATAACTTCACCGTGGCGCACATGGTCGCCATGGCGGACTGCGGCCTGGATGTGGGCACCGTGGAATTCCCCGCTGTCACCAAAACCCCCAGCGGTCTGCTGGTGACGCTGACCGGCCTGTCTCCTGTGGCCATCAGCTGGACGAAGTCCACCAACCACTATTACTACAACCCCGCAACGACGCCGGACAAGACCGACTCCGCCAACACGGCGGACGACAGTCAGATGGTGCTGTGGCTGGGCAGCGCGGTCCTGGCGGCGGCAGCCGTTGTGGTGCTGACCCGGAAGAAGCGCGTTTCCAAGTAACAACAGAACAGCCGACGCAGGGGCGCGAAAGCGCCTCTGCGTATGGCGCTTTTATGAGGAATGAGAGATATGAAGAAAAACCACCGATTTTGGCTGTTGGCGCTGGCGCTGTCCCTGCTGCTGACCTGCGCCGCCTGCGGAAAAAAGACCGTATCGTACGCCCCCGGCAACATTCCCACGGCAACGCAGGAGCAGACCACGGACACCAGGAAGAACGACACAGCTGAAACGGGCACCACCAAGGCTGACGGCAAGCAGGATGCGGCAAAGACTGAGGATAAGACCGCGGACGATAAGAAGCCTGACAAGCAGAAGTCGGCTGATGATGCCAAAAAGGCCGAGGAGGACGCCAAAAAGCAGGAGGAAGCCAAGCGCCTGGAGGAGCAGAAGCGGCTGGAAGAAGAGAAGAAACAGCAGGAACAGGAGCAGCCTTCTGCGCCGGACCCGGACCCCGCGCCTGCACCTGACCCTGCGCCGGCGGCATCCGTATCGCTGTACATTTCCTGTGCCACGGTGCTTGATAATATGGACAAGTGCTCCGACGGCGTGAAGGGCCTTATCCCCGCCGACGGCGTGATCCTGTCTGCCACGGTGACCATCACCGAGGGTGAGTCTGTCATGTCCGTACTGAAGCGGGCCTGCGGTGACGCGGGTATCCCGGTGAGCTCCAGCAGCAACTATGTCAGGGGCATCAACGGCCTGTTTGAAAAAAATGTGGGCAGGAGCTCCGGCTGGATGTACTGTGTGGGGGGAACTTTCCCCAGCTATGGCGCGGACAGCTATACGCTCTCCGGCGGCGAGAGTATTCAGTGGCTCTACACCTGTAATATGGGTGCAGACGTGGGCAATACCTACATGGGCTGACAAAAGGGCGGCTTTTGCCGCCTTTTTCCGCACGCAGGATTGACGTACCCCCTGGCGGCAGGGTATAATTAAAAGGTTAAGACATCATGTATGCAGGAGGTGATCCCATGGACGATACGCTGCGCACTTGCCATCCGGCGGTGAGCTTTGCCTATTTCGCCCTGGTCATCGCCTGCGCGATGCTGCTGATGCACCCGGTGTGCCTGGTTCTGTCGACGCTGGGCGGCGGGTGGTATGTTGCCCGTCTGCTGGGCGGCAAGGGCCTGCGCCGCCATCTGCTGTGGCTGCTGCCTATGGCCCTCCTGGCGGCGGCCCTGAACCCGGCCTTTGTCCACCAGGGCGTCACCATTCTGGCCTACCTGCCCTCCGGTAATCCTTTGACGCTGGAGAGCCTGCTCTACGGTCTGGCCGCCGGCGCCATGCTCAGCGCCGTGGCGCTGTGGTTCGTCTGCGTCACCGATGTCATCACCTCGGACAAGGTGGTGTACCTCTTTGGCCGCGTCATCCCGGCGCTGTCCCTGCTGCTGAGCATGATCCTCCGCTTTGTGCCCCGCTTTGTCCGGCGGCTCCGTGCCGTGGCGCAGGCTCAGCGGCATCTGGGCCGTGATACCCAGACCGGCGCCCCGGCCCGGCGCGTCAGAAGCGCCCTTCGTGTGTTCTCCATCGTTGTCACCTGGAGCCTGGAAAGCGGCCTCATCACCGCCGACAGTATGCGCTGCAGGGGCTATGGCCTGCCGGGGAGGACATCCTTCTCCCTCTACCGCTTTGACCGGCGTGACGGTGCCGTCGCCCTCTGGCTGGCCTTCTGCGGCCTGTATCTGCTGGGCGGCGGTCTGGCCGGCGGCTTGCGCTTTCGGTATTACCCCATGCTGCTCAGCGGCCCCGTCACACCGCTGACGGTCAGCTTTTTCGCCGTTTACGGCCTGCTCTGCTTTACGCCGGTGCTGCTGGACGCCCTGTCCCGGCGCCGCTATCTCGTCCGGAAAGGAGGGACGCCCCGTGCCTGAACTGCTGCGTTTGGAGCATTTTGGCTTCACCTACCCCCAGCAGCCCTGCCCCGCGCTGGCGGATGTGTCCCTCACGGTCCGTCAGGGTGAGTTCTGGGTCCTCTGCGGCGCCTCCGGCTGCGGCAAGACCACGCTTCTCCGTCAGCTGAAGCCCGCCCTGCGCCCCCACGGTGCGGCCGAGGGCTGTATCCTCTTCGACGGTCAGCCGCTGGATGACCTGCCGCCCCATCGGCAGGCCGCTGATATCGGCTTCGTCCTTCAGTCTCCGGAGGAGCAGACCGTCACCGACAAGGTCTGGCATGAGCTGGCCTTCGGACTGGAGAGCCTTGGCTGCGACACACCCTCCATCCGCCGCCGCGTGGCGGAGATGGCCTCCTTCTTCGGTATCCAGGACTGGTTCCATAGGAAAGTGGATGAGCTCTCCGGCGGCCAGAAGCAGCTGCTGGCCCTGGCCTCGGTCATGGTGCTCCAACCCCGTCTGCTGATTTTGGACGAGCCCACCAGTCAGCTGGACCCCATTGCCGCCGCCGACTTTTTGCAGACCGTGGGCCGCCTGAACCGCGAGCTGGGCATCACCGTTCTGATGACGGAGCACCGTCTCGAGGAGGCGTTGCCCCTGGCCACCCACGCCGCCGTGCTGGACGGCGGCCATCTCCTCTGTGCCGGCGCGCCGGAGGCGGTGTGCCGTTCCCTGCGGGGCCGCGGCCACGATATGTTCCTGGCCATGCCCGCCGCCGTCCGTATCTGGGCCGGGGTGGACAGCGACGCGCCCTGCCCCATCACCGTCCGCGAGGGCCGCGATTTCCTGTCCGGCTGGTGCGATGAACACCCCCTGTGCCCGCTGCCGCCGGAGCCGGTGTATCCCGCCGGGGATACCGCCCTTGCCGGCGCGGGTCTCTGGTTCCGCTATGAGCCGGACCAGCCGGACGTGGTCCGCGGTCTGGACCTTCAGGCCCGCCGGGGTGAGCTGCTGGCCCTGCTGGGCGGTAACGGCGCGGGCAAGTCCACCACCCTGGGCCTGCTGTCCGGTGCGCTGACGCCCCAGCGGGGCACCGTGACCCATACGGGCCGCATCGGCGTTCTGCCCCAGGACCCGCAGGCTCTGTTCGTGAAAAACACGGTCCGTCAGGACCTGTACGAATCCTTTGACGGCACGGACCTCCCCAAAGACCAACGTGACCGCCGGGTGGAGCAGGTGACAGCCCTTTGCCGCCTGACCGAGCTGCTGGACCGCCATCCCTATGACCTCTCCGGCGGTGAGCAGCAGCGGGCCGCCCTGGGTAAGGTGCTGCTGCACCAGCCGGATATCCTGCTGCTGGACGAGCCTACCAAGGGCCTGGACGCCGCCTTCAAGCAGTCCTTTGCCGCTATTCTTTCCACGCTGACCGCCGCCGGCACGACAGTGGTGATGGTCAGCCACGACGTGGCCTTCTGTGCCCGGTATGCCCACCGCTGCGCCCTGTTTT
>OLNO01002050.1_pt1 | contig 14401 bp, 17 predicted proteins | sample 1672861 | NCBI WGS metagenome assembly OLNO01 (sample SAMEA3136731, study PRJEB25190) | human gut metagenome | reverse complement strand
TGACATTCCTTTTTCCTTTCGAACATTTAATATTGTTTTTCCAATACTCATCGTTTTACCTCCTAAGGATATTATCAGTGGAATGTAACAAAAAGAAAAGCAATCCATCTTTTACAGTCCGCTATTATAAACGCAAAGATTTTTTGACAAGGAAATTTTTATTAGTTTATAGCCTTCAGTCCTGCAAATCCCAATCTGTTGTTGTCCTTATTCTACCAAAGATCTACCTCGAATACTATCTTAAATAAAAATCTCAAGAATTTTCCCCTCCGGAGTTGCTCCCTACATATCTCTTACGTATGGGATAAGTAGAAAACAATATAAGGAGTGACGCATATGATAAAAAAACTGACCATCCCCGTGGATCACGGGAACCGGAACATGAAGACCACCCATTTTCTTTTTACCACAGGGCTTTCTGCCACAGACTGCAAGCCGGCAGGCCGAGAGGATTTCCTGCAGGCTGATGGGAAATATTATGTTTTGAGCGGCAAGCGTATCCCCTATCAGAGAGACAAGACACAGGATGAGCGCTTTTCCATCCTGACCCGGTTTGCCATTGCGAAGGAACTGGAGCGGACCGGGCAGGTAGCGGAGGAAGATGTGGTGCAGGTATCTCTGCCTATCGGTGTGCCGCCTAAACATTACGCAGAGCTGGCAGACCGATATCGGGAATACTTTCTGGGAGACGGGAAGGTGCAGGAACTGGTATACAACGGCAGGACCTATCACACCTGTATCCGGGATGTAGCCGTATATCCCCAGGCGTATGCTGCCATGATGACTGAGGGGGAGAAAATCCGGCAGATCCCCAAGGCGGTGGGGATTGATATCGGCGGATTTACTTCCGATTTCCTGCTGATGCGAAGCGGCGCCCCCTGTCTGGACTATTGTGACTCCATGGAAAAAGGTGTCATCACCATGTATAACGACATCATTTCCAGTGTCAACGGGGACCACGATATGCTTCTGGAGGATACCGACATCGACAGCATCCTGGAAGGCAAGACGGAATATTATCCGGAAATGGTGGTACATACGGTGGAGGAAATGGCCCGGAATTTTGTGACTGACCTTCTCAGCAGCGTCCGGGAGCGGGGTATTGACACGAAATCCACCTATACTATTTTCATCGGAGGCGGAGCTATCCTGCTGCGGCGGTTTCTGGAAAGCTCCAACCGGCTGATCAAGTATCAGTTCATTGACGACATTTTTGCAAATGCAAAAGGGTACGGCATCCTGTACCGCAGTTCTTTGGCAGGGAAGTGATGATCGTGGGAAAGAAAAATCCATATGTATTTACGATCGGATTTGACAGGAAAAATCCGGAGCATCTGGAAGTTGTAGAGATCCTGAACGGGACGGAGAAAAAAGCGGCCCTGATTGCGGAAGCCGTTCTGCAGTATATGGGGAAGAAGCCGGGAGGAGAAACCGGAGTATCCCAGGAAAGCATCCAGGCGATGGTGCGCCTCCTGGTGCGGCAGGAAATGGAGCGGATCGCAGGCGAGGCGCCTGTTTCAGACTTTTGTACTTCAGCCAGGCGGCAGGTGGAGGCGGAAAAGAAGCCTGCGGAAGTGGTGGTTGAGGATCTGAACGAGGAAGGCCCTCCGATTGATGAAAGGACCATGCAGGATATCGCAGACGCAATGGCGGCCTTTCGGAATATGTAAAGGGAAAGCGGGAGAACGAAGAAATTCTCCCGCTTTTCACAGTTTTTTCAGGGTTTCCACAGAGAACTCATAGATTTTATACAGAGTTCTCACAGAAATACAGATTACAATGGTATATGAGGTGGTTAAGTGGGGTTTTCTGTTCGGGTATGTAGTCCTTTCAGCAGACCTCGCAGCGTTTGCAGCACAATTTCCTGCTCTTCTTCTGAGCAGGTGTCCAGTTCCTCCAGGATCTGCTGCATCGTGGAACTGCCGTTATTTTCTTTACGGTCTTTTATGACCGCATCTACAGAAATGTTCAGATAGGACGCAAGCGAACAGAGACTGTCAAGCCGTGGGTTTGCACGATAGTTTTCAATATCTGAAATAGTACGCAGGGATACATGGGTCCGTTCTGCCAATGTGTTCTGAGACAGGTCCCTGCGTGTCCTTGCTTCTTTTACAGCATCCCCTAATCGTTGAATATACATCCATATCACCTCATTTCCTGCGTATATTGTACCGCAGGTACGCAGTATATAAAATGTGCCATAATGCGTGTGGACAGGCAATATAATGCGCGCCGGAAGAGGACGATAAATAGCGAAGGTGGACCGTTTGGATGGGTAAGGAAGTTCTCAGGAAAAAATTAAAAAAATCGCAGAGATCTGCAAGGGATCTCTCACTCTTATATATGCACTATATGAGTTGCCAACCGGCACATATATTGCGTGTCAAATTGATGATCCTTTTGTAAAGACTGGACTGCCAGCGGCAGACGCCGGTCTTATTTTTTTGCGCCGGTATGGGGAAAGGCGGCTGATACGGTGCCGCGCTCCACCGCCTCCAGGATTTCTTAAAAACTACAAAAGAAATTCAGGAGGAACACAGGATGAATGAGAAACATACTTACAGCGGGGACCGGACAAAGAACCATTTTACCGCATATTTACTGGAGTTTATCAAAGGACGCAGGAGCAGCTATCTGGATAAGAAAATCCGTACAGAGAAAAATTCGTTCCTGATGGAAGAGATCGCTGAGATCGAGGAACGGATCACGATTGAAGAGATACAGGAGAGCCAGAGACGGGAGCAGCTTCTTTTGAAGGAATCAGAAGGCAGCTTCCCGGACTGGAGCGCCCTGGCGGACCAGAAGCTGGTGCAATCCCTGCTGATGCTCAGTGAAGAAGAAAAGGACCTGATTTACCTGCATGTATTCGAGGAGCGCAGCTTTGATGACATGAGCCGGATCACCGGGCTGACGCCGGACCGGTGCAAGAATATCTATTATTATGCAATCCGGAAAATCCGCAAAAGAATGGGGGCGAAACGGGATGAATTTTGAGGAGTTATTGTTCCGGGCGAAAGCCGGAGACATGGAGGCAAAGGCGGAGATCTTTGCGATGTACCGCCCGCTGCTGATCAGAAATGCGCTGGTGAACGGAAGGTTTGACGAGGATCTTTACCAGGAGCTGGCAGTGGAACTGATGAAGTGCATCCGGTATTTCCGGGATGTGGATTGATTAAGGGGGACCGGGCGGCGTGAGCTGCCCGGTCTTAAGAAGTACGTTATTTTGGAATTATAAAAGCCAGATAATAGTATATCGCATTGCAGGATGTCTGTAGGTACATGACTACCAATGGAAATAAGCTATACCTGCACTCAAGTATTCACATTTCCTGCCTTGTACTATCGCAGCAGGCAAAATATAATAGATAGCGTGAAAGGTGCAGTGCATTATTTGAATTGTAATCTGCTATGTTTCAGGCTTAGGAAAATCTTAATAAAATCTGATGTAATTCATTGTGATTTTTCCAAAGGATATTGGTATGCTATAAAAAAATTATTTTGTGTGAGAGGAAGAAATTGGATGGCTGAAAAAGTCTTAGTTGTAGACGATGAACGCGATATTGCAGATTTATTAGAAGTCTATTTGCGTAATGAAAACTATGATGTTTACAAATATTATTCGGCAAGAGAAGCCTTAGAGTGCATTGAAAATCAAGAAATGGATCTGGCGATCCTTGACATAATGATGCCGGACATTAATGGTTTTTCTCTTTGTCAGAAAATACGGGAGAAATATACCTACCCTATTATTATGTTGACGGCGAAGGATGAGGAAACAGATAAGATTACCGGTCTGACTTTGGGAGCGGACGATTATGTAACAAAACCTTTTCGCCCGCTTGAAGTGATCGCAAGAGTGAAAGCCCAGTTGCGAAGATACAAAAAATACACACCAGTACAGGTAGAGAAACATTCTGCGCCCATACTCATATACAAAAAGCTAATGCTTGACACGCAAACGTATGAGTGTGAATTAAATGGGACACCTATATCTTTGACCCCGACGGAATTTTCCATTTTACGTATTTTGCTTGAAAGGCAAGGAACGGTTGTCACCCTTGAAGATTTGTTTCATCTGGTATGGAAAGATGAATATTACAGCAAAAACAGCAGCACAATCACTGTCCATGTCCGGCATTTAAGAGAAAAGTTGCAGGACACGACAGAAAAGCCACAATACATTAAAACGATATGGGGTGTTGGATATAAGATATAGCCCGCTCGTGATTGGAGATTGAAATGAAGAAAAAAGAAAAGGTAAATTATACTGTGCCAATTCTATTTTTATTATATCTGGCACTCTTGATATGGATCATCTTATTTAAGCTGCAATTTTCTATCCTCGACTTAGATCGAGTACGGGAAATCAATTTAATTCCATTTTATTATGAGCATGAGGTTACTTTTCACGCAACAGAAGTTTTACAGAATGTATTGATCTTTATGCCCTTTGGAATATATCTGTGTTTATTACTCCCTAAAAGTCGGTTTGGCGTGAAATTGCTTTTGATTTCCGTGGTAAGTTTGCTGCTGGAAATCTGTCAGTATGTCTTAGCGATTGGCCGGTCAGATATTACAGACCTTATTACAAATGTTTGTGGCGGTCTATTCGGTATTATTCTATATAAAGCGGCAATCAGACTGTTTCGGAACAAAAAACGGGTAGACCAAGTAATTATTATTTCAGCCGCGATTGTAACAGTAATCGTTGGTGGAGGACTGCTGCTCCTGCTTGCAGCAAACTGATGGAGGTGAAAAGCATTGAAGAATAACTGCTATTCCATAGAAAAACGGCTTCGGTTACGGCTGTTCATGCTTCTGTCCATATATACGGTAATTGGTTTTGTTGTTATGTTGCTTTCTGATTATGTTTTAGCATTATTTCCGTCTCCCATTAGCACATGGATTTTAGGCCGGCTGGATGTAATCTTTGCCCTTTATCTTATCTTTGGCTTTGTAGGCATTTTTTATTTCTATTGGAAAAAGCCATGGGAATACTTGAATGAGGTTATTGGCGCAACGGAGATTGTTTATGAGCAGAACGACCATGCGATTGAACTATCTGAACCACTACGGGAAGTTGAAAGCCAGATGAACCAGATTAAAATGTCTGTCCTTTTGAGCCAGCAGGCCGCAAAAGAGGCGGAAACAAAGAAGAATGAGCTGGTGATGTATTTGGCCCACGATATTCGCACACCTTTAACAACGGTAATCGGGTATTTGAGTCTGCTTAATGAAGCGCCTGATATGCCGGAGGAACAGAAAGAAAAATATATAGGGATTGCACTGGATAAATCGGAGCGATTGGAAACTTTAATCAATGAACTATTTGAAATCACACGTTATCATACAAATACCGTTCAAGTGAAAAAGCTTCCGGTTGATCTGTATGCCTTACTGTCCCAAGTCATTGATGATTTTTACCCCGCACTCTCTGAAAAAGGAAATACAACCCAAATATCTATGCAGGACGGTCTAACCGTTACGGGTGATCCAGAAAAACTTGCCAGGGTGTTCAACAATTTATTGAGAAACGCAGCATCTTACTGCTATCCAAACACTGAAATTAAAATAACTGCAAGCAAGGAAGGAAATCATGCTGTCGTGATTTTCAAAAATCGTGGCCCGACGATCCCAGAGGAACAGTTAAACACAATCTTTGATAAATTCAGCCGTTTGGATGAAGCCAGGACATCCGACACAGGCGGTGCGGGCTTAGGTCTTTCGATTGCAAAGGAAATTGTAAACCTGCATGGCGGAGAAATCACGGCACAGAGCCAAGCGGAAGAAATTACATTTACGGTAACGTTGCCTCTTTCAAACAAATCTTAGGAATTTCTTAGGAGTATTCCACATTAAAATTAGAGATTGCAAAGCCCCTGTTCGGTAGAATAGATACTGAACAGGGGCTTTGCTTTTGAGGAAGAAAAGGAGTGATGATTATGGAACTGAAAATTGAGCATTTAAGTAAGCGGTTCAAAGATAAAACCGCTGTCGATGATGTAAGCCTGACACTGACAAGTGGAGTTTGGGGCCTGCTCGGTGCAAACGGAGCAGGGAAAACAACTCTCATGCGGATGATTGCTGATATTATGGTGCCAACCAATGGGGCAATTTATTATGATGGCCAAGACATTCACGAAATGGGGAAAGCCTATCGAGAGTTGTTTGGCTTTTTGCCGCAGGATTTTGGATATTCCCGTGATTTCACGGTCAAAGACTATCTCGAATATATGGCAGCATTAAAGGATGTTCCCGCAAGGGAAACATCAAGGAAAATCAATCACCTGCTGGATATTCTTACGCTTTCGGATGTGAAGCGGAAAAAGATAACAAAACTATCTGGCGGTATGAAACGGCGTGTAGGCATTGCCCAAGCCATGTTGAACGATCCGAAAATTTTAGTAATGGATGAACCGACCGCAGGACTTGACCCCGGAGAACGGGTACGCTTTCGCAATTTTATTTCCGAGTTTTCCCATGACCGTATTGTGCTGATCTCCACACACATTGTTTCTGACGTTGAGTATATTGCAACACGAAACGCGATTATGAAAGATGGAAAAATTGTTGATGTAGGTACAACAGACGAACTGGTGAAGCAGATTGAGGGAAAGGTCTGGACTTGCACTATTCCAGCCAGAGATTTAGACAAGTATGAAATGCGCTTGCGAATAATCAACCAGCGCGGGGAAGATAACAACCGAGTATCTATACGGTATCTGTCTGATAAATCTGAAATTGAGGGCTCAACCACTATATCACCGCGCCTTGAGGATTTATACCTCTGGCTATTCCCTCAAGCCGATCTTTCAAAGGAGGGAAATTGATATGCGCTTATTTTGTTTAGAAGTAAAAAGGATTTTGAAATCACGCCGCACTTTGATATTGCTTGCGGTAGCATTATTTCTGGCTGTCATTATGGCCTATCTGCCCATCAGCTTTGAGTCTATCAACCGTCCCGGCGAAAACGGTACTGTAATAGAACTGAATGGCTTAGATGCTATTCAATTTAAGCGGGAATACAGGCAACAAATTTATGGAGAAGTCACACCGGAGAAAGTCGCAGATGCCTTACGCACATATCAGAAATATGTGCAGGAATATGGTACAGTAGATGATATTCCGCTGGATGTTTATACGGAGAATATTACGGCTATCCGGCCACTTCTTGACCGCTTACCAGAAGCCTTTGCCGATCCCGATACAGGCATAGGTGCTGATCTAATGGAGATTGACCCGGATGTAGTAGAGCAAAGCCTTTATGAACAGTTTGCGTCCCACCTGAACGATATAATGAACCTTGAACAAGAAGATCATCCATCAGCAAAAGAATTTGCAACAGAAAAATATTCCGAAGTTGATAAACCATTCCAGCTTTATCCGGGTTTGAGCCGGGACGCCTTTGACTATATTGAGCTGTATATTTTCATTCTTTCCGTTTTGTGTGTTGCGATTGCGGCACCTACGTTTGCCAATGAGTATCAAACTGGAAGCGACAGCATTATGCGCTGCACAAAAAATGGACGTGTGAAATTTGCTGTTACCAGAATACTTGTTGCTGGCTGTATTTTTGTGGTAGTGTTTATTTTGGGTATGGTGATCCATTTGTCCATTATCAACCTTGCTTTTGGGACAGAGTGCTTGAAAACATCTTTCCAAATGCTATTTTCCATCATAAATCTTCCCGATATCAATTTGAGGCAATTACAAGTGATTTTGGTATTGGCCGGACTTTTATCTGTATTGGCAAGTATTAGTTGCACACTATTCTTATCTGCAAAGTGCAGGGACTCGTTAAGTTCGTTATTGATTTCACTTGCCGTTATGCTCTTACCGACCATCATTTATACCGCATTGGGCAGTTCCGTATGGCTTTCCACGATTTTACCATCTTCTGGTATTGGCCTGCAAAATAACTTCCTCTATCAGCTTTACGGTTTTAATTTCTTGTATGTTGGAGATATGAGCTTTTGGACACCTTACATTATTCTGATTTCAGCAGCGGTTGAAATTCCTGTATTCGTCTTTTTGGCGATACGGTCTTATTGTAAGCATCAGGTAGCATAAGGAGATCACGGGATCCGGGATAACTTCATACAGTGCATGGCGTGGGGTATCGGTTTGAGATCACTTAGAAAATATTCATATCAATCAAAAGGGGACGCTGCGTTTAAAACAGCGTCCCCAAATTCTTTCATAAAATATTTTCCCGTTTTTAGTCTGAGAACGGGAGCCCCGAGCGATAGTAGTCAACCTTGTGAAGAGGGATGACAGCAGCTCCGGCATCTACCTTTTTAATCTGAACGTCGTGGGAAAATCCCAGGACAACGCAGCCGCAGGAGACGTTTTCGATGACCGAATGACCGTCTGCCTGGTCAACGATTGCCTGCCCGTCCATTGTTCCAATCCGTGCATTTCCCTTCAGGTTCAGGATACGTGAGTTGACCTGCATGGTATGAATCTGGCTATCTCCATATACCGAACGGATAAGGGAAGTGCTGGTCATCTTGTGGACAACGGCATTTTCGCCCAGATTAGAGATTATAGCATGGTCACCCAGGTACTGGATCTGAGCGTTCCCCTGAACATACTTAATGGAAGAGCTTCCTGTGACAACCTCTGCCCGGGCGTGATCCTCCATTGTATTTATAACAGAATCAAAACAGTAGATTTCTGCATCTCCGCATACTTTTTCCACGTCGCAGTGATACAGGATATGCTTACCGTGGCTGATCTGCTTGATCGTCTCATTTGCCCGCAGGTATTTCTTCTGCCAGTCTTCCAGTGCAGCGATTAACCGCTGCTGGATCGGTTTGTTCTTCCTTAAAGGTTTGTCAAGCCAGGTATCGGCAGTGATCATGGAAAAGAGGAGTTTCTCCTGTTTTGGGCTGCTCCACCATTTCCAGCAATATGGGTGCAAGGTGAAAATAATGGGATAGGTGCCATCCTTGATATATCCGGCTTCAGCTTTGGCTGCCAGAATATCCTGTACGCCCTTATTTCCCCTGGCTGTTGCGTAACCTTCATTTTCAAATAATACAATACTAAATTCTAAATCCATTCTTTTCTCCTTTCTTTTGGCGTGTTCTTCCGGAAAGGTATCTGCAATCCTCCTTCCCTGCTTTCAGGCATAAAAAAAGAGAATGACACAAGAGTTCATTCCCTGACTGCGTGCAGTTCCCTGCAAAATAAAAAAGCCAGAAGTGTCTGCTCTTTATGGCAGAATACACCTCTGACGACTTACAAACCTAAACAGCATATCCTTTTCCGGATAAACACAATTACTGATTACAGATTTAGTATACTACTATATGTATGGCAATGCAATGAAAAATATCAATATATAGTGCTTTGCGCTTGGCGCAAGTTTCAATTCCTCTATTTGCAAAAGCCAGAGGCCATTGTATAATGGTTAAGGTGACAAATACGAAGTGATGGAGCAGATGAACTATGAAGAAATTGATTGTTTATGGTACTCAGTATGGTACGACAAAACGATACGCAGAGAAATTTTCCGAAATCATGGATCTTCCATGTATAAGCTATGAAGAGGTAAAAGCACTGTCAGGCTATGATGTAGTCATACATTTTGGCGGCCTGTATGCAGGCGGTGTCAAAGGCTTGAAGACAACCATCAAGGCGTTGCCGGAAAATGCGAGGCTCATCATCGTTACCGTGGGATTAGCCGATGTAAGCGATGAGGAAAATATCAATAATATAAGACGATCCATACGCAGACAAGTGCCTGCCCGGGTAATGGATAATACAATGATGTTCCATTTACGGGGCGGCATTGATTACAAGAAATTAAATTTCAAGCATAAAACTATGATGACGCTTTTATATAATAAGGCGAAAAAACTTCCGGAGGAAAAGAAAAACGCTGAAGTCAGGGCGATGATAGAAACCTTTAATTCAACGGTAGACTTTGTTGATTACCATGCTCTGGATCAAATTGCAGAGGCGATAAAGTAAGGCGATCCTGAAACGGGATATTTTCAATGGCTTTTGATGGAGAAATGGAATCGTAACGAGAGTAGCACACGGCGTATAAATATATAATCAGGTCACAGAGGTAGAATGGTAAAATTACTGTTCTACTTTTTCTTTTTCTATTGACAACTGACTTGCTGCGTCATATACTGTATATATAGATATAATACAGTATGATACGGAAGGCGGTGGGATTTTGGAGATTGTTGTAAGTAATAAAACAAGTCGGCCACTCTACGAACAGATTGCAACACAAATTAAGTCGCAAATTATGAGTGGCGACCTGAAAGCAGGAGAAGCGCTTCCATCTATCCGTGCATTGGCTAAATCATTGCATATCAGCGTGTTGACTGTACAGAAAGCATACGATCTCCTTCAAACGGACGGTTTTATAGAAACAACGGCAGGAAAGGGATGTTATGTTTCTGTCCAAAATCAAGATTTCTATTTGGAGGAGCAGCAGAAAAAAATAGAGGAACATTTCAGCGAAGCAATCGAGATTGCCCGTACAAGCGGTATATCGCTTGATAAATTGGTTGATCTGCTGACACTACTGTATGAGGAGGAGTGACAATGAATAATGCGTTGACGATTTCAGGGCTTACCAAAACGTATAAGGACTTTGTTTTAGATCGTGTTTCTTTCGATGTTCCGGAGGGTTCCATCGTAGGGCTGATTGGAGAAAATGGTGCAGGAAAAAGTACGACAATTAACGCTGTTATGGGGCTTATCAAGAAAGACGCAGGTCAGATTTCCATCATGGGAAAGGAAGAACTGGATAACGATACCAAAGAACAGATCGGCGTTGTTTTTGACGGCAGCAATTACCCGGAAATTCTATCCCCCAAACGGCTCAACCGGGTCATGAAGAATATCTATCACTCCTGGGATGAACACACCTATAGGTCTCTTTTGAAACAATTTTCATTACCCGCAGATAAACAAATCAGCCAATTTTCAAAAGGAATGAAAATGAAGCTGGCGATCACCGTCGCATTGTCTCACAATTCAAAACTGCTGATTTTAGATGAAGCGACCAGTGGCCTTGATCCTGTGATCCGGGATGATATTCTGGATATGCTGTTGGATTTTGTCCAGGATGAGGAACATTCTATACTGGTGTCTTCCCATATTACCAGTGATTTAGAAAAAATAGCTGACTATATCGTGTTTATCCATGAGGGAAAAGTGGTCTTCTTCAAGCCAAAAGACGAATTGACTGAGCAATATGGCATAATCAAATGTGGAGCTGCCCAGTTTGATGCCTTAGATAAAAGCGATATCATTGTATATCGGAAAATGGACTACGAGTGGCAGATTTTGGTTTCAGACAGGGAGAAAATGCAGAAGAAATATCCAAAAGCAATGGTTGTTCCGGCAACGATTGACGAAATTATGCTTCTCTATGTAAAGGGGGAAAGATGATGAAAGGACTTATATTGAAAGATCTGTATATTGCCAAAAGCAATATCCTTGTAACAATCGTATGTTTAATTGTTTTAGGGTTTGGGCTTTCATTTTTACTGGAACCCAGCGCACTTTTAGTTTTGGCTCCCCCGTGTGCCACAACTGCAGTTTTCATCAGTATCACAAGTGACGAAAACTCGAAATGGAGCAAGAATGTAATTACCATGCCGGTATCAAGGAGCCAGATTATCGGAGAAAAATTCATTCTCTATATTATCCTTTCCGTGTTGGGAATTATTGCAACCCTCATTCCCTGCGGCGTACTTGCTATTTTTGACGGCGGAATATCATTAAGTTCACTGTGTCTCTACGGATCCATAGGAATAAGCGCCTCTTTACTGGCTGGCAGTATCAGCCTTCCGTGCGCATACTTTTTTGACCCTGACAAATCACAAATTGTCTTTATAATGTCGTTTCTGGCTGCAACGGGAATTATTACTGCGCTAGTATTACTTGTCAATTTGATTGTTCCCGTAAAAGATAGTATCCTTATGTCATTTAATATCGTACTTATTATAGCAGTGATTATCTTTTTCATTTCACACAAAATTGCTGTAATGGCTTATCAAAAGAAAGATATTACCTGACAGTTGAGCAAGCAGGAAGAGCTGCCTTGTGAGTAATAGAACCATTTTAACAACCATATAAGAAAAACCAAAGCTGCCGCTGCAGGAACACCCATTCCCACAACGGCAGTTTTCATTTCCTCGATCTGCACCGGCGGCAGTGTTGATTGGAACAGCATATACATGATAAAATAATGTAGGCATGAACCAACTCATGCCATGAGAATGTGAAGGCTCCCATCCGTTGAGATGGGAGTTCTTTACAATACATATAATGCACTTCGATTGCATCCAATTCTTTGACATTATCAGTCGGCAATCTCTCCCCTTTACATTCTATATCATGATAATAAAGCGAGGCTTGACTAAAAATTTTTATTCAGTTACCCTTAGATAAGAGTTACCGGTAGCTCTTTATCTAATCAATAAGGAGCGTGTAAAAATGTATCATGCACATTTTAGGGGAACACACTATGAAGCTGGTTTTCGGTGGGGTTCCTTACTGTTGAAACACCAAAATATAATTTTGGAAAATATTCCATTTGAAATTTCACAGGAACGAATCGACTATGCTTCATCCTGTCTTCCCATCTATGAGAAATTTTACCATGAAATCATAGAAGAAATTCAGGGACTTGCAGACGGACAGCATTGTGATGTTCGTATCTTGCAGGCAGTATTATTTAGTATGTACTCTATGCCGCCGGCCTGTAACTGCTCTTGCTTTGCGTTCACGACCGGGCAGGAAATTCTCCTGGGACGGAATAGTGACTTTCTAACAGAAATCGAAAAGTTGAATATGAATGTAATATATAGGCTGACTGATGGGGCATATTCTTTTACCGGGAATACAACCGCTTTTGTAGAGGTTGAAGATGGTGTTAATGAATATGGTCTGGCTGCTGGACTGACTTCAGTTTACCCTATTCAGCACAAGCCAGGATTTAATGCGGGCCTGCTTCTCAGATATCTATTAGAAAAATGCAAAAATGTATCGGAAGCCATCTCTTGCTTACATCAATTACCAATCGCTTCCGCCCAGACATTGACTTTGGCGGATATATCGGGAAAGATAGCACTTGTTGAATGTACTCCGGATCGTGTAGAAGTTACAACATCATTAAGTAATACGCATCCTTTTGTCTGTGATACAAATGCTTTTCATCTTACAAATATGATGCAATATAACAGAGCTGGTATTGATGATTGGTTTGCAGAGACAAGGTTTCAAACTATGATGTCTGCCTTCCAAAATACTAAAAAATTTGATCTGGTATTTGCGAGGAAACTGTTATCCGGCAATTATGGTTTTCTCTGTCAATATGACAGGAGTACCGGCAAAGATACCGTATGGTCTGTTATTTATGATCTGAAACAGCATAAGATCTATCGGAGTGAGGGAAATCCCGGACGCCGCAACTTCAAAGAAGATACCCGTTTTTGTTTTTGATTTGCCGGACGCCGGGAGAAAGGAGGGAAACTACACTTCCCCTGCGCTGGATGCCGCCAGCTACTCTCTTTGTAGATTTTCCGCCCGGAAACACCTTGCACTGCAAGCTGTTCCCGTCCAGCATGTTTCCAGAAAATCTATTTTCTTTTGAAAATTAGTGCAGTATAATGTAGTCAGCGACAAAACGTAATTTATGATAATTAAAAGAGGACTAAGTTTATGAGAACCCTTTTTTTAACTTCAAGTGGCTTAAACGAAAAGACTATGGCATTATTTTGGAAATGCATCGGAAAAGAACCGATTAACACAAAAGCGATTTTGGTTCCATCCGCCGCAGTTGGAAATGATGGTGCGCGAGAAGGAATCATTGTATGTATGGAGCGCCTTATGAATATGGGAATACCTATGAATAATATTCTTATATATAATCTTGCGTTTTTACTTTCCGATGGATATAAAAGAACATATTCAAGTTATATCAGTGACATACCTGTACCATTTCGCTTAATGAGTGTTCAAGAACTCACTCAATATGACATGATTGTTTTTTGTGGAGGAAATGCCCATACGCTTCTCATCGAAATAAACAGAACAGGATTTTTGAAGCCCCTAAAGCAAGCAATAGAGAATGGATTGGTGTATCTGGGAATCAGCGCAGGTAGTATGATTGCTGCTGGAAATTTTTCCGATGGATTAGGATATTTAGCAAATCCGTTGATACCACACGCTGAAAAAGAAAGCCCTTGTGGAGAAGTATCGAAGAACGATTTGATTGAATTGGCTGACGGTCAAACTGTATTGATTAAAGGAAATCGGCAGGAAATTATTTAATAAATTGAATGCTGTTGTTTTTTCGTCTTTGGGCCACCTGACCCGAACTTTCAAAACTGAATACCAGCCGCCCACCGGCGGCACCACCGAG
>OLNO01002046.1_pt1 | contig 14458 bp, 14 predicted proteins | sample 1672861 | NCBI WGS metagenome assembly OLNO01 (sample SAMEA3136731, study PRJEB25190) | human gut metagenome | reverse complement strand
CAGAGAGAAAAATCCGAAAGAGCGTAAGATTGTTCCGTCCAGCTACCAGCGTGCCGTCTTTACGGAAGAAATGAGAAAAACCTATACAATCCTGGCTCCGCAGATGGCCCCGATCCATTTTGAGCTGTTAGAGCCTGCATTTAAGGCTTCTGGATATAATCTGGTCGTTCTCGGAAATGACAATAAAGCTGCTGTCGATGCCGGATTGAAATATGTAAACAATGACGCCTGCTATCCGTCACTGATTGTTGTGGGACAGATTATGGATGCCATCCTCTCCGGCAAATATGACACAGATCATCTGGCAGTCATTATCAGCCAGACCGGAGGCGGCTGCCGTGCTTCCAACTATATCGGATTTATCCGCCGTGCCCTGAAGAAAGCCGGATACGGGCACATACCGGTAATCTCTATCAACTTAAGCGGACTGGAGGCCAATCCGGGATTCAAGATCACTCTGCCTCTGGCTGTGCGCATTGCTTACGCAGCTGTATTCGGTGATATCTTTATGAAATGTGTCTACCGGATGCGCCCCTATGAAGCAGTGCCCGGCACCACCAATGCCATGCATCGCAAATGGGTAGAAGTGGTTCAGAAATTTGTATCCGAAGGTTACCCTTCCCGCCGGAAGTTTAAAAAACTCTGCCGGGACATTATCAACGACTTTGACAACATTGAAATTCTTGATATTAAAAAGCCCCGCGTCGGCGTGGTCGGAGAGATTCTGGTAAAATTCCTTCCGGCCGCCAATAACCATCTGGTAGATCTGCTGGAGGCAGAAGGCGCTGAAGCTGTTGTTCCTGATCTGATCGACTTTATGCAGTACTGCTTCTACAACCAGAATTTCAAGGTTTCCCATCTTGGATTCAAAAAATCCAAGGCATTCATCGGCAACCTGGGAATCAAAGCCGTGGAATGGCTGCGCGGTCCTGCTTCCAAAGCATTTGCCGCAAGTAAGCACTTTACTCCTCCGGCACATATCGAGGATCTTGCAAAAATGGCTTCTGAAATTGTCTCTATCGGAAATCAGACCGGTGAAGGCTGGTTCCTGACCGGAGAAATGCTTGAGCTGATCCACAGCGGCGCAGGAAATATTGTCTGCACCCAGCCCTTTGCCTGCCTGCCGAACCACGTAGTGGGAAAAGGTGTAATCAAGGAATTGAGACGAAGACATCCGGAATCCAATATCGTCGCAATCGACTTTGACCCGGGTGCAAGTGAAGTAAACCAGCTGAACAGAATTAAGCTGATGTTATCCACCGCATTCAAAAATCTCGAAAAAGAAAACTAAAGATTTCTTCGGGAAATAAATTCAATGGGGAACACTTTTGATAAATATTTGAATCGTTTCCGGATATTCCGTAAACTTCTGCTGTTTTTTCTCTCCATTGCAGAAATCAGCTTCCGGAATTTGCAGCGGAGAACTTCATATTGAAAAATCTACGGGGAAGAAGTCCCTGCAGCATGAACAGTGTATTCCGGCGAAACGTTCCGAATACACCTGGTTCTCCCTGTTAGTGAAATGAAATGGGAGTTCCAATGGACGAGCATTTCATTTTGCGTTACAGGGAGTCCAGGGGATGAGGTAGAGTGGAGCGGCACTGTGATGCTGCAGGGACTTCTTCCCCGGAACGTTTTGCATAATATAAAATCCCCCGCCAGTTCATTCCGGCAGGGGATTTTCTGTAACAAATCTTTTTTTAGACGCCGACGCGGTAGAGGAACAAACATCCGCCGAATAATCCGAGAATCAGACCTGCATATCCGCCGGCGCAGATCAGATCTGCAAGAGCAGCCATAATACCTGTTCCGGTACATGCGCATACAATCAGTCCGATCAGGACTCCCGCCAATGTCCATCCCACAATCATAACCGGAAGAAATAAAGACACCGCGTGACTGCTGTCTGTATGTTTTCTGATAAAGTTCCACAATCCTCTGTACATTTTCAAGCCTCCATTTTATCTCATATGTCATCTTATGCCTGATTCTGTTAAAGCGTACATTTTCTTTTTTGCTTCTGTTTCATTGTAAACAGAGGATGTAAAAACTATGCTTTTGTTTATGCAAAATTTCTGTAAAGCGGACTTCCGGAATCCGTTTTTCTTCTGTGTTCCGTCAGCCCAGAATCTGTCCTGCCACTTCGGAAGGCGTACACGCCAGGAATTCCGCTCCGGCTTTTTCCAGTTCCTCCCGGCTTCCATATCCATACAGAACGCCAAGGCTGTGAAGGCCCGACTGTTTTGCTCCTTCTATATCATGATGGCGGTCGCCGATCATAACGGTTTTCTCTCTGTCGGTTTCCGAAACGCCACATACCTCAAGCACATATTCTATCACTTCGTGCTTAACGGTTCTTGTTCCATTCATACAGGCGCCGCCGATATAATCAAAATATTTTTCAAAATCAAAATGCTCCGCAATCCGTCTGGCATATTCTTCCGGTTTTGACGTAGCCATCAGAATCCTTACTCCCGCCTTTCTGAGCTGTTCCAGCATCCCGGGCACCCCATCATATACGCAATTCTCAAAGATGCCTTGTTCCCCATAATATTCCCGGTATATAGAAACCATCTCCGCGCCCTCTTTTTCTGTCAGTCCGAAAACAGTCTGAAACTGACGCTGAAGAGGCGGGCCGATAAAGGACCGCAGCACTTCTTCCCCCGGATCATCTATTCCCCGCTTTTTCAGAGCGTAGCGGATTGAATTTAAAATTCCGGGACAGGAATCTGTAATTGTTCCGTCAAGATCAAACACAGCTGTTGTGTATTTCATATTTATATCCATTCCTTTCGCTTCGCTCAGGCACAAAACGGTATGAAAATGTTTTTCCTGAGCTTATTTTTCTTTATAATTCTTCTTGTAGGGAACTCGGTATACTACAAATCACGAGGAGGTGAGTGGGCTGTCCGGTTTGCCGGATGACCGAATATTTATATGTGTAGTTCGCCTTTTCAAGCACAAATAAGTGTGACACAAGAGCACGTAATCTTATCTTTGTATAAACAATCTCGTTTATGGCTTAGGCGTTCAGTCAATGCCGTTTCTCCCTATAATCTTCTGCGAACCTCTTGGTTCTGAAAGGAGTCCCTATGGCTTTAAAAATCGTGTACAAAATCTGCTGTGGCATTGATGTCCACAAGACTTTTGTAGTGGCCTGCATTGCTTCTACTGACAGCAAGGGCGTGACCACCTATGAGCGCCACCGTTTTTCAACCTACACGAAGGGTCTGAAAGATTTGTTACAATGGCTGCTCAAACATAACTGCAAGGATGTCTGTATGGAATCCACCGGTAAATACTGGATCCCTCTCTACAACGTTCTGGAAAATGACTGTACGATTGTCCTTGCACATCCCAAATATGTTAAGGCTATCCGTGGAAAGAAAACTGATAAGAAAGATGCCAAATGGATCGCTGACCTGTTCAAGCATGATCTTGTTGCCGGAAGCTTTATGCCGCCCGCTGACATCCGCCAGCTTCGTGACCTTATGCGTTACCGTTTCAAACTGACCTGCTTTATGTCAAGTGAAAAGAATCGTTTGCAGAACTGTCTCACGGTTTCCAATATCCAGTTGGGAAACGTTGTCTCGGACACCTTCGGCAAATCTGCTCAGGCGATACTGGATAAACTTTTGGAAAATCCCGCAGATACTTCCTTTGACCTTGAACCTCTTGTTTACAAAAGTTTGAAAAAGAAACTCCCTGAACTCCGTGACGCCATTGACGGCTATATCACTCCGGAACAGGCTGGCAAACTTAAGGTGATTAAGGCTCATTATGAAAACCTGGAATCCCGGAAAGCAGAGCTTGAAGAACTCATTCTCGCGCTCGCCGTTCCCTATCAGCAGGAACTTGCCATTCTCCAAACCGCTCCTGGTATCCGCAGTGACTTCACTGCCATCGGGATCATTTCCGAGATCGGTACCAATATGGAGGCTTTCCCTTCGGCGAAACACTTATGCTCATGGGCCGGACTGACTCCGACCAACAATGAAAGCGCAGGGAAGAAAAAATCTGTCCGGGTTTCCAAGGCAGGATGCTATATCAAGCCACTGTTGGTACAGTGTGCCAACGCTGTTGTCACCAGCAAAAAGCATCCTGAGATTCGCAACCGCTATCTCCGTCTCAAAAAGCGTCGCGGTCACAAGAAAGCAATCATTGCCATAGCAAGAATGCTTCTGACCGCATTATATCACATGCTGAAGAACGGTGAAAACTATAATGCGGAACTTTACCGGAAATCAGATCTGCCTCCTGTTAATCAGGAAATCACAGTAGAACAGGCAATCATCATCGCAAGAAATCAAGGTTATAAGATCAAGTCAGCAACTGCATAACCTTAACTTTTCAATATTCAATTTTTAAAGCAGCCACCGAAAGATGGCTTGTTTGTCATGCGATTAAAGGAATGGATACCCTCTACTTTTCATTTTCAATCTTAATCCTCCACAGTGATTTCCATATTTATTTTCTGCTCAATATCCACGAAAGTGTCTTCGAAATGTCTGCCTTCCTCAATGCAGCGCACATCGACTTCCACCTTTTTTCCGATTTTCTGTTCGATCAGATCTGTCAGTTCCCGGACATGATCTTCTCTTCCCACGACACTGGCGCCAAGACTGTCCGGAAGCACAATAAGCAGCCGATTATCCCCGCCCAGGCTCAGGCGGGCTTTTTTCAGATATCCTCTGATCATACCGGAAGCTTCATCTGCAATGGAACGGAAGTTTTTAACCACTTCCTGAATTTCCTCCGGTATAGCTGCAGGAAGTTCTATTTTCGCAGACGTCTGTCTTTCAGCACCGTCGGCTGAAGCACCTCCCGGAACAGAATCGTCGCTGACATACACAACTTTCTGGGCTGCCCCGTTTTCCAGACCTTTCTCCAGTTCTTCCTGCTTCTGTTCCACTGCGCGAATCCGGTCAAGCATAGAATCCTGGGCTGTCTCCATAGCCGGAACACACATTTTAATCAGTGCTACTTCCAGCATAATCCTCTTCTGGGTACTGTATTTCAACTGTCCGGAAAGTTCGGAGAAAATCCGGATATACCGGAACAGCATATCTGTATCAATCATCTGAGCTTCTTCTTTGAGCTGTGCCATATTTTCCGTGGATACATCCAGCACATCCTCTATATTATCAGATGTTTTCAGCAGAAGCAAGTTCCGCAAATACCATGTAAAATCCGAGGCAAGCTGGGTCAGCTCCCTGCCCATCATAACCAGATCTTCCACAATATCCAGCACGCCCGCCACATCTCTGTCCAGGATTTTCCTCAGAAGCCTGCTGAACACATCTGTATCCACTGCTCCCAGAACTTCCAGAACATTGTCATAGGTCAGTTTCTGTCCCAGATAAAACGCAATACACTGATCCAGAAGACTCAGCGCATCACGCATGGAACCGTCCGCCGCCTTGGCAATGTAGGTCAGCGCCCGGTCTTCCACATCCACTTTCTCTGTATCCATCAGCTCTTTCATCCGGTCCGTTATGGTCTCAATGCTGATTCTTTTAAAATCATAGTGCTGGCACCGAGAAAGAATTGTAACCGGAATCTTGTGAATCTCCGTTGTAGCCAGAATAAAAATCACATACTCCGGCGGCTCTTCCAGCGTTTTCAGCAGCGCATTAAAAGCTCCTATGGAGAGCATATGCACCTCGTCAATAATGTAGACCTTGTACTTTCCTTCCGTCGGACGATAGGTTACTTCTTCCCGGATTTCCCGGATGCTGTCCACGCCGTTATTTGACGCAGCGTCAATTTCAATTACATTCATGGAAGTCCCGGCCGCAATCGATCTGCACATAGCACATTCGCCGCAGGGACTTCCGTCAACCGGGTGTTCACAGTTTACGGCTTTTGCAAATATTTTCGCCACCGTTGTTTTCCCGGTACCTCTTGTTCCGCAGAACAAATACGCATGTCCGATACGGTTTGCCTTAATCTGATTCTGCAATGTTGTAATAATATGATCCTGCCCCTTGACATCTTCAAATACCGTGGGCCGGAATTTTCTGTAAAGTGCCGTATATGACATGAATTACTCTCCTGTTCCTGTTTTATTCATCTCCGAAGCTGATACCGATCATCCTTGCTTCTTTGATAATGCTGCACTTCGGATCCACTGTTTTCAGTTTTCCTGCCACTTCTTCCAGCGGAACCTTTGTTGTCTCACCGTTCTTCATCGCAACCATGTATCCATATTCTTCCTTCAGAATCAGCTCTGCTGCCTTTGCGCCGACTCTCGTGGCAAATACTCTGTCGTACGCGCACGGAGAACCGCCTCTCTGGGTATGTCCCGGTACGGTGATGCGGACTTCTTTATCCGTCTCCTTCTCGATCTGCTCCGCCAGCTCATATGCGATAGACGGATATTTTCTCTTCGCCAGTTTCTCCTTGTACTCTTTCTTCGAGAGTTTCGCATCTTTCTTGGAAATCGCGCCCTCTGCTACTGCAAGAATTGTAAATGCCTTACCGGCTTTGGAACGTCCTTCGATAACTTTCTTAATGGATTTGATATCATAGGGAATCTCCGGAAGAAGGATAATATCAGCGCCGCCTGCAATTCCCGCATGCAGGGTAACATGTCCTACTTTGTGCCCCATTACTTCTATAATAAATACACGGCTGTGGGAAGTAGCTGTTGTGTGAATCCGGTCAATCGTATCTGTAGCAATATCTACCGCGCTCTGGAATCCGAAAGTCATCTCCGTTCCCCAGAGATCGTTGTCGATGGTCTTGGGAAGGGTAATAACATTCAGACCTTCTTCGCGAAGCAGGTTGGCTGTTTTATGAGTTCCGTTTCCTCCAAGTATCACAAGGCAGTTCAGATTCAGCTTGTGATATGTATGCTTCATCGCCTCCACCTTGTCCAGTCCGTCCTTATCCGGAACACGCATCAGCTTGAAAGGCTGTCTGGATGTACCGAGAATTGTTCCTCCTCTTGTGAGAATTCCGGAAAAATCTTTTGACGTAAGCATACTGAAGTCTGCATAAATCAGACCTTTATATCCGTCTTTAAATCCGTAGATCTCAACGTCGTTCCTCTTGGAACAGATTCCTTTTACAACGCCGCGCATAGCTGCATTCAGTGCCTGACAGTCTCCGCCGCTTGTCAGCATTCCGATTCGTAACATAATAACTTCCTCCTTTACATTACCGGCTCCTGCAATCCTGCTCTGTGTATTTATATTGTGCCTGTACTATTTGTTACCAGACTTTTCCCCCGGATACACAGAGTTCAAAAAGGCAGCCGGTTTTCTCCGACTGCCTTTTATTATACCCTATTTTCACGGGCACTTCAAACTTATTATATGATTCTCCCTACAGTCTCTTCAGCAGCTCTTCTCTCTCTGCCTCATAGCCCGGTTTTCCAAGCAGAGCAAACATATTTTTCTTGTAGCTCTCAACGCCCGGCTGGTTGAACGGATTAACGCCGAGTAAATATCCGCTCACACCGCATGCGAACTCAAAGAAATAGAAAAGCTGTCCAAGAGAATATTCATCCTGTGCCGGAATGTTCACCCTGAGGTTCGGCACATTTCCATCTGTATGCGCCAGAATCGTACCATTCATAGCGCTTTTATTTACAAAGTCCATATTCTTTCCGGCAAGATAGTTCAGTCCGTCCAGATCAACCGGCTCTTCATTAATGACGATCTCTTCTCTGGATTTCTCCACATTCATCACTGTCTCAAACATAATTCTGTTTCCGTCCTGGATAAACTGTCCCATAGAATGCAGATCTGTTGTAAGATCCACAGATGCCGGGAAAATACCTTTCTGGTCTTTTCCTTCACTCTCGCCGTAAAGCTGTTTCCACCACTCTGATACGTAATGCAGTCCCGGCTCATAGTTAGCCAGCACTTCCACCACTTTTCCTTTGCGGAGAAGAATGTTTCTCACTGCCGCATATTTCATTGCATCATTCTCTGCAAAATCTTTCTCAATTGCATCTTTTCTTGCAGCCGCAGCTCCCTCCATCAGTTTTGTAATATCTGCACCGCTTGCAGCGATAGGAAGCAGGCCTACAGCAGTAAGAACGGAGAAACGTCCTCCCACATCATCCGGTACTACGAAGGTTTCATAGCCTTCTTCTGTTGCCAGATTTTTCAGCGCACCCTTTTCCTTATCCGTTGTCGCATATATTCTTCCTGCAGCCCCTTCTTTGCCGTACTTCTTCTCCAGAAGCTCTTTAAATACACGGAAGGCGATGGCCGGCTCTGTTGTTGTTCCTGACTTCGAAATAACATTTACAGAGAAATCCCTGTCTCCGATTACATCCATCAGATCTTTCAGATATGTGCTGCTGATGCTGTTTCCTGCAAAATAGATCTCCGGCGCTTTTCTGATCTCTCTGGAAACCTCATTTGCAAAAGAGTGTCCCAGAAATTCGATTGCCGCTCTTGCTCCCAGATAGGAACCGCCGATTCCGATGACAACAAGTACATCTGAATCACTTTTAATCTTTTCTGCCGCTTTCAGAATACGGTCAAACTCTTCCTTGTCATAATCTACCGGAAGGTCAATCCATCCCAGAAAATCATTTCCCGCGCCTGTCCTTGCAAGCAGCCTGTCCTTTGCCTGCTCAGCCAGTTCGCTCATATATTCGATCTCGTGCTCCTGCACAAAACCGCATGCCTTTGAATAGTCAAATGTTACATTGCTCATCGTTATCCTTCCTCCCTGATCTTCGATCTCTTCTTTTGCAGCGTCGGTGCATCCTCCTGTCTCACCGCTCTGTTTTCCCGCTTAACCATACGGGTCCGCCTGACGGGCTTACCAAAAACCGGTTTCCGCGCCCGATACTCTATGCACATTTTACCAAATCTGCGTTTCTTATTCAAGTTAAAACAGCGTGCTTTATCAAAACCCTTTCCCCGGAACAGAAAACGCAGCCTCCCCATTCAGCAATCCCCCGGTTCTCCTCTGCCAAATCAGTATTCTGCAGAAATCATGCAAGAAATTCTTCCAGAATCTGCCGTATCGTCTCCTCCCTGAGCACCGGTCTGTCCTCCTCTTCATTTCTTTCATTTACAGTCCGTCTCACCGCCTGCCGTGCGGCCTCGCCTTTTTCTGCCGTTCTGGGCTCTCCCTCAATATTAATGGACAGCCGGGACTCTTTGTCTGTTGCCGTATAATTCACCTCCTCCGGATCTTTGGATTCCCCTGATAGGGATACCTTGCCCCTGGATTCCTGTCCCCGTGCCTCCTGCGCCCGGGTTTCCCGGGTTCTTGCTTCCTGAGCCTCGGCTCTGGATCCGCTCTTTAATATGCCTCTGGATCTGCTCTTTCCGGCCGCAGCCTTTGAAACAGCCGCTTTCTCCGGTTCGCTCTCCTGCACTTCTGCCTGAAATGCAGATTTTGAGGAGCTTTCTGCAGCGATAACATCAATCGATTCCCTTTCTGATGTTCTCTGTCTTCTCAGACGGAACGCACAGATATTGTCCAGGTAATCCACCATGTACATCTTCACTGCATTTACTTTGTAAGGCTCATCTGAAAGCCTGATGATAACAGACAGAAGTACCATCTCGGCCAGTCCGCCTGCAATATATTGATAAACGGATTCTGAAAATCCGGAAGAAAGGTAATTAAGCGCTGCTCCCAGCGCTGCAAGAATGCCGGCAAACCACACGGACAGCAGCTCGATCTGCCTCCATGTATGGATCCGGAACAGAAAGCCTCTGTATTCATATATGTATTTTTCCACAAACGCATCAATATTTTCCACTGAATCGTGTATCATACATGCGTGTTCATATTTGGCTCTGACGAGTTTTATCAGTCTGTGCGTACTTTTCGGCATGTTTCCTGCCGCTTTTACCAGTCGGTGAAGTGTAAGCTGGTTAATGATTTTTGCCAGCACTCCAAGGATACCAACGGCTGTCATCAGATAGACAATTACATTGGTATCTGTCGCTAAATCTTTTAATGTAGCAAACATAACAAACCCTCCTGTCTGATTTCTCTCCCACACGATTTTCCTGCCAGATGACGGTGTAAATTGTGTTTGTGCACATTATAGACCATCTTTGTACACCTGTCCTCAAAAACCGTTCTACATATTTCTACACTCCGGCCTGCCGGAATGCAGAATTTTTTCTCATATGGGAAACAGGAATATTTTCATATAAACTTCGGGATTGTTCATTTATAAAAGCTCGAAGCTTCAGAATTAAAATCAGAAATGCCTCTGTACAAAATGTCACTTTATGAATTTTTCCCACGAAAAATAGGGACATTTTCTTCTGCAAATTTGTATTTCCTATTTTTATTTGCTATAATGCAGGAGAGTGTAACAGGATGTCTTCTGACTGAATATCCGGAAGCGCTCATACAGAAAAGGAGGCGTTAATCATGGACTACAGACCACAGGGTGTCTGCTCCCAGCAGATTCATTTTGATATTATTGATAATAAGGTTAGAAATGTTTCATTTGTAGGCGGATGCAATGGAAACCTTCAGGGCATCTCCCGTCTTATTGACGGTATGGATGTGAATGAAGCCATCTCCCGCATCGAGGGGATCCGCTGCGGATTCAAACCTACTTCCTGCCCGGACCAGCTTGCCCAGGCATTAAAATCAGCAGTCGGGAAATAATAATAAAAATAAAAAAGCCCCTCCCATTGAGTTCTGGGAGCAGCCGCTGAACGGAGCAATTAATTGTGGTGTTTTCTCGGACAGGTATCTCAAATTATTGAATCATAATTTAAAAAAGTTACTCCTGTTGCCCAGATCAGCGGCTGCTCCCGGAACTCAATGAGAAGGGGGTTTTTATTTTGTTTTGATTTAATTTAGGATACCCAGATGCCGTTGGTGTATGAGAATGTTTCCTCCGGCGGGTCGTCACCATCCTGTACAACATGTTCTGCCCGAACCCGGTAATAATATCCCGGTTCTACCTCCAGAGATTTCGAAGTGGCAACATAATAATCATTGTCTGCTACCGCTACCCATGCATCAACATGCCCCCATGCATCAACATCTTCCAGATACCTTTCCACATATATAATGACCTTTATATAATCTACTTCGTGATTTGCTGTTGTAGCTGCATAAGTATAAATTCTTCCTATCCCTGCATTTGTAATAGAACATTCCCCATCCATCAGATGGATTCCTCTTGTCTTATCGTCGGATGTTGTTCCTGTAGAAGACTCATTCATTGTCAGATAAGAGCCGTCTACCTTTTTAGGTGCTTCAGATGCCGCCGCATTAATTGTCGGTGCTATCACCATACAGATAAGGAAAGAAAAAAATGCTGCAATAGATATAATACGTTTTTTCATCTATTAATCCTCGCTCATATAAAACGGTTTTCATGCTTCTCTACTAAGTAAACAATTAACTCGACAAAAACTTACGCTTTTTTATGAAAAATCTAAATTTTTTATAATCTGATTAAATTCCTCCTTCTCCATAATTCCTTTTAATTGATAATTTACATCTTTATATTTAAATTCTGCTACATATCTCTTTTTACCTTTTCCTTGAATTAAATATTCAGCAACACTAATTTTAACTCCGCTTTGCTTAATCTCGTATTTATCCGACAATTTATCAGGTTCCTTCTGCCCAAAAGAGGAATCCGAACCATTTAAATATATAGAGTATTTTATTATTTCTTTATCATAATCATAAAATAGAACTGCATATCTTTGATCCTTATCTAGTATAAAATTTTCCAAATACATATTTTGTGGTTTAACGATCAATCTAACAGCAGATATATTAAACGATTGATTTATTTCTTTATAAGTATCAATCTCATTTACATCCTCTGTTTTCTTTGAATCCATATCCTCAACATCAATCCCACTGGCTGTTTCATCTCCATTTAACTCATCCCACAACACTCTCCAATAAGGCTTACTCCCCATACCCGTTATCATACTCCCAAGGGCAAGGACAAGTACCGCAGCAAATGCCACTATAATCATGCGCTTTTTCTTGCGGCGGTACACTTTTTTTATCCGTTTGTCGTATTCATATTCCTGGATCCGGCTGAAAAGAGATGTCTCCATGTCCTCGGAGACTTTCATATCCTTGATTTCTTTGTTTTCTCGGACTTCTTTCTCTGTTTTTTCAGCCTGTTTATCTATTTCTTCTTTCAGTGATAATTTTTTGAGTTCTTTCATTTTTCTACCTTTTTTCTGTCCCAGATTTCCTTGACATTTCCCCAAATAACGGTAAGATGATATTAGCCTAAGAAAGATGTAAATGCATATCAGCAGCGGCTGTATCTCTGCCGGCTGATATATGCTCCGGCGGGAATACCGGAGATATTCTTGACATCACGAAGATTCAGGAGGTTATGATTATGAAGCGTATTATTCTGACCGGCGGAGGAACTGCCGGACATGTTACTCCAAATATTGCCCTTATCCCCAGGCTCAGGGAGCTTGGTTATGATATCCAGTATATAGGTTCCTATGCGGGAATCGAGAAGGAACTGATTGAACCCTTCGGTATTCCCTATCATGGCATTTCTTCCGGAAAGCTGCGGCGCTATTTCAGCGTTCAGAACTTTACCGATCCTTTCCGAGTAATCAAGGGCTTCGGTGAAGCCCGCAAACTGATTAAAGAATTAAAGCCTGATGTTATCTTTTCCAAAGGCGGCTTTGTTTCTGTCCCGGTTGTTCTTGCGGGAAAGAAAAGCAAAGTGCCTGTCATTATCCATGAGTCCGACATGACGCCCGGACTGGCCAATAAGATTGCCATTCCGTCTGCATCAAAAGTGTGCTGTAACTTTCCGGAGACACTGGAATGCCTTCCCGAAGGGAAAGCAGTCCTGACAGGGTCTCCTATCCGCCAGGAACTTCTGTCCGGTAATAAGATTGCGGCTATGGATATGTGCGGTTTTACCGCTGAAAAACCAGTGATCCTGGTCATCGGCGGAAGCCTTGGTTCTGTTATTGTAAATAACGCGGTAAGGGAGGCTCTCCCTGAACTTCTTAATAAATTCCAGGTCATTCATCTGTGCGGAAAAGGAAAGACAGACGAGTCACTGAACGGTACGAAAGGCTACTGTCAGTTTGAATATATTAAGGATGAACTCCGCGATATTTTCGCCCTTGCAGACATAGTAATATCCCGGGCAGGAGCTAATGCAATCTGTGAACTTCTTGCTCTCAGAAAACCGAACCTTCTGATTCCGCTTTCAGCCAAAGCGAGCCGCGGAGATCAGATCTTAAACGCCAGATCATTTGAACGTCAGGGCTTCAGTATGGTAATTGAAGAGGAAAATCTTTCAAAAGACTCTCTTCTCCAGGCAGTACAGCACCTCTACGATAATCGCAGTACCTTTATGGACGCCATGCGCAATTCCGGACAGCAGGATTCCATCGACACCATTATCGGTCTGATCGAGGAAGCTGCTGATCACAATTAAGATATTTTGTTCAGACAGGTGCCGCAAGGCACCTGTTATTCTTTTCTGTTCATCTCTTCATACTCTACGCCGAATTTTTTCCGAATCCACTTCTTTGCTCTGTGGAGCATTGTGTAAAGTGCCTGTGTACGCATTCCCAGCATCTCAGCTGCTTTTGCCTGAGGTATATCCATATAGTATACAAGCAGAATCGCATCGTGCCATCTCTTGTTTTTAGCCCGAAGTTCTGAAAATATCTTCTCATGCAGACGGCTGTTTTCTTCTTTCTGTTCGCTTTTCAGATAGTTCTCTTCTGCGCCTTCACAGACCGGCGAGTTACGTTCAATCTCTTCCCGTTCTCCTACCAGAACTTCTCTTTGGGATTTCTTTCTGAAATTGATCGCCTCGTTCTTCGCTGTTGTGAAAAGCCACGATGGTATATTTCCTCTCTTCAGTTCTTCAAAATTAACGTAAAGTTTTAGAAAAGTATCCTGAGTTATGTCTTCCGCCACATCGCTATTATCTCCTGAATACATATACGCTGCTTTCAGGACGAGATTCTTATACTGCTCATAAATCTCGTTAAATTCACGATTTCCTGTAAACATAATTTCTCCGGCTTATTTCATTTTCTCTAATATTTCGTCCCTGACCTCATCTGTAAGTTTGCCCATATTCCAGCCAAGACCTACATTATCCCCTTTATAACGGGGTATCAGGTGCATATGAAAATGAAATACCGTCTGCCCTGCCGGTTCTTCATTATTCTGTACAATATTAAATCCATCGCATCCAAGTGCGTCTTTCATTTTTGTAACCATCTTTTTGGCAAGAACCATTGCCTTTGCCGCAACATCTTCATCAATATCGTACAGATTTCTGTAATGCTCTTTCGGAAGAATCAGGGCATGTCCTTTTGATGCCGGTCCCAGATCAAGAATCACACGGAAATCCTCATCTTCATAAAGTGTAGCTGACGGGATCTCTCCTGCCGCAATTTTACAAAATAAACAATCCTTATCTTTCATAATTATTCCTCTTTTCCTGAATTCTTTTGTAAGTAGTATAGACCATTTTCTG
>OLNO01002042.1_pt1 | contig 14498 bp, 9 predicted proteins | sample 1672861 | NCBI WGS metagenome assembly OLNO01 (sample SAMEA3136731, study PRJEB25190) | human gut metagenome | reverse complement strand
ATATTGGAAGTTACATCCGAACCGTGTATCACATGGTAAGCCATACTCCTAAGCGTGGGGCCGGAGGTTCAAATCATCTCTGGGACGCCAGAAAGCACCGCTGCAAGCCTTTTTTCGGGGTTTGCAGCGTTTTTGTTTTCTCATTCTCCCGGTAATTTCACTTCTGTTACCGGGAGGTTTTTATACGCCGCAAGATTTTTTGTGATGGCGTTGGATTCGGCAAGGACGCATTGTTTACAATTTGGCGGTGGATTATCCCGCGCAGGGTGTGGTACAATATAAACCACACTGAAAATGCAGGGGCCGATGCTCACCATCGACCCGTGAACCTTGCGGTGGCCACTATGTGCCGCGGGCGAACCATGTCCGCCCTTACACTCTCGACGCAGGAAGGCCGCGCTGCATCTATTATAATTAAAGGGGTGTTTACCATGTGTACAGCTGCAACCTATACAACCGACAGTTTCTACTTTGGCCGCAATCTCGATTATGAATTTTCCTACGGCGACGAGGTCACCGTCACGCCGCGGGCCTACCCGTTTAGCCTGCGCTGCATGGGGGACTTCCGCACAAAATATGCGATGATCGGCATGGCCTACGTGGCAGGGGAGTACCCCCTCTACTATGACGCCGTCAATGAGAAGGGCCTGGGCATCGCAGGGCTGAACTTTGTCGGCAATGCAGTCTACCACCCGGCGCAGGATGGCAAAAGCAACGTCGCCCAGTTTGAGCTGATCCCCTGGCTGCTGGGCAGCTGTGCGACGCTGGCCGAGGTGCGCACGCTGCTTGCAAAAACCAACATCGTCAATATCCCGTTCAGTGAGCAGCTGCCCCTCGCGCAGCTGCACTGGCTCATTGCCGACAAAACGGGGAGCATCGTGGTGGAGTCCACCGCCGACGGCCTACACATCTACGATAACCCCGTCGGTGTACTGACGAACAATCCGCCGTTCCCGCAGCAGCTTTTCGCACTGAACAACTACCGCGCACTCTCGCCGCGCACGCCTGCGGTTGCGTTTGCGGACGGCCTTGACCTGCCCGTCTACAGCCGCGGCCTCGGCGCACTGGGCCTGCCGGGCGATCTGTCCAGCCAGTCCCGCTTTGTGCGTGCGGCCTTTGTGCGGATGAACGCGAAATCCGGCAGCAGCGAGGCCGAGAGCGTCGGGCAGTTCTTCCACATCCTGCACGCTGTCGAGCAGCAGCGCGGCTGCTGTGAGCTGGACGGCGGCAAGTACGAGATCACGCTCTACACAAGCTGCTGCAACGCTGACAAGGGCATTTACTACTACACGACCTACGGCAACCACCAGATCACTGCCGTCGATATGCACCGGGAAAACCTTGACGGGGACAGGCTGGTCCGCTATCCGCTGGTGCAGGGCGAACAAATTGCGCTGCAAAACTGATTTTACGCCCAAAACGTGAAAAAAGCGCTTGCAACGTGCGGCAAACTATGCTATACTGTACGGTGCATGAGACTTTTCACGTCACGACGGCGTGGATAGAAATAGAAGGAGTGCTAATCTAATGAACTGGTATGAGATCGTTCTCGGCGTCGTCCTCATCGCCGTGTCCGTGTTGATCGTTGTTTTCACCCTCGCGCAGGAGCAGAAGGGCCAGGGCCTGTCCGGCGCGATCATGGGCGAAAGCTCCGCCACGATGGCAGCAGGCCGTGAGCGCGGCGTGGACGCCAAGCTGGCCAAGCTGACCAAGATCTGCGGCGTCGTTTTCTTTGTCGTCACGCTGGTCGTCTGCGTTTTGAGCGCGCGCCTGTGATTTTGGCAGGGTAACAAAGATGAAAAGGGTCCGCCAAGCGCTTTGGCTTTGTAAGCAGCGCCCCGGCGGGCCGTTTTTTGTGGATGTATATAAGGGTAGGGCACCGTCGGATGGCGGTGCGACGTAAATTAAAGGAGCAACTATGACACCGTTACAGAAATCTATTTTAAACGCGGTCAAGCGCCGTCCCATGACGCTGCGCGAAATGCAGAACAACCTGCAGGTGGACAACTCCCGCCTGCGCACCACCGTTTCCGCTATGGTCGCCACCGGCGAGCTGTCGATGCGCAACGGCACCTATGTGCCCGGCTTTGCGACCTATGAGAATGCTGCAGCCCCCAACACGATTCCCTGCACGCTCGTCAAGCTGGCCGCGCGCTTCGGCTTTGCCAGCCGCGACGACGGCGAGGGCGACATCTTCATCCCGGGCCGCGCGCTGCACGGCGCAATGCCCAACGATAAGATCAACGTCAAGCTGTTCGACCACCCGCGCGTGGAGGGCTCCTCCGAGGGCGAGGTCGTCGAGGTCACGGTCCCGAACAACCGCTTTGCGGGCACGGTCTGCCTGTCCGAGGATGGCCGCATGGCCGTGGAGCCGGACGGCTGCCGCGACGTGAAGTTCCTGCTGGCCAAGCAGGGGAGCGAGGGTGTGCACCTGGGCGACAAGGTCGGCTTCCTCATCACCCACCGCGGCAACCGCCACAGCGACCACCGCGCCGCCGTTGTCGAGAAATTCGGTTCCTCCGACTATGCGTCCGAGTGCGCCAAGGCCATCCTGTATGGCCGCAGCGTCCGCCAGGAGTTCCCGCCGGAGGTGCTGGAGGAGGCCCGCGCCTACGACAACGCCACGATTGACCCCGCCGAGGCCGCGAAGCGCCTGGACCTGCGCGGCATTCCCATCTTCACGATTGACTCCGCCGAGACGAAGGACATCGACGACGCCATCAGCCTGCAGAAGCTGGACGACGGCTACGAGCTGGGCGTTCACATTGCCGACGTCAGCCACTATGTCCGCCCCGGCTCCGCGCTGAATGAGGAAGCGTTCGAGCGCGCGACGAGCATTTACTACGCCGACAAGGTCATCCCGATGCTGCCGACTCAGCTGTCCAACGGCATCTGCTCGCTGAACGAGGGTGAGGACCGCCTGGCGTTCTCCTGTCTGATGCGACTGGACGAGAACGGTGAGATCCGCAGCTACAAGTTCGTCAAGAGCGTCATCTGCAGCCGCGTCAAGGGCGTGTACAAGGAGATCAACGCCCTGCTGGAGCCCCCGGAATCTGAAACAGACGCCGACCTGACCGACCTCAAGACGAAATATGAGGCTGTGCTTGACCAGCTGCCCACGATGGACGAGCTGTACCGCAAGCGCCTGGTCCTGCGCAAGGCCCGCGGCGCCATGGATATTGAGTCCAACGAGGCTAAGCTCGTCATGGACGAGAACGGACGCTGCATCGACATTGTCAAGCGTGACCGCGGCACGTCCGAGTGCATGATCGAGGAGTTCATGCTGCTGGCGAACCAGTGCGCCGCCAACGCGGGCCGCACGAACAAGGCCCCGTTCGTCTACCGCGTGCACGAGGCCCCCGACGCCGAGAAGATGGAGAAGCTGTCCGCCACGCTGTTGGCCTGCGGCCTGAACGCCAAGTTCAAGAACCCCATCCCGACGCAGCTCGAGCTGGCGGCCCTGCTGGACGAGACCCGCGGCCAGCCCATCCAGATCCCCGTCCACACCGGCATTCTGCGCAGTATGCAGAAGGCCCGCTACGCCCCGCAGCCCCTGGGCCACTACGGTCTGGTGCTGGCGGACTACGCCCACTTCACCAGCCCCATCCGCCGATACCCCGATTTGGCGATTCATCGTATTTTGACCGAGATGCTGAACGGTGTCTCCGCCAGCCAGCTGCAGCGCGACTTCAACGAGTTTGCCCAGCAGGCCAGCGAGAAGTCCAGCAAGCAGGAGGTCGCCGCCGTGCGCATTGAGCGCGATGTCGAGGACCTGTACAAGGCCGAGTACATGCACAACCATCTCGGTGAGGTCTACACCGGCACGGTGGCCGGCATCACGCCCCGCGGCGTCTTTGTCGAGCTGGACAACACGGTGGAGGGCTTTGTCCCCGCCGCGCAGCTCTGCAAGGGTGAACCGCAGGTCATCGACGGCGTCAGCATGCTGGACCCGCTGACCGGCAAGAGCTGGATGCTGGGTTCTTCCATGAAGATCCGGGTCGCCGCCGCCGATGTGGCGCTGGGCCGTATTGATTTTGAGTATATGGTGGAGTAATTTCCCGCGCCATACAATAGAAAACTCCTTGTCCGCACCGGGCAGGGAGTTTTTTGCGTCTTATATCACCTTATGCTCCATCCATTTCCCGCGGGCAAACCGCACAAGGAAACACAGGCTGCGGCAGATCCAGTCGATGAACATACCGAACCAGACGCCGGTCAGTCCTAAGTGGAACTGCAGAACGAAGATATAGCTCAGAATCACGCGGAACAGCCACATGCTGACGATGCTGACCGACATCGTAAACTTGGCGTCGCCGCCCGCGCGCAGGGCGTTGGGCAGGGTAAAGCTCGTCGCCCAGAAGAAGACGCTGAACAGGTTGAACCAGTGGACCACGTGGGTACACATGGCGGATGCCTCCGCCGAGAGGTTGAACCAGGTCACGACCTCGGGCATCAGGAAGAACAGCGCCGCGTTCGTGACGGCCAGCCCTGTGATGGCGATGCCCAGCAGCGTGACGGAATAACGCTGCGCCTGCTTTTTCTCGCCTGCGCCAAGGCACTGCCCGATGACCGGGATCATGGCAAGGCTCATCGTGTTGCCGGGGATGTTCGCCAGCGTCGAGACCGAGTTTGCCACGGCATTGGCCGCGATGGCCGAGGTGCCTAAGGTAGACGTCAGGCTGCTGACACACAGCTTGCCGATCTGGAACATGCCGTTTTCCAGACCCGACGGGATGCCGATGGACAAAATCTGCATGATGGGCCTGCGCCGGGGCCGCAGGTCAGCGAAGCACTGCACGCGCAGGGGATTGTGCAGGTCTTGGTTCTGCCACAGGATGAACACCGCGGCGAACACACGCCCGATCAGCGTGGCCAGCGCCGCGCCGATAACGCCCATGCCGAAACCGTAGATCAGCAGCGCGTTGCCCGCAATGTTGATGACGTTCATGACAAGGCTGGCCAGCATACTGATGCGGCTGTTGCCCTGCGCACGGAACAGCGCCGCGCCGCCGTTGTACAGGCCGATGAAGGGGTAGGACACCGCACTGATAAGGAAGTACTGCTGCGCAAACCGCATGACATCCTCATCAATGCTGCCGAACACCATCCGAAGGATCGGGCGGGAGAGCAGCAAACAGACAACACCCACCGCAACCGTAGAGATGCCCAGCACGCTGTACAGCTGGGCGGCGCTGCGGCTGGCGTTTTCCTCATCTCGGCGGCCCAGATACTGGCTGGCAATGACCGCACCGCCGGTAGCCAGCGCGGACAAAATCTGAATAATCAAAATATTCAGGCTGTCCACGAGCGATACGCTGGAGACAGCGGCCTCACCCACACCGGCGACCATCAGCGTGTCGGCCATGCCCATCGTGACGCTTAATGTCTGCTCCAGCAGCAGGGGCCAGATCAGGGTGAACAGCGCCCGCCTGGTAAACAGGGGACCTTGTGATTTTGCAGTGGCTGTCATGGTAAGCTCCCATCCTCTTTTACTTGGATTTTACCATTAGTATACAGCAAAATCTATGCGAAATCAAGGATTTGACACTTGTACAAAAAATGCCCGCGGACGCTGTAGCTGCACTCTGTACAGCAAAAATTCGCAAAAATTAAATCGCAAGGATTTTGTCCACTTTTGCGGCGGCAAAAAGCCCCGGCCACAAAAGCTTGTGGCCGGGGCAGATCATGCGGCGGCTTGCAGGGGCCGCAGAAGGGCGGTGGTTAGAAGTCGACCTCGGTGTCGTAGTAGCAGCACTTCAGCAACTTTTCCATCTCCTCCTGGGTCGGCTGGCGCGGGTTGGAGCCGGTGCAGGCATCGGCAATCGCGTTCTTTGCAATCTCGGGCAGTCTCTCGAGGAATACGTTCTCGGGGACAAAGCCCTGCTCGGCGGGGTAGGAGTCGGGGCCGTAGTGGCCGATGCAGTGCGGAATGTTCAAATCGTCGTTCATGCCGCGCAGATACTGGATGAGCAGCGCGACCTTCTCGTCGTCGTTCTCGCCGCCCAGGTGCATCTTGTCGGCAATGACGCCGTAGCGTGCCTTGGCGGTGGGATCCTTCGCGTTGTAGGCGATGACCTTGGGCAGGTACATGGCGTTGGCTGCGCCGTGGATGATGTGTGCGCCGTAATCGGCAAACGCCGCGCCGGTCTTGTGGGCCATGCTGTGTACGATGCCGAGCAGCGCGTTCGAGAACGCCATACCGGCCAGGCACTGGGCATTGTGCATCGCGTCGCGCTTATCCATATCGCCGTTGTAGCTGCCGACCAGATCTGCCTGGATCATCTCGATGGCGTGCAGGGCCAGCGGGTCGGTAAAGTCGCAGTTCGCGGTGGAGACGTAGGCCTCGATGGCGTGGGTCATGGCGTCCATGCCGGTGTGGGCGACGAGCTTCTTGGGCATCGTGTGGGCCAGCTCGGGGTCAACGATGGCGACATCGGGCGTGATCTCAAAGTCGGCGATGGGGTACTTGATGCCCTTCTGGTAATCGGTGATGATCGAGAAGGCCGTGACCTCGGTGGCCGTACCGGAGGTGGAGGAGATGGCGCAGAAGTGGGCCTTGCGGCGCAGCGGCGGGATGCCGAACACCTTGCACATATCCTCAAACGTGATGTCGGGGTACTCGTACTTGATCCACATGGCCTTGGCTGCATCGATGGGGGAGCCGCCGCCGATTGCGACGATCCAGTCGGGCTGGAACTTTTCCATGGCGGCAGCACCCTTCATGACCGTCTCCACGGACGGGTCGGGCTCGATGCCTTCAAACAGCTCTACCTCCATGCCGGCCTCTTTTAAGTAGGCCTCGGCGCGGTCCAGGAAGCCGAAGCGCTTCATCGAACCGCCGCCGACGCAGATCATGGCGCGCTTGCCGGGCAGCGTTTTCAACGCTTCCAGCGCGTGGGGGCCGTGGTAAAGGTCACGGGGTAAAGTAAATCTAGCCATAGGGTTTGCCTCCTTTAAAAATAGCTCTCTCGGACTTTGACAATTAAATGCCAAAATTTGCTATTAACAGTATACACCTTATGTGTCTAAACGGTCAATCGACAATACAGAGAATTTTCCGGCGATAATTCAGCATTTTGCCAGTGGAACACTCATAGGCTGTTCTATGGGGAAGGGGGCAGGAGCTATGCGTCCGATCACGCCGCAGCAGAATACAAAAATGCGCCTGCGCATGCGGCTTTTGGCGGCGGTGCTGGCGGTGGGGTGTCTGGGCGGGCTGACGGTGCGGCTGTTTGTGCTGATGCTGCGCGACCCCGGCGGCTACGCGGCACGCGCCGCCGACCAGCAGCTGCGCGGGGCCACGCTGCCCGCCGCCCGTGGGGAGATCTATTCCGCCGACGGTACGCTGCTGGCCGCCAGCGAGACCTGCTGGACCATCCGCGCCGCCCCGCGGGAGATGGCCGACGATGCCGTAGAACCGGCTGCGCGGGCGTTGAGCGAAATTTTAGAGCTGGACTACGCCGATACGCTGGCTAAATTCAGCCAGCGAACCTCCAACGACTGCCTGCTGCGCCGCCGCGTGGATAAGACGATGGCCGACGCTGTGCGGGACTGGTGCCGGGCGAACGGTGTGGACGGCATACAAATTCGGCAGGATACCCGCCGCGTCTACCCGCAGGGGGATTTTATGGGCGGCATTTTAGGCTTTACCGACGTGGACAACGCGGGCCTGTGGGGGCTGGAGCTGCGCTACAACGACGAATTGACCGGGCAGAACGGGCGCATCCTGACCGCCAAGAACGCCTGGGGCTACGATATGCCGACGCACTACCAGACGCTGGTGGACGCCGTGCCCGGCAGCACGCTGACGCTGACCATCGACGCGAACATTCAGCACTGGCTCGAAAGCGCACTGTCCGCCGCTGTGACGGAGCATCATGTAGCCGAGCGCGGCGTCGGCATCGTGATGGACGTCCACACCGGGGCCGTGCTGGCGATGTCCTGCCAGCCCGACTACGACCCGAACGCGCCGCGGACCCTTATAAATAAGGAAGTCCGTGACGCTGTGAATGCCCTGACCGGCGAGGAGCGTAGCGCCGCGCTGCAAAAGGCCCAGCAGGCACAGTGGCGCAACAAGGCCATCAGTGACCTGTATGAGCCGGGCAGCGTGTTCAAGCTTATCACGGCGTCGGCGGCGCTGGACTCCGGGGCGTGTAAGGCCACGGACTATTTCACCTGCGCGGGTAAAATAACCGTCGCAGGCACGCGGTTCCGCTGTGCAAACGGGCATATCCACGGCACCGAGACCTTCGCCCGGGGGCTGGCTGTCAGCTGCAACCCCTGCTTTATCCAGATCGGTGCGCGGCTTGGAAAAGAACGCTTCTGTGATTACTTTGCGGCCTTCGGCCTGCGGGAGGCCACGGGCATCGACCTGCCGGGCGAAGTCAGGCGTAGCGAATACTACACCGCGGACCGGATGGGCCCGGTGGAGCTGGCGAGCTGCTCGTTCGGGCAGAGCAGCAAGGTCAGCTACCTGCAGATGCTCACGGCGGTCTGTGCGGTGGTAAACGGCGGCGAGCTGATGCAGCCCTACGTTGTGGCGAAAATAACGGCGCCTGACGGCACTGTTGTGAAGGAAGTGCAGCCGACGGTGAAGCGCCGTGTCATCAGCGCGGAGACCTCCGCCACGATGTGCCGCCTGATGGAGGGTGTCGTTACAGGCGGCACGGGTAAGCAGGCCGCGCTGGCGGGCTACCGCATCGGCGGCAAGAGCGGCACGAGCCAAAAGCTGGACAGCGCCAACGAGGGCGCGCGCATTGCGAGCTTTGTCTCCGTTGCGCCCATCGACGACCCCAAGGTCGCTGTGCTGGTCTGCCTGGATGAGCCCCACAGCTGGACGACGAGCGGCGGCGCGCTCTCCGGGCCGGTGTGCGCCGAGGTACTGGGAAAGGTGCTGCCGTATCTGGGGGTGGAGAGGGAAAGTGGCGAATAAAGACAGCCGGGCACGGGCGGATATGGAATCCGCCCCTACGTTGAATCGGGAAAGCGCAGGGTGACGGGGCTCTGCCCGTTTGCCGTTGCACTATACAAAAAACTCTGCGCCTTCCCTCTTGACATTCCCCGATCCGGTGTTATACTGGTAAAGTACGCAAACGAACAGTTAGAAAGCGAACAATTCGAAATCTAACTTCTTGGACCCAAAAATCGTAAAGGAGGGAAGAAATGCACGAATCATCGTATGATGACTGCGGCTGCTGCGCGGATGTCCACTTCGGCGCACTGCTGAACCAGACCTCGCGGCTCATCCGCCGTGCGCTGGATGCCCGCATCAACGCCGAGGTCAGCTCGGAGCTGTCGGGCGTGCGCGGCATGGTGCTGGGCGACATCGTCCGTGCCGAGCGCCAGGGCCGCGACGTCTACCAGCGCGACATTGAGCAGTGGTTCAACATTCGCCGCTCCAGCGTCACCGCCATGCTGCAGGGCATGGAGCAGGATGGCTTCATCACCCGCAGCGCCGTGGCGAAAGACGCCCGCTTAAAGCGCCTTATCGCCACAGAGAAGGGCCGCGCCTGTCACAAGCAGATCGAGGCAAGCATTGCGCGGTTTGAGGATGACCTGCAAAGCGGCATTGACCCGCAGCAGGTCGCCGCGGCCCGCGCTGTGCTGGAGCAGACCCTGCGCAACGCACAGCACTTCCTGCAAGAGGAAAATACCAAACAAGAGAGGGGAAATACCAATTGTTAAAAACACTCGGACGTGAAACCAAGGGCTTCCGCCTGGTCTCCGTGCTGACGCCGATCTTTATGATCGCGGAGGTCATCATGGAAATGATCATCCCGAAGCTGATGGCCTCCATCATTGACAACGGCGTCACGCCGGGCAATATGCAGGTCATCTACACCGTCGGCGCACAGATGGTCGTCGCGGCGCTGTTCGGCCTGCTGTTTGGCATTCTGGGCGCGGTGGCCGGCTCCCACGCGGCCACGGGCTTTGCCCGCAATCTGCGCCGCGGCATGTTCCGCAACATCCAGACCTTCAGCTTTGCCAACATTGACAAGTACTCCACCGCGGGCCTGGTCACCCGCATGACCACCGACGTCACCAACATCCAGAACGCCTACCAGATGCTGCTGCGCATGTCGGTGCGTGCGCCCGCCAGCATGATCGTGGCGCTGATCATGTCCTACACGGTCAACCGTCGGCTGGCAAACATCTATTTGATCGCCGTCATCCTGCTGGGCTGCGCGCTCGCCTTTATTATGAGCCGCGCCACCAAGTACTTCGGCGAGGCATTCCGCAAGTACGACGACCTGAACGAGAGCGTGCAGGAGAATGTCTCCGCCATCCGCGTTGTCAAGGCCTATGTGCGCGAGAAGTTTGAGGGCGAGAAGTTCCGCAAGGCCAGCGAGAATGTGCGCAATCTGCTGATGCGTGCCGAGCTGATCCTGGCCTGGAACGCCCCGCTCATGCAGCTGACCGTCTACAGCTGCATCCTGCTCATCTCCTGGATCGGTGCCCAGCTCATCGTCAGCTCCGGCGCAACGACCTTCACCACCGGCGACCTGATGAGCATGCTGAGCTACTGCATGAACATCCTTATGAGCCTGATGATGCTGTCCATGGTGTTCGTCATGATCACGATGTCTGCAGCCTCCGCCAAGCGCGTGGCCGAGGTGCTGGACGAGCAGTCCGACCTGACGAACGGTGAGGATCCCGTTATGGAGGTCAGGGACGGCTCCGTCAAGTTCGACCACGTCAGCTTTGCCTATAAAAAGGATGGCGAGAAGGCCCTCGAGGACATTGACCTCGACATCAAGTCCGGCGAGACCATTGGCATCATTGGCGGCACCGGTTCGGCTAAGTCCAGCCTTGTGCAGCTGCTGCCGCGTCTGTACGACGTGACCGAGGGCAGCGTGACCATCGGCGGCGTTGATGTGCGCAGATATGACCTCGACACCCTGCGCAACAACGTCGCCATGGTGCTGCAGAAGAACGAGCTGTTCAGCGGCACGATTGCCGAGAACCTGCGCTGGGGCAACCCCGACGCCACCGACGCCGAGATCGAGGACGCCTGCAAGCAGGCCTGCGCCGATGAATTTATCGAGCGCTTCCCCGACAAGTACCAGACCCACATCGAACAGGGCGGCAACAACGTCTCCGGCGGCCAGAAGCAGCGCCTCTGCATTGCCCGCGCACTGCTGAAAAAGCCCCGCATCCTGATCCTGGACGACTCCACCTCCGCTGTCGATACCGCGACGGACGCAAAGATCCGCCATTCGTTTGCGGAAAAAATCCCCGGCACGACGGTGTTCATCATCGCCCAGCGCATTTCCTCCGTGGAAAATGCGGACAAGGTCCTCGTGCTCGACAACGGCAGGGTCAGCGGCTTTGACACCCCGGCCAACCTGCTGAAAACAAATGCCATCTACCAGGATGTCTACAACAGCCAGACCAAAGGCTCCGGCGACTTTGATGAGAAGGGAGGGGAGGCATAATGGCACAGCAGCCTAAAGTCGTAAAGGTCGGCCCCGGCGGGCGCAGCAATGGCCCCCGCCCCAAGGTCGAAAACCCCGGCAAGGTGTTCAAGCGCATCCTCGCCTATGTCATGAGCCGCTATAAGGCACAGGTCATTGTGGTGCTCTGCTGCATTCTGCTGGCCGTATTCGCCCAGCTGCAGGGCGTCATGTTCTCCCAGACGCTGATCGACAGCTACATTCTGCCGCTGCTCAAGGCGGGCAGCACGGACTTCAGCGGCCTGGCCGCGGCTATCCTGCGCGTGGCAGTCATCTACTGCGTCGGCATCGCCGCTGTCTTTGTGCAGAACCGCCTGATGGCAAGGATCACCCAGGGCACGCTGAAGGACCTGCGTGACGAGATGTTCACCCACATGCAGACGCTGCCCATCAAATACTTTGACACCCACGCCCACGGCGACATTATGTCGGTCTACACGAACGACATTGACACGCTGCGCCAGATGATCAGCCAGAGCCTGCCGCAGCTCGTCAACACGGTTGTGACCCTCGTCGGCGTGCTGGCCTCGATGCTCTATCTGAGCGTCCCCCTGACGGTGCTGGCCCTCGCGATGGTCGGCGTCATGCTGCTGGCGACGAAGTACCTGACCGGCAACTCCGGCAAATACTTCATCAAGCAGCAGCAGGAGCTGGGCAAGGTCAACGGCTACATTGAGGAAATGATGAACGGCCAGAAGGTCATCAAGGTCTTTTGCCATGAGAAAATTGCCATTGAGGAGTTCGACAGGCTCAACGATGAGCTGTTCCACAGCGCCGACAAGGCAAACTCCTATTCGCTGGTAGCAATGCCCGTCAACGGCCAGCTGGGCAACCTGTCCTACGTGTTCTGCGCCATCCTCGGCGGTGCGCTGGCTATCAACGGCTTCGGCGGCTTTACGCTGGGCGGCCTCGCCAGCTTCCTTGTGCTGACCCGCCAGTTCAACCAGCCCATCAGCCAGATCTCCATGCAGCTGAACTCCGTCGTTATGGCGCTGGCCGGCGGTGCGCGTATCTTTGCGCTGCTGGATGAAAAGCCCGAGGTCAACGAGGGCGACATCACCCTGGTCCACGCCAAGTACGAAGCGGACGATACTGTCACCGAGGCGAACGAGTCCACCGGCATGTGGGCGTGGAAACGCATGGATGCCGACGGCAAGCCCCGGTACACCAAGCTGGAGGGCGACATCGTCTTTAAGGATGTGGACTTCGGCTACGACGAGAAGAAGATCGTCCTGCATGACATCAACCTGTATGGCCGTCCGGGGCAGAAGATCGCCTTTGTCGGCTCCACCGGCGCGGGCAAGACGACGATCACGAACCTGATCAACCGCTTCTACGACATCCAGAAGGGCCGGATCCTGTACGACGGCCACGACATCAAGTCCATTGAGAAGGACGCGCTGCGCTCCTCTCTGGGCATCGTCCTGCAGGATACCCACCTGTTCACCGGCACGGTCATGGAGAACATCCGTTATGGCCGCCTGACCGCCACCGATGAGGAGTGCATGGCCGCCGCGAAGCTCGCAAATGCGGATACCTTCATCAAACATCTGCCAGACGGCTACAACACGATGCTGACCGGCGACGGCACGAACCTGAGCCAGGGCCAGCGCCAGCTGCTGGCGATTGCCCGCGCGGCTGTCGCAGACCCGCCGGTGCTGATCCTGGACGAGGCAACGTCCTCCATCGACACCCGCACCGAGAAGCTTGTGCAGGACGGCATGGACGGCCTGATGTATGGCCGCACGACCTTCGTCATTGCCCATCGCTTGTCCACCGTGCGCAACTCGGACTGCATCATGGTGCTGGAGCAGGGTCGTATCATTGAGCGCGGCACCCACGACGAGCTGATCGCCCAGAAGGGCCGCTATTACCGCCTGTACACCGGCAACTTTGCCGAGAACTCTTAAGCGCAGAGAGGTCGAAAAAAGCCGCAAAACGGCATAAAATCAATCAAAACTGCCGGGATAGCATCTGCCGTCCCGGCGGTTTTTGTGCAAAATGCCGCAACAGCGCCAAAAAGTTGACGGGAAGGTAAAAAGTGGTTATAATAGGATACGTAGACACGCAAAAAGCGGTGTTTGACTACGCGGCATGAGGGAAACTACAAACAAGATTTGCCGCATAATATACATGATATACCTATAGGAGGACTAATTATGGCACCGAAGAAGATTGCACAGACCGTACTTACCGAGGGTAAGTTCTATACCATCAGCGCCGCCAACGGCAAGGTCGTTGAGGTCGCTGACTATAACATTGACAATGGCGCGAAGATCCAGCTGATGGACAACGCCAACTTTGAGTGGCAGCAGTGGAACTTCGTCGCAGCAGGCGACGGCGTTTACCGCATCCAGAACCGCTTCACCGGCAAGATGATGGATCTGGACATGGGCGGCGTCAGCGACGGCACCCGCGTCCACCAGTGGGAGGGTGCCCAGGCATCCAGCCAGCTGTGGGTCGTGGAGCCTACCAACGATGGCCGCGTCAAGATCAAGTCCAACCTGGCCGGCAAGCTGCTGGACCCCGGCATGGCTACCGAGAACGGCACCGTGCTGCAGATCTGGGCTGACGTCAACGGTGACAACCAGTTCTGGACCATCAACGAGGTCACCCGCAAGCCCAAGACCAGCGTGAAGGCCACCACCGTTAAGGCCAAGGCCGCTGCCGAGAAGGCCGCCACCGAGGTCGTCAAGGCTGCTGAGCCTGTCGTCGAGAAGGCTGTCAAGGCTGCCAAGCCTGCCGCTGAGAAGGCTGTCAAGGCTGCGAAGCCCGTCGTCGAGAAGGCCGTCAAGGCTGCCGAGCCCGTCGTTGAGAAAACCGTCGAGGCTGCGAAGCCCGTCGTCGAGAAGGCCGTCAAGGCTGCCGAGCCTGTCGTTGAGAAGGCTGTTGAGGCTGCCAAGCCCGCAGCCGAGAAGGCCGTCGAGGCCGTCAAGACCGCCGCTGCCAAGACCAACACCCGCAAGGGCGGCAAGGGCAAGCGCCGCAAGTAATTTGCCCTTGTAACTATTCCTCTGCGATTTTTGTGCTGTAACGAGAAAACCC
>OLNO01002040.1_pt1 | contig 14505 bp, 13 predicted proteins | sample 1672861 | NCBI WGS metagenome assembly OLNO01 (sample SAMEA3136731, study PRJEB25190) | human gut metagenome | reverse complement strand
CATACTGATAGCTCAGCGCGTAAGTGGCCGTATTCAGGCCGAGTCCGATACTCAGTGTTGCCGAGCGGGCATTTCCGATATTTACCTGTTTTACTTCCTCAAGGATGGAGAACTTATCTTCTTTTATCTTTCTATAGCTCTCTTTACGGATAACAACAAAATATTTATCCTTCTCCATCTTCTTGACAATACCGTCCACATCGCCGATATATTTGTTGATTTTCCGGTCAATAAGAGCTACCAGAAGCGACTGGCGCACTTCCTCCACGCTCTCCATAACCTCGTCATAATTGTCGATATAAATCAGACCGGCAATCATGCGCTGTTCTTCATTTTCACGGATATATGCATTCAGTTCTGTAACATCCCTCATATAAACCGCAATAAAGAACTCCTTTTCTTCCGGAATCTGCAGAAGTTCCTCTTTCTCACTGAATCCTTCCACCGATACCCGGCGAAGTTCCACCTGATAATCCCGGTCCCGGAAGCTTACTTCCAGCTCCACGTGTTCCACGTCGTTTTTCGGGAACACTCCCGGATGAAGCTCCGGAATAATTCTGTTCAGATACTTCTCCCGTTTCTGACCTTCGACAAGAGCTTCAAAGCAGTCATTTTCCCATAAAATATGTCCGTCTTCCAGCGTAATCGCATAGGGGAGCGCCAGTTCCTTTAACAGAAGATTCTCAATCCCCTTATACTGAGCGGAAAACTGGACAAGATCAGCAAAAATCAGAGACCGGTTGTAAAAGTACAGCGCACTGGCAATCGCAAAATAGACAAGAACAAAAAGCGACATAATAAAGCCGGCTTTCTTATCAACCGCATACGTCCAGATGTTCATAGCTACAAGAAGAATCGTCATGATGAGCGGCCACTGCATGTACATCCTGAGCTGTCCTTTTAATCGCATTCTCTCTCTTTTTTTCTTCATAAGCCATCCCTCACCGCATGTCTGAGTCCGGCGCACAAACACCGTTCAGACCCTGTGCTGCAGATATATTTCGTTACAATAGTGTTATTATACCATCTTTTCTGTTTTTATTCCACTACAAAAAATCGAGCCGGAAAATGGGCGGTATGTTGGTACGACTCACGTATTCGCAGATGTGGGGCGGGGGATTCCGGTTCCGTTCTATGGGATAAGAAAAATTACAAAACCTGACAGCCTGCTAAAAGCAAAAATTTACAGCGGAAACTCGCATACGCTCGAACAATCCGCTGTAAATTTTAACGCCAGCTGTCAGGTTTCTATTTTTTCTAATCCCATTTCAAAGTCACCGAAATCTCCCGCCCCACATCTGCGAAAGTTGCATCCGACCAGGTATATCCCGACACTTTCCTGTTTTCTCAAATTGACAGTATACTGAAATTCTATCTACTTAAATTTTTCTTTTTTATCGCTACAATGGACGCTGCACCTGATAATACTGCAACTACTGCCCATACAAAAAGTAAGGATGTATCGCCTGTTTTTGGAACTCCTTTCCCAACTGTATTATTCAAATTATTCTTTATATTTCCCTTGTCCGCACTGCTATTATCTCCATTTACGTTGTTCTTATCACTTCCACTCCCTTTACTACTGTCGCCCTCTTCTTTCTCAGAAAGATTATCTCCACTAGCATTTCCTAAGCCATCAGTATTTCCACTTAATGTATATGTTGTCTGGTCTTTTCCTGTAAAATTGCCCATAAACTCCAGAGTAACAGTTACCCGATTACCATTTGTCTCAGTTGTGATTTTATAATCAACACCCTGTACAAGCAATTCCGTACCATACATAATACCGAGTTCGTTAAGATTCGTGTTTTCATTAATATTGATATTTAACATTTCAAGAATTCCTGTCATATCCGCCGGAAGAACAGTAACGGGAATTTCCATATTATTTATAACTTCATAATTGCCGTCAAACGAATTGTAAGTCGCCAGAAACGTCTTTGTCCCCACATCACCTACATCCTGAGTCGGAGTATTCCATGTATACCATGCTGGAAGTCCAATAAAATTCAGTGTCTCTCCATATGTTATCGTCAGCCCCTGTGGTATCTCCGGGACAGCCTTTCTAATTTGAAATTTTTTGACGGCCTCCAAACCTGTGTACTGATCTGTCGCTGCAACAGTTGCCTTTACATAATAAGTTCCTGCATTTTTCGGGACTTCTGATGTATAAACCCCATTTCTTTCATTACTATACGTAAAAACCGGTGTGCCGTATCTGGCGGCTGCCGTAGGTGTATTAGCCGCCTCTCCATAAGTCCAGTCAGTAATATTTAATTCCTGTGTCCATGCATTGGTTGTCCCGTCCAGATATATAAAACCAGCTAAAGTCAGACTTGAGTCAGATGGCCGGGTCTCACCTACAGCGTTTGTTATTGTATATCCATATGCAATTCCTTCCGTATCCAACTTGTCAGATCTTCCGCCTTCATTAACAGTAAACGTATTCGCCCCTGATACAGAAGTTACGTATGCCACATGACCAGCATATTGTCCGTCAATGTATGCTCCTCCAGTCCACACTGCTATGGAATTCGCCCTTGGCTCGGTTCCTGTACTTATTCCATCTATATTAGCATTCTGTGCGCTAGAAAACCAATTTCCAGCATTTCCCCAGTTAGGAAGTGCAATCCCCGTATTATCGTAGGCCTGCTGCCATGCAAAATGTGTACACCGAATTGTTGTAATTCCCTCAATTGTTTGATATTTCCCATATGGATTGTCCGCCGCCCGTGTAACCATTACACCGCCCAGCATCATCACCAAACATATTGCCATAGCAATCAGCCTTTTCAGTTTCTTTCTCACTTTCATTTTTCTCTTCCCTTTCTGAAAATTTTTCTGCAAAAGTATGAACATTTTTATTTTCCCGTCCAAACTGTTTTAGTACTTTTACAGTTTTATCAAATTTATTTTAGTACAAATATTTACTAAATTCAATAGTAAATTTCTGTACTGTGATATTTTTTGAATCAGGTCTGCCAATACTATAATTACTATGAGGAGACACCCATGGGGAAAACCTATATACAAATCATGCGTGAGTTAAGAGAAGATAATGACCGGACACAACAGGAAGTTGCCGACTATCTCGGTACTTCTCAGACTATGTATGCCCGCTACGAACGCGGCGCGAATGAACTGCCTATCCGACATCTTATTAAATTATGTAAATATTATAATGTCACAGCCGATTACTTTCTCGGACTTTCTTCTCAGAAGACACAGCAGCAACACAACATATAGCAACACATTACTGTTTCTTTCAAAATTATCAGGGTCACTGCTGGCTGGATAAGCACGGAAAACACCCGGATACAGACGGACGGATACTTTTTGCGAGGATCGGATAAGGAAAATCTGTACGACTTCGGAGCGGAATTTTGTAAAACTTAACACCCTGGATACAGGCGTCAGGATTTTCAATGGAGCCGTTCAAACGGAGTCTGAGTTTCCATTGAAAATTCTGTGTTCAGCCTGTATCCAGGGTGTCATAATTTTCCTATTCTGCAGAACAGATTAGCAGGTTGCCCCGCCTTTCAGGTGTTTCTGCGCCTTGATATTCTCTTCTTTTCTTGCCAGCAGATCATCTGACAGAAGCTGTTCCTGAACGTTTTCAAAACCGATTCTTGCCACAGTATCTGCAAAACGCTCTCCTGTAATACCCTGCTCACGGAAGAGAAGAATTGCCTTTTCCACAATGGAAAGAACCTCGTCTTTATCGGTGAAGACTTTATCCAGGTATCTTCCCTGGGCTACTTTCTTGCCCCAGCGTCCGCCGATATAGATCCGGTAACCGTTGGTGTAATCCTCAATTGCATGGAACGGGCACTTGCCTACGCAGCGTCCGCAGTGGTTACATGCATTTTCATCAATGGTAATCTTGCCGTCCACCAGTTTTGCCACTTTGATCGGACAGTTATTCTCAATCTGGCACACCTTGCAGCCGCGGCATTTTTCCAGGTCAATCTGGGGCACTCTCTGACCGATAATACCCAGATCGTTCAGATCCGGTTTTACACAGTTATTCGGGCAGCCGCCTACTGCGATCTTGAATTTGTGCGGAAGTTTTACTTCCCTGTAGCCATGATAGAAACGCTCGTGAATCTCCTCTGACAGAGCAAAGGTATCAATGAGTCCGTACTGGCATGTTGTTCCTTTACAGGATACAACCGGACGTACCTTGGAGCCGGTTCCGCCGGTCTCAAGGCCTGCCTGCATCAGATATTCTCTCAGGGGTTCAATATTATCAAATGGCACGCCCTGAATCTCCATCGTCAGACGGGAAGTCATTGTTACTTCTCCGCTGCCGTATTTTTCCGCTGCCTCGGCAATTACTCTTGCCTCGTCTGCCGTGATCTTTCCGTTTCTTGTAATAACACGGCCGTTGAATTTATCCGGAGTTCTCTTATCCTTCAGGAATCCCAGCGCTTTCACCCGGGTCTCCTCTTCCTTTGAGACTGCCGCGTCTGCATTTTTCACTTTCACGTCATTAAAGAATGTTGCCCCCTCCAGGACGACAGTGTTCTTATATCCGTAATAGCGCATCCGGTTCTGGAGGAAGTATGCTCTCTTTCCTTTGGCGCATACAAGCAGAATTTTTTCGTCTTTATCCAGGCCTTCAATCTCACCGTTCACCTGTGCCAGATTTACATAGAAGGCTCCCCGGATCGCCGGCTCCGGCTGCACGTCAACCACACGGTATCCTTCCGCTTTTCCTGCCGCATACTCAGCCGGAGTCATGCTGACAATGGTTCCGTCAATCTTGTTCATCAGTACGTAAACAGCCTGTACGAAGGGATGAATTGCTGTAGAAAACGGCGGTGCATATGCGAAATCAGCATTTTCATAATCGTCCAGTCTGGCGTTCATATTAATGCCCATAACAGCAATATCAACCATCTTGTCCACAGCGCCCGGTCCGAATACCTGAACGCCCAGCAGTTTTCTTGTTGTCCGGTCCGCAATCAGTTTCGTAATAAAGAAGGAAGCATCCGGATAATAGTGGGCTTTGTCATCCGTCGGCACAAGAGCGGTGATTACATCATAGCCTGCTTCTTTCGCCTGCTCTTCTGTCAGTCCGGTACGTCCGATATTCAGTCCCGGCAGCTTAACCACGCCGGTTCCAAGCACACCCGGATATGTCTTCTGCTGGCCTGCAAGCACCTGAGCCAGTGTGCGTCCCTCCATATTTGCAGAAGATCCCATAGGTGACCACTGCCGTTTTCCTGTAATGCGGTTTGTCACCATCACACAGTCGCCTGCCGCATAGACGTCATCAAGATTCGTCTTCATCTGTCCGTCTGTCAGAATTGTTCCCTTAAACATCTCAATCCCTGTATCCTGAAGGAATCCTGTATTCGGGCGGATGCCGGCAGCCATGATCAGCATTTCACAGGGCAGGACTCCTGCAGAAGTCTTTACTCCCGTTACCTTATCTGTTCCCAGCACAGCTTCCGCGCTGGTTCCGGTAATCACGCGGATTCCCTGATTCAGAAGATGTTTCTTTGCATACGCTGCCATCTCCGGGTCAAGAATATTCGGAAGGATCTGGGAAGCGAAATCAATAACCGTCACATTGATTCCTCTTGCCTGCAGATTTTCCGCCGCCTCAAGACCGATAAATCCCGCTCCGATTACAACTGCTTTTTTCACATTATTCTTCTCTGCATATGTACGGATGCCTTCTGCGTCGTCCGGTGTTCTCATCCGGAATACGCCCGGAAGTTCTTTTCCTTCGATGGGAAGTTCTGCCGGTGATGCTCCTACAGCAATCACCAGTTTGTCATAGGAACAGACTTCGGTTTCACAGGTCTGCACATCTTTCAGCGTAACCGTCTTTTTCTCCGCATCCAGCGCTACTGCTTCTTTTCCCGTGCGCACCTCCACGCCTGTAAGGCCGGAATATTTCTGAGGCGTATTTACGATCAGCTCATCTCTGCTCTCAATCAGCCCGCCTACATAGTAGGGAAGGCCGCATCCCGCATAGGAAATATCCTGATCCTTTGTAATCACTGTCACTTCAATACTTCTGTCTTCCCTTTTTAATTTTGCCGCGGTTTTTGTTCCGGCTGCGACACCGCCAATGATAAGCACCTTCATCTTTCCTTACCTCTCTTCGTTTTCTCTTTTTCCCGATACTGTAACCGGCATTTCCCGGGAACCTCTGAGCAGTTCCTTATTCCTGTGACAGCAGTTTTCTTCGTCTGCGCACTCCGGACGCATCTGCAGGCATACATAGACATCACCGCCGCCGATGGTAAGCCCCCTGCCATTGACAAGCATATCTGCCATTTTACGGCGGGCTTCGTCATAAATCCGCGTCACAGTCGGACGGGAGATTCCCATCCGCTGAGCACACTGCTCCTGGGTCATCTGCATATAATCCAGCAGACGGATCACTTCATATTCGTCATATGTAAGATTAATACTGCCGGACGGCTCACATCCCTGCGGCGAAAACCCTGTAACCCGTGGGAGCGAACAGATACATCTCTGCTTCTGCGGTCTGGCCATGATCCTCTCCTCCTTCCGTTTCTACAGCTCTATTATCAGTATAACTTATTATTAACATATGTCAATAATATACCAGAAAATTCCGTTGAATTTTCAACGGTTTTTCCATACTCTTTCTCACGTAAAAAAAAGACTGACTCCCCGGTTTTACCCGCGGAATCAGTCTCTGTATTTCTGATTAGTCCTGTACGTACGGCATCAGTGAAATATGTCTTGCTCTCTTGATTGCTACTGTAAGAGCTCTCTGGTGTTTCGCACAGTTTCCTGTGATTCTTCTCGGAAGAATTTTTCCTCTCTCAGATACATATTTCTTTAACTTAGCTACGTCCTTGTAATCAATTTCGTTATTCTCTTTACCACAGAATACGCATACTTTTTTTCTTCTGCGCGCCGGGCCTCTTCTCTTGAAGCCGCCCTCTGGTCTGCTTCCTTTTTCGTAAGCCATGATGGTTCTCCTTTCTCAGCAACGAAGTGCTTATCCTGGCCTGCACTATGTTCACGCCGCATTCATAAGCCTGCGTTCACCAAGCGCCGCCGGTCTAGTTAAACGGCAACTCTTCTTCAACACCATCCGGAATATTCATGAAACCATCTCCAGCCGGAGCGCTCGGTGCCGGTGCCGGCTGATGGTAGGAGGATCTGTTGGCCTCACTCTCAGCTCTGCTCTCGGCAAACTCCTGCTCTTCCACGATTACCTCAGTTGTATATACTCTCACGCCGTCTTTATTCGTGTAGCTTCCGGTCTGAATCCGTCCGGATATGGAAACCCTCATTCCCTGACGGAAATACTTTTCCGCTAACTCAGCGGAACGTCCGAACACAACACACGGAATAAAGTCCGCGGTAGGCTCTCCGTCCCTTTTGAATCTGCGGTCAACAGCCACTGTATATCTTGCAACTGCAGTCGCATTCTCTCCCTGGGAATATCTCACTTCAGGATCTCTCGTCAAACGTCCTACTAAAATTGCCTTATTCATATATACCTCTTTCCGCTTATGCTTCCTGTTTCACGCATAAATATCTGAGTACGTTGTCCATGATGCGGATACGCTGCTCCACTTCACCCGGAACTGTACTTTCAGCCTCGAAGTGGACGAAGTAATAAAATCCTTCTTTCATCTTCTGGATCTCGTAAGCGAATCTTCTCTTGCCCCACTCATCCACGTCTGTCACGTTGCCGCCGAAACGTGTGATCAGAGCTTTCACTTTCTCGATTACGTCTGCTCTTGCTTCGTCTTCGAGTTTTGCGCTTACAACAACAGCTAATTCATACTTGTTCATGCTTCTGCACCTCCTTATGGTCTCCGGCCCCCGGCTTCACTCCGGGAACAAGGATATTTGATTACTTATCGGAATAAATCCAAAAGTATGTCACGGTTAACTATCATACCATAAGAAGATGGGTGTTTCAAGCTTTTTTCGTGATTTGTTTTGTATTTTTTTCCACCAGTCTGCGGGGAACCATGATCTGATGGGAGCATCCCATACATTTCAGACGGAAATCCGCTCCCACCCGGAGGACTTCCCACTCATGGCTTCCGCAGGGGTGGGGTTTCTTCATTTTAATAATATCTCCCACTTCAAACCTGTCTGCCATTTTCCTGCTCCTTTCCCCCGAATCCGGCAGTGTGCATCTTCTGCACTGCACAGATCTAATACTGTCCTGCCGTTTAATCAACCGACGTCAGCACTCCATGTACAAGGAACCGTTCGTTTTCCGTAACACTGGTACAGGTAGAAAGACTGACAATCTGAGAATCTGTATCTACTTCCACACCGAAATCATACAGAGATGACTCCAGGCACAGATCGAGATATTCCTGGAATTCCTCGTCAGACGCATATTCGATCTTATAGTTATCTGATCTGGCATCTACAACTCCGGCTGAGAAGATGGTATAGGTCCGAACTTCTCCTGAAGGAGTATAGATATAGAAATAAGGATATTTCTTTCCGTACTCTTCGTCCCTGTAATTTTTAAGCTGGGAGAACATCTGCTCTCCTACTCTCATATTATGTCCGTATATGAATGTATTTCTGTCAGAAAAATCCGAACTGTTCCGGTAATCCACGAAAATGGCGCCCAGTTTGTTGTCATTTTCGGTAAACGTCTTCGTCAGGTAATCCTCGTTATCCGCACTTTTTACAACCGGATAGTTAATAACAGCCGGTTCGTCAAAACGGATCCATCCGATGGTATCCGGATTTTCCTGCATAAGCACATCAAAATCCACACTGAAGCCTTTGCCGTCCGCGTCTGTTGTAACGGCCAGATCCCGGATTTTGTCGTACTCTTTGCTTCCGGTATAATACGGTACCAGCATGATCACAAGCTGATACAGAGAAAAAACAAACACACAGACTGCCGCAATCAGCACCACCGTTGATACCGCGTCAAATGCTGTTCTCTTTTTCTTGCCCTTTTTACCTCCCGGATGTCTGGAATTCTTCCCCGGCGCGCCTTTCTTATGGCTTCCGGATTTCTGGGATGTGTTTCTGCGGATTCCGTCATCCTGCGCTGTTTTCCTGCGGATTCCGTCATCCGGTGCTGTTTTCCTGCGGATTCCGTCATCTGAAGCCGCCTCTTTCCGTCCCGCATTCCGCCGGATCCCATCACTGTTTTCCGCGCCGGTGCGTGCAGCACTTCTGCGGATCCCGTCATCCTGCGCTCCGCTTCTCCCGGAAGGATTTCTCCGGATTCCGCTGTCCTGGGACGCATCTCTCCGGGCTGTATTTCTCTGTATTCCATCGTTTCGGGATGTGTTTCTCTGTATTCCGTCATTCCGGGACGCGGCTTTCTGAGCGCCGTCCCTGCGGGTGCTGTTCTTTCTCAGATCAGAAGACGCTGTTCCCGGATGTCTCTTTCCCTGACCGGAAACCGGATTTCCCGGCTGTGTTCTGCGTGCTCCCTGATCTCCCTGGCTTCGTATCGGCCTGTCTTTACCTTCTCTGTCCATCTTTTTTCTCCTAACCATCTCTCTGTCTGCATTTTCTCCGTTCCTCTGTTCCGGCCTTTATCCTCAGCCGGCAGCCCGTTGCCGAACCGTCAGAAGCCCAGATTGTCATCTACAAGTATAATCTTAAACCGCTTCGGAATGCGGCTGAATCTTGTCACCATAATCTGGCAGCAGATACAGTCCGGACTTTTGCAGTCAAAGCAGCTTCCGTTCTTCACACACGGGGTATTGAGTCCGAAACGCTGCGTGTTTATCGGCGCCGCCTCGTTTCTGGCCCGGTGCATGGCGTCCTCCTCTGTCTTGACCACCTTATTCATTCCCACAATGAGAAGAACATTTTTCGGACCGAATGCATAGGCAGCCACACGGTTCGCATTTCCGTCAATATTGACAAAAACCCCATCCTCGCTCATGGCGTTTACACTGCCCAGATACCAGTCGCAGGTAAATGCTTTCAGCGCGATCTCCTGCTTTTCCTCCGGTGTGGACGCCTTATCTCTGTCATAAAACACATAATTTCCGGAACAGACTGCATCAATCAGTCCGGACTCTCTCACGGACGCGGAACCGCCCATACTGATCGTGCTGCCCTCCGGGATCAGCTCCAGTGCTTTTCGGACCGCCTCTTCCTTTGTCTTTACATACCAGGCGTCCATATTTCTTGACTTCAACGCTTCTGCAACACGTTTCCCGAGAGCTTCATTTCTCATTTCTCTCACATTCATGTTCTCATCCTCTTTCAATAAAAGATCATAGCTATTCTATGCGGCCATCTGATAAAAAGCATACCACATCCCTGCCCCTTCGGCAAGAATCACAGCTGTTACATTTCTGCCGCTGATACATAAAACTCCTCTCCCGTTTCCAGACAGAGACAGGCCAGTCTCCCTCCGTGTTCCGGAAATGCAGCGCCGCAGTCTATATCCAGCAGTTTTCCATCCTCCCGCCTCCAGATCTTCGCCGGTTCTTCCGGGTATCCCCGGAGGATAAAAGTGGGAACGTGGCCCACGACGGAAATATACCCGGGAAGGCTTTTTCCTCCTCCGGCCACTTCGCTTTCCCACAGGAACACATCCTTTTTCTTCCAGATCTCAAAAATTCCCTGCGTCGACGCATGTGCCATAATATAACAGGTATCCCCGATCTTTACCTTTTTATATAAAGGAAGCTTCTTCATCCAACGCACATACTCCGGGAGCTTTTCCCTGGTGGAATTCCTGCTCATCAGAATCCTGTAGGTATTGTAAAAATACCCTTCTGATTTGTCTGCCGTGTATTCGTACCATTCTGCGAACATATCTTCATGGTTGCCCTTCAGAGCCACAATATTTTCCCGGGAAGCCGCAAGTTCAATCACTCCGGCGGGATCCGGCCCCCGGTCTATCATATCCCCCAGAATGTATAACCTGTCCTCCGGAGAAAATGCGATCTTCCGGAGCATCTTCTCCAGCAGTTCTGCCATACCATGTATGTCCGACATTACATATGTCCGCCCCATACCATCACCTTTTCCCCGGCGCGTTTCATTTTCCTGCGCGCCTTTATTCTTTATTTAAGTATGTTTTTTAATGGTTTCCTTTAGAACATACTTTTTATCACTGTACCGGTCCGCAATGTAACTGTTGGCACTTTTCTCCAGGTCATCCTCAAGCGGGGCGAGCTGTACGTCTTCTCCGTACTTTCTCTTCAGCGCCCGCTCCAGCAGATAGTCGCACACCTGCGGATTTTTCGGGAGAAGCGGTCCGTGCAGATAGGTGGCGATCACATTCTTATAAACCACGCCCTCATATCCGGATTTTCCCGTATTCCCATACCCGAAAAACACTTTTCCAAGAGGGGTATGATCTCCGATATATGTGCGGCCGCCATGGTTTTCAAATCCTACCACCGGCATCTCAAACAGCGGACTGTTCAGTATAATATTTTTCACCAGCCGCTCCGGCTCCCATTCTGTCGTAATATCCAGAATGGACAGACCTTCTATTGTCTCCGTCGGGGTTTTATAATATTTCCCCAGCAGCTGGTAGCCGCCGCACACGGCCAGCACCACGCCGCCTTCTTCCACATATTTTTTGAAATCGTCCCGGATATCTTTCAGATAGCCGCACACCAGCTCCTGCTCTCTGTCGGAGCCGCCGCCCAGCAGCACAATATCCAGACAGGAAAAGTCAATCTTATCTCCGGAGAGGAAGGGGATTACCTCCGCTTCAATTCCCCGCCACTCAAGCCGTTTGCGGAAGCACTGAATATTGCCTCTGTCTCCGTACAGATTCAGCAGATCCGGGTACAAATGTCCGATTGTCAGTTTCATCTGCTCTGGCCTCCTTCCGTTCCTTTCTCCAGCTCTGCCAGGAGATGGTTTGTCCTGTACAGGCCGGAATAATTCACGATTACATACAGATTCTTTGTGCCGTTTTTCACAAGATCAAGTATCGTGCCTCTCATATCCTCCGTTGAACTGCACGGAATGTCCTCGTATTTCAGGCGGAGTCCCATATCATATTTGCGGGTTCCCGCAGTGGTTATGGAAGCCGCATTGCTGTCTCCCAGATACTGGAAATCCACATCCCAGAGCCAGGAGATATCTGTACCGTCCTGGGATGTGTCATTGATCTGGATAATAATATCCTTGGGATCCGGATCCTTCAGCACCAGAGACACCTTCTGCTGGAAGCCGATAGGGTTCTTCGCCAGATGAAGCTGAACCTTCGCGCCTTCGATATGAAAAATACTTTCTCTGTTATTTCCGTAATCAAACGCTTCGATCATTGTCTTAAACGTCTTATATCCCGCTCCCACGGTCTTAAGGGCGGTATAAGCGGAAAGGGTATTATATATATTGTAGGGAGTCCTTGCGGTGGAATCAATATGCTGTCCGTCCAGATCAAAGGAATACAGGCCATCCTCCCGCATCGTGATATTCTCCGCCGAATAATCCGGATCCGGCCGCTTCCATCCGCAGGACGGGCAATGATAAATGCCCAGCTGCCCGTAATGGAAAAAGTCATACTCCAGCTTGTTTCCGCATTTTCTGCAGAAAATGCTTTCCCGGATCTCGGACCGGGAGATATCGTCAAAAATCTGTTCACTGATACCGCAGGTCACATACGGATTGCCGCTCTCCTGGGCAAGGGAACAGGACAGAATATCATCGCAGGTAATAATAAGCTTCATGTCCGGCACGCTGGTAACCGCCGCCATCAGCTTGTTAAATGTAATATCCACCTCGCCGAAACGGTCCAGCTGATCTCTGGATATATTGGTGAGAACGCCGCAGTCCGGCTGAAGCTGAGGCAGCACGCCTACGGCTGCCAGTTCATCCACCTCAATACAGGCAAAGTCCGCATCCAGTCGGCCTTTCCTGTCTGTTGCCAGCACAAAGGCAGAAATGATGCCGTTCATCATATTTGCGCCGGTCCGGTTAATAATAACCTTCTTTCCTTCTGTCTCCAGAGCTCTGCACAGAATCGCATTGGTAGTAGTTTTTCCGTTTGTGCCCATTGTAACGAGAATTTTCTCCCGCACCTGTCCGGAAATTTCCTTTAATATATGGGGATCAATCCGTCGGGCCACATACCCCGGAAGGGTCACGCCGCTGCCCCGGTTCATTTTCTTAATCAAAAAACTTGTTATCTTTGCACATCTGACTGCAAATCTGCTTCTTAATCTCATATCTTAAGCAACTCTTTCTTATTTATTTTTCGGATACCGCACATGCCAGCTCGATTCCGCGGCTTTGCCGCTTCTTCTCGCTGATAGCGTCCGCCATATACTCAGGGAAATATTCTTCCTGCTTTGCAAGCCTGCTTGCACGCTGGAAGAATATTTCCCTGAGTGCATGTGTGAACTGTAATACATTATACGGAAAATGGTTGCGGAAGACAAGGGCTGGTTTTCCTTTTACTTTCCGGGCACTTGTGCTATAATCGTTAAGAAAATGTAACAATTCGGCGTTTCTGAGCCGAACGATAGGTAGGAAAATATGTATCGGCGTCTGAAAACGGGGCGCACGAGGCAAATGAAAAGAGGAAAATGTTATGAGTGCACAGAATCTCACACTGCTGACCGACCTGTATGAACTTACTATGATGCAGGGCTACTTTGAAACTCAGGAAAATGAAACTGTAATCTTTGACGTGTTTTTCCGGGATAATCCGAATAAAGGCGGCTATTCGATCATGGCCGGCCTGGAACAGGTCATAGAATATATCAAGAATCTGAACTTTTCTTATGAAGATGTGGATTATCTGAGAAGTCTGGGCATCTTCAGCGATGACTTTCTTCATTATCTGAGCGGCTTTCATTTCAGCGGAAATATCTACGCCATCCCGGAAGGAAGCGTTATTTTCCCGAAAGAACCTCTCGTAAAAGTTATCGCTCCTATTATGGAGGCTCAGCTTGTTGAGACTGCTATTTTAAATATCATCAACCACCAGTGCCTGATCGCTACAAAGGCTTCCCGGGTTGTCTACGCAGCCCAGGGGAACGGCGTTATGGAATTCGGACTCCGGCGGGCCCAGGGGCCGGACGCCGGTCTCTACGGTGCAAGAGCCGCTATGATCGGCGGATGTGTCGGCACCTCCAACGTGCTGGCCGGCAAGATGTTTGACGTGCCGGTGCTGGGGACCCACGCCCACAGCTGGATCATGAGCTTTAAGGACGAATACACCGCATTCAAGGAATACGCCCGCCTGTACCCTGATTCCTGCACTCTTCTGGTTGATACCTACGACACGCTGAAATCCGGCGTTCCGAACGCAATCCGGGTATTCCAGGAAATGCGCGACGCGGGAATCAAGCCGAAAAGCTATGGTATCCGCCTGGATTCGGGCGACCTGGCTTATCTTTCCAAAAAGGCCCGTAAAATGCTGGACGCAGCAGGATTTGAAGACGCGGTTATCGCCGCTTCCAATGACCTGGATGAGTTTCTGATCAACGACCTGAAAATTCAGGGCGCTGCCATTACTTCCTGGGGCGTCGGAACCAATCTGATTACGTCCAAAGACTGCCCCTCTTTCGGAGGTGTATACAA
>OLNO01002036.1_pt1 | contig 14519 bp, 10 predicted proteins | sample 1672861 | NCBI WGS metagenome assembly OLNO01 (sample SAMEA3136731, study PRJEB25190) | human gut metagenome | reverse complement strand
GAGCGCGGCATGATCGTAAAGGAGCACTACGGCAAGATCTATATGACCGACCGGGGCATCTGGGTGGCCAAACAGGTGCATGCGGAGATGGAAAGCATTCTGGAGCATTTTCCGCCGGTGAGCCAACCCCTGACCGAGGAGGAAAAGACCGCTGCGGCCCTGGCCATGACCAGCGCCCTGCCGGACCGCATTTTTACCGGCGAATACGACCGTCTGTTCGGCGCTGACGCTGACCGGACAGAAAGGGAGAAGAATCCGTGATCAACAAAAAACTGCTCTCCTTTGACCGCGGGGCCCTGCGCTTTGTGGGGGCCAACGTGGCGTTCCAGTGGCTGGGCATGCTGTGCAACGTGATCTTTGTGCGGGCCATCGCCCGGCTGGTGGGGGCGGCCTTTGCGGGCATGCTCACCACCGGGGTGCTGTGGCAGAACCTTCTGCTGTGCCTGGGCACGGTGCCGTTCCGGTTTGTGTTCACCCTGCTGGCATCCGGCATGAGCGACCAGGCTTCCAAGAACGTCAAGCGCACCCTGCGCAGCAACATTTACGACAAGCTGACCCGTCTGGGCCCCAATTACACCGAGACCGCCGCCACCAGCGAGGTGGTCATGCTGGCCAGTGAAGGCGTGGAACAGATCGACACCTACTTTGCCAAGTACCTGCCCCAGCTGGTATACAGCCTGCTGGCCCCGGTCACCCTGTTCGTGCTGCTGGTGGGAGTGCACGCACGGTCGGCCATCATCCTGCTGTGCTGTGTGCCGCTCATCCCCATGTCCATCGTGGCGGTGCAGAAATTTGCCAAAAAGCTGCTGGCAAAATACTGGGGCGAGTACACCACCCTGGGCGACAGCTTTCTGGAAAACATCCAGGGCCTGACCACCCTGAAGATCTATCAGGCCGATGGCTGGAAGCATGAGCAGATGAACGCCCAGGCCGAGCGCTTTCGCAAGATCACCATGAAGGTGCTGACCATGCAGCTGAATTCGGTGACCCTGATGGACCTGATGGCCTACGGCGGGGCCGGGCTGGGCATCATCAGTGCGGTGTCCGCCTTTGCCAAGGGTCAGCTGAGCCTGACGGCCACATTGACCATCGTGCTGCTGGCGGCAGATTTCTTCCTGCCGCTGCGGCTGCTGGGCAGCTATTTCCACATTGCCATGAACGGTGCTGCCTCGGCAGAAAAAATCTTCAAACTGCTGGCAGCAGAGGAACCCGCCGATGGCGAACAGACCGTGCCGGAACAGGCTGCCCTGCAGCTGGAGCACGTTACCTTTGGGTACGAGAAGGACCGCACCATTCTGCAGGACGTGTCCCTGACCATCCCGCAGGGCAGCTTTGTCTCGCTGGTGGGTGAGTCCGGCTGCGGCAAGAGCACCATTGCGGCGCTGTTGTCCGGCAGCCGCACCGGTTACACCGGCAGCGTGACGCTGGGCGGTGTGCCGGTGGAACAGCTGCAGCGGGCCCAGCGCCTGCGTGCCCTGACGCTGGTGCCCCACAATGCCACCATTTTCAAGGGCACGGTGGAAGCAAACCTGCGCATGGCAAAGCCCGATGCCACCGAGGCCGAGCTCTGGGCTGCGCTGGAACAGGTGAACCTGGCCGACTTCTGCCGCAGCCAGGACGGCCTGCAGACGGCCCTGCATGAGGGCGGCAGCAACCTGTCCGGCGGCCAGCGGCAGCGCCTTGCCATGGCCCGCGCCCTGCTGCACGACACCCCCATTTATCTGTTTGACGAAGCCACTTCCAACGTGGACGCCGAGAGCGAAAACGACATCATGGCAGCCATCCGGAGCCTGGCGGGCCGCAAAACGGTGATCCTGATTTCCCACCGGCTGGCCAACGTGGTGGACAGCGACTGCATCTATGTGCTGGACAAGGGCCGCATCGCAGAGCGGGGCACCCACGCGGAACTGCTGAAAAAGCAGGGCGCCTACAGCCGTCTGTACACGGCCCAGAAGCAGCTGGAAACGCTGGAAACGGAGGATGCCTGATATGAACGAACCCAAGCATCGCAGCCCCTTTGTCCTTGTGGGTCGCCTCATCATGCTGGTCAAGCCCATGCTGCCCATCATGCTGGCGGCCATCGTTATGGGCGTGGCGGGGCACTTCTGCGCCACCTTCATTACCATTTTCGGCGGCTTTGGCATCCTGCGGGCGCTGGGGCTGGCCAGCCCGCTGCGCTCGGTGGGCGTTGCCTTTGCCTGCATTCTGGTATTTGCCCTGCTGCGCGGCATCCTGCGCTATGCAGAGCAGGCTTCCAACCACTATATCGCTTTCAAGCTGCTGGCCCTCATCCGGGATCAGGTGTTCGGCGCGCTGCGCCGCTTGACCCCGGCCAAGCTGGAGGGCCGTGACCGCGGCGACCTGATCTCCCTGATCACCGCCGACATCGAGGCACTGGAAGTGTTCTACGCCCACACCATCTCGCCCATCTGCATCGCCTGCATCTGTGTGATCGGCATGACCGGTTTTGTGGCCAGTTACCACATCCTGCCCGCACTGGTGCTGCTGGCCGGGTACCTGCTGGTGGGCGTGGCCCTGCCGGTGTGGAGCGCAAAGCGCGGCGACAAGGTGGCCCGGGAGTACCGGCAGGCCCTGGCCGACACCAACAGCTATGTGCTGGAGAGCCTGCGCGGCCTGCGCGATACCCTACAATATCAGGACACCGCCGCCCGTGCGGCCGGCATCACGGCCCACAGCGAGACACTGGGCGAGAAGCAGAAGGCCCTGAAATACCGCGAGGGCCTGACCGTGGCCATCACCAACACCCTGATCTTGTTCACGGTCATCGCGGTGCTGGGAGTGAGCCTGCAGCTGTACCGGAACGGGCAGATGGGCGTGGAAGGGGTGCTCATCTGCACCCTGTCGGCTCTGAGCTCCTTTGGCCCGGTGGTGGCACTGGCCAACCTTGGTGCCAGCCTGACCCAGGTGTTTGCCAGCGCCGACCGTGTGCTGGATCTGCTGGACGAAGAGCCTGTGACCGCCGACGTGACCGACGGTGCCCACACGGCCTTTGCGGGGGCGCAGGCGGAGCATGTGAGCTTCTCCTATGCGGACGAAGAGGTGCTGCACGACCTGAGCCTGACCATCCCGGAAAAAAAGATCGTGGGCATCACCGGCCGCTCCGGCAGCGGCAAGTCCACCTTCCTGCGGCTGCTCATGCGTTTCTGGGACGTGAACACCGGCACCATCCGCTTTGGCGAGGAGGACATCCGCCGGGTGAACACGGCCACCCTGCGGGCACAGGAGAGCCTTGTGACCCAGGAGACGGAGCTGTTCAACGACACCATCGAGAACAATATCCGCATCGCCAAGCGGGATGCCACCCGCGAAGAAGTGGAAGCGGCCTGCAAAAAGGCTGCGCTGGACGGCTTTATCCGCAGCCTGCCCAAGGGGTATGACACCCCCGTGGGTGAGCTGGGCGGGGCCTTGTCCGGCGGCGAGCGGCAGCGCATCGGTGTGGCGCGGGCATTCCTGCACGATGCACCCTTCCTGCTGCTGGACGAGCCTACCTCCAACCTCGACAGCCTGAACGAGGGCGTGATCCTCAAGGCGGTGCGGGCCGAGTGCCGGGACAAGACGGTGCTGCTGGTTTCCCACCGCAAGTCCACCATGGCTGCCGCCGATGTGACCTACTCGGTAGAAAGCGGCCGACTGAGCTGAGAAAACAAACTGCAACCCAACGAAAAGGGCCTGTCTCACAAGAGACAGGCCCTTTTATGCTGCATGTTTATGGATCAGTAATTGACGGCTTTGAGGATCTGGCGGCCAATGTACTTGTGGCCGGAAACGGTGGGGTGGCCGTCGTTGGCGGTGCGGGTATAGGGGATGGGCACATAGGTCACATCATACTGGGCGGCCAGCTTGGCTGCGGCGGTGTTCAGCCGACGGAAGTGGCGGCTCCAGGAGGGCATCAGGGGCACCGGGTTATTGTAGCTCAGTATCATGATCTGGGCCTCCGGGTTCAGCTCACGCAGGTCCTTCATCACACGCTCCAGCTGGGTCACAGTATCGGCGTAGGTGGAGGTGCAGATCTGGTTCATGCCAGTGGTCAGCAGGTGCATCACGGCACGGAACTCCGAGGGGGTCAGGGTCAGCTGCTTCAGGCAGTCCATAAAGTAGTCGATGTTGTCCGGGGTCAGGTTGCGGAACATTCCGGTGACCATGCTGTTGGCCAGCTTTTCACTTTTCCAGTTGGTAGCCTCGCCCAGGGCCACGATGGTACGGATCAGGGCGTCGTTGGCACCGATCTGCAAGGTGATGAGGTCCGCTTTCTGGATATATTCCTTCAGCTCCGGCACCGAGGTATACTGCACGCCGGAATAATGGTTCATGGCCGGCATGGCACCAGTCTCGATCAGGTCTGCCAGGTCCTTGGTCATCACGGCGGGCAGGCCCAGGTTGATGGCGTGGTCACGATCCAGGCCCAGCTGGTCGGCTACATAGCCCACAAAGCACTGGCCATCGTAGCCTTTGTAATTGCCGGACATATCGAAGCCGTTCTGGACCAGCTTGTACTGCAGGCCGCTCAGGCCCACGCCGGCAGTCACGCTGTCACCGATGGCGACATAGGTGTACTCTTTTTTGGCGGTGGGCTCTGCAACAGGCACCACAGCATCGTCTTCGGTAGGAGCTTCCGGCTCCACTTCCTGCACGGCGGTTTCCGGCTCAGCAGTCTCTTCGGTGGTGGGGTTCTCTGCAAAGGCAGGAACGGCCAGCGACAGCAGCAGCGCGGCCGACAGCAGCAGGCTTGCAATGCGTTTTGTTTTCATGGTCATCATTCCCTCTTTCCCCGCAACATCTCAAGGCTGCGGAACTGCTTCCATGATAAGGAAATGAAGGGAAAATGTCAATTGACAAAACGTGGAAAATCGCAGGAAAAAGTTGTCAAAATAGAAGTTTTTGAAGCTGAATGCCGGAAATAAACGCAGGAAAGCAAAAAGACCCTGCCGGACAGGCAGGGCCTTGAAAAAACGAAACGTTTACTTGCGGACGGCCTTCAGGATCTGGCGAGCGATGTACTTGTGACCGCACACCGTGGGGTGACCGTCGTTGGCAATGGAGGTATAGGGAATGGACACATAGTCTGCGCCGTACTGCTGGGCCAGGGCCTTGACGGAGCGGTTCAGCAGGCGGAAGTGTCTGCCGTAGGTGGGCAGGAAGGGCAGGGGGTTGTAGTAACCCACCAGAATGATCTGGGCGTCGGGGTTCAGGGCTCTCAGCTCCTGAAGGATCTGTTCCACGTTGGCCACAGTCTGGCCCCGGGTCTGGTCACAGATCTCCTCCATGCCGGAATCCAGCAGCTTCAGGGCAGCCTTCAGCTCTTTCCGGGGTCAGGTCCAGGTTTTCCAGGCCCTTTCTCAGGGTCCGGAGGTTCTGGAGATTCATCTCTCGCATGGTGCCCGTCAGCAGGGGGATCAGCAGCTTGGTGGCCTTGCCGTTGGTGGCTTTGCCCATGGCACCCATGAGCTGGAGCACGGTGTCGTTGGAGCCGATGAGCAGGGTGATCAGGTCGGCGTCTGCCAGCTCCTGCCGCAGGGTAGGCAGGTCGTAGTAGGCGACACCGGAGGCGGTGGAGCCGGTCCTGACCAGGTCCAGGATGTTGCTGCTCATGGCAGCAGGCATCCCGTAGTTCACGGCATGGTCCCGGTCCAGGCCCAGGGCGTCGGCCACCCGGGCCACATAGCAGTCTTTGGAGTAATCATGGTAGTTTTCCTGCACATCATAGCTCTTGGCGGTGCTGGAAAAGTGGGTGTCCTTCAGGCCCACGCCGGTGGTGATGCTGTCACCCAGGGCAACATAGGTATAGGAATCTTCCTCTGCTGCAAAGGCAGGCAGTACCGGCAGCACCAGCAGTGCCAGGGCCAGCAGCAGGCTGACAAGACGTTTTTTCATAATGAACCTCCTTATATGGCAAACTCAGAAAAAATTACTTTTCCAGAGCCTTCAGGATCTGACGTGCCAGATATTTGTGGCCGCAGGCGGTGGGGTGGGCGTCGTTGGCCACCAGGGTGTAGGCGGCAGAGGCAAAAGCCACGTCGTACTGCTGGGCCAGCTTCTGCACCGAGCGGTTCAGGGTGCGGAAGTGCTTGACAAAGGGGTTGGCAGGAGCCGGCAGCAGGGGAACGGGATTGTAGTAGCCCACCAGAACGATCTGGGCGTCGGGGTTCAGGGCCTTCAGCTCCTGGAGCAGGGCCTCAAGGTTGGCCAGGGTGGTGGCCTGGCTCTGGGTGCAGATCTCTGCAATGCCGCTGTCCAGCAGCTTCAGCAGGGCTTTGCGCTGCTGAGCCGTGATGTTCAAAGAGTCCAGGTTCTCCCGGAGGGCGGCAAAGGAGGAGGCGTCCATCTGGCGGAAGTCGCCCTCCAGCATAGGCAGCAGGGCCTCAAAGACCTGGGGGCCGCCCATGGCAGAGGCAATGCCGTACATGATAGGCACCAGTACGTCGTTGGCACCGATCTCCACCGTGATCACCTGAGCGTGCTTCAGCTCCTGGCGCAGGTCAGGCAGAGAGAAATTGATGCTGGCACTCTGGCAGGAGCCTGTCCGCACCAGCTCCAGCAGGTCGCCGCTCATCAGGGCAGGCATTCCGTAGTTGGCGGTCTGATCCCGGCTCAGGCCCAGGCCCTCGGCCACCCGGGCCACATAGCAATCCTTGGAGTAGCCCTGGTAGTTGCCGGACACATCGTAGTACCGGCCGTTCCGCTGGTAGACCGCATCCGGCAGGCCAATGCCGGCTACGATGCTGTCGCCCAGGGCAATGTAGGAATACTGGTGCTGGGCTGCTTCCGCAGTTTCCGTCTGGGTCTGCACCGGGGTGGGGTCTGGCTGGGCAGCCCCGGCAGAGACCACCGGCAGCACCAGCAGAGCCAGGGTCAGCAGCAGGCTGACAAGGCGTTTTCTCATAATGCTCCTCCTTTTTGACCAATGGGGTTTTCTTCTATCATAAAAAGAGAACCGGGCAATGTCAAGGCCCATTTTCCGGAATGTGTCGGGAAATACAAAAAATGGCCGTGCACAAAGGCACGGCCGTAAAAAGCAGGATCAGTAGTCGCGGGAGGTGATCTGTTCCTCCAGCTTGCGGTAGTCCACCTTACCGATGGGGGTCAGCGGCAGCTCATCGAGGAACTTGTAGCCCACGGGCTGGACGTACTCCGGCAGCTCTTCTTTGCAGATCTGCTGCAGCTCCCGCACGATCTGACGCTTTTTGTGGTCAGCAGCGGGGTCCAGCACGACATACACAAAGGGCAGGCGGCCCTGCACATGGTCCTTGTCGGTGCAGCCCACCACCGAGCACTGCTGCACGGCGGGGTGGCGGCTGATGACGTTTTCGATCATGGAGGGGAACACCTTGAAGCCATCGTGGCGGATGATCAGCCGCTTGATGCGGGAGTCCAGGAACACGAAGCCGTCCTCATCCATATAGCCGACGTCGCCGGTGTGTGCCCAGACGCGGCCATCCGAGTGGTGGCGCAGCAGGGCAGCCGTTTCGGCGGGCTTGCCGTAGTAGCCCTTCATGATGGCAGGGCCGGAGATGCAGAGCTCACCGCGCTCGCCGATGGGAAGCTCAGTGTCGGTACCGGGCTCAAACACCGACACAAGGGTGTTCACCAGCGGGATGCCCACACTGCCCACCTTGTTGGCAAGGCCGGAAGCAGCGGTGGCAGCAGAAGAAACCTCGGTCATGCCGTAGCCCTTGGCCAGGCCGTACTCCACGCCGTGAGCGGCCAGGAAGTCGTTCACGCTCTGCTCGGCACCCACCGTGATGGCGTCGCCGCCGGCAGCATAGTTGCGGATGAAGGACAGATCCTTGTTCTTCAGCAGCAGCGAAGAGGCCATCTGCTGGTAGTGGGCCGGCACGCCGAACATGTGCTCCGGCTTGTACTTCCAGATCAGGGCACCCAGCTTTGCAGGGTCCAGATTGGGGATGATGATCACGGTAAGGCCCAGCACCAGCGGCAGGTGCACGCCGCAGGCGTAGCCATAGGCAATGAACGGGGGCATGATGTTCATCAGCTTCTGGCCGCGGCGGAACAGCTTTTCGTAAGCACCGAACTGCTGTGCGATGGAGTTGAAGTCCACATCGGTCAGCATGACGCCCTTGGGCGAGCCGGTGGTGCCGCCGGTGTGCACCACCACGCAGGTGTGGTCCGGGTCGTAAGGCTCGGCACCGGTGTCTTTGCCCTCACCGGCGGCAATGAAATCCTTCCAGCGGATCACGTTGGAAGAATAGCGGTTCTTGTCGGGGGTGGACAGCTTGTAGCCCACGGCCAGATGCAGCGGCAGGGAGTCGGCGGGGGACACCACCAGCACCCGTTCCACGTTGGTGCGCTTGGCAGCCTGCTGGCAGCGGTCGTAGACCACGTTCAGGCAGATGAGCAGGTGGGAGTCCACCTCGGTGATGTAATCGTGGATGCCCTCGGCACTATAGCGCGGGTCCACCAGATTCAGGGAGGCACCGATCATGTCGGCAGCATAGAACGCATAGATGACCTCCGGGGTCATCACGCTGACCACGGTGGCAATGTCGCCTTTTTTCATGCCGATGGCACGGAAGGCCGCCGCCGTCTTTTTGACGTTGACGATGAGGTCGGCATAAGTGATCTTGCGGCCGTAATAGGTGATGGCGGTCTCGGTCAAGTGCGTTTTGTTCTGGCGGCAGACGTACTCGAAGGCGCTGCATTCGGGCGGCGTCTGATCGAAGAACTTGGGGTCATAGTATTTGAGCCAGGGTTTTGCGACGGATGCGTAGACGGGTTCGTGTGGTGCAGTCGTCATAGGATTCAGGACCTTTCTTTTTTTCTTCTTCTTTCATTTTCCCAGAAACGGCAGAAAAAAGCATGTTCTGCCGGACACTTTCTGACAGGCAAAAGGCCAAAACGGCCCACCGTTATTGTAGTGGACGGCAGTCGGAATGTCAATGAATAAACTGTGAGAAATCAAAAAAGGACGAACCATCAACGGTTCATCTGGTAAAAACTGTGTAAAGTGATTGGATCGCGACCCGAAGCAGCTCAGGCCTGCGGCAGCCACTGCGCGGCCTCGGCGGCGCTGCAAAGAACCCAGTGCCTCGGGCGCAGCTCCCGCCACTGGGGCGCTTCGGTGGAATAATCGTGCATGGCGGGGTCGTACACCAACAGCTTTTTATTGCGCTCCCGGCGGGGGTCCGGCATGGGGATGGCGGACAGCAGGCTGCGGGTGTAGGGATGGATGGCGTGGGCCACCAGCTCCTCCGCGTCGGCCAGTTCCACGATGCTGCCCTTGTGGATGACTGCGATGCGGTCCGAAATGTAGCGCATCACCGAGAGATCATGGGCGATGAACAGGTAGGTGATGCCGCGCTCCTTCTGCAGGCGGCGCAGCAGGTTGAGCACCTGGGCGCGGATGGACATGTCCAGAGCGCTGATGGGCTCATCGGCCACGATGAATTCCGGCTCCACGATCAGCGCACGGGCAATGCCGATGCGCTGCCGCTGGCCGCCGGAAAATTCGTGGGGAAAGCGGGAAGCAAATTCCGGCAGCAGGCCCACGTCCAGCAAAGCCTGCCGCACTTTTTCTTCCCGCTGGGCGGCGGAGAGGTCAGGCCGCACGTTCTGCAGGCCCTCGCCCACGATGTAGCTCACCTTGGCGCGCTCGTTCAGCGAGGACTGCGGGTCCTGAAAGATCATCTGGATCTCACGGGTGATCTGCTTGTCCAGCGCACGCGGGATTTTGCCGTTGATCTTCTGGCCCTTGTACAGGATCTCACCGCCAGAGGTGGGCAGAATGCGCAGGATGGCCCGGCCGATGGTGGTCTTGCCGGAGCCGGACTCGCCCACCAGACCAAAGGTCTCGCCCTTGTAGATCTGGAAATTGGCGTTCTGTACGGCGGCAAAGGCCTTGCGGCCGGAGCCGTAGGTCACATTCAGGTCCTTCACTTCCAGAAGGACTTCTTTTTCCTCGGCCATCTTACAAGCCCTCCTTTTGCAGTTTTTTCACCGCAGCAGGCGGCTCGATGTGGGGTGCCCGGGGGTCCAGCAGCCAGGTCTTGGCCTTGTGGGTGGGCGAAACTTCAAAGTACGGCGGGCGCTTGACATAGTCGATCTTCAGTGCCTGCGGGTTGCGGGGCGCAAAGGCGTCCCCGCGGATCTCGGCAAAGAGGTTGGGCGGGGTGCCCACGATGTTGAACAGGTCCTCGCCTTTTATGCCCATCTGGGGCATGCTGGACAGCAGTGCCCAGGTGTAGGGGTGGCGGGGGTCATAGTAGATCTCGTCGGCGGTGCCGATCTCTACGATGTCGCCGGCGTACATCACGGCCACCCGGTCGGCAATGTTGGCCACGACGCCCAGGTCGTGGGTGATCATGACGATGGTCAGGTGGTACTTGGCCCGCAGCTCCTTGAGCAGCTGCAAAATCTGAGCCTGAATGGTCACATCCAGCGCGGTGGTGGGCTCGTCACAGATCAGGATCTTCGGGCGGCAGGCCACCGCAATGGCGATCACCACGCGCTGACGCATGCCGCCGGAGAACTCGTGGGGGTACTGCTTGAACCGCACTTCCGGGTCAGAGATGCCCACGTCCCGCAGATACTCCAGCGTTTTGGCCCTGGCCTCGGTGCCCTTCAGGCCCTGATGCAGGGTAACGGCCTCCAAAATCTGGTCGCCGATGGTTTTCAGCGGGTTCAGGCTGGTCATGGGGTCCTGCATGATCATGGCAATTTCGCGGCCCCGGATGCGCAGCCAGTCCTTCCCGGTTTTCAGGCCGGACAGGCGCACCGGCTCTGCGCCGGGGGTAGGGCAGTAGTCGATGGTGCCGCCGGTGATGGAGCCATTGGTGTCCAACAGGCCCATGAAACTCTTGGTGAACACGCTCTTGCCGGAGCCGGACTCGCCCACGACGGCCAGCACTTCGCCCCGGTACAGGTCCAGGTCGATGCCGCGGATGGCGTGCAGCACCCGGCCGCGCAGGTTGAACCGGATATCCAGCCCCCGCACCGAGAGGATGCAGTCGTTTTCGTTCATCATGCATTCCTCCTTACTGCAGGTGGTTCTTCGGGTCGGCGGCGTCCGAGAACGCGTTGCCGATCAGATAGAACGCAATGGTGACAAAGCTCAGAATCAGGGTGGGGTAGAGCAGCTGGTAGCGCAGACCGGCCTGCATCATCACCTTGCGGCCGTCGTTGACCAGATTGCCCAGCGAGGGCGTCTCCACCGAGAGGCCCAGGCCGATGTAGGTGATGAACACCTCGTTGCCGATGGCTTCCGGAATGGTGAGGGCCATGCGCAGCATGATCACCGACACCAGATACGGCAGCAGGTTGCGCAGCACGATGCGCACCGTGGGGGAGCCGATGCAGCGGGAGGCAACGTTGTAGTCACGGTCACGGATGATGAGGATCTGGTTGCGGATGAACCGCGCCATCTCGATCCAGCCCTTGATGGACATGCCCAGGATCATGGTCCAGATGCTGGGGGAGGCCACATAGGAGATGAGGATCAGCACAATGGCGGTGGGAATGTTGTCAAAGATGTTGTACAGTTCCGTGAACAGAAAATCCAGCCCGCGCACATAGCCCCACAGCACACCGGCAGTGATGCCCACCACGGCTTCGATGAGAGCTACGAAAAAGGCAATGGTCAGGCTGGTGCGGGCACCGGCCCAGATGCGGGCCCACAGGTCCTGCCCGATGGAGTTGGAACCCCAGATAAAGCCGTCCTGCCCGGGAACGATGTTGCGGTACTGGATGCCGGTGACGGGGTCCACGGCGCAGAGGTTGGGGTCCGCCTGCCCCGGCAGATAAGGCTGGAGAAAGGCAAAGGCCACCACGGCCACCAGCGCGATGAGCAGGGTCACGGCTACCTTGTTCTTGAAGAAAGCACGGAAGGTGCTGCCCCAGTAGCTGTAGTTGGAGCTGGCCGTGGCCTCGGCCTGCTCGGCGTGGAACCCGGCGGGGGTGAACAGTTCGTCCTCCGGCAGGTCTGCCCAGGCAGCAGGGCCTTCCTTCTGCAGGGTGTTGAGCTGGTTTTCCAGCTTTTTGGATTTTTCCCGTTTCAGGAACGAAAGCATCAGCGGCCACCTTCTTTCTTGCCAAAGTTGATGCGGGGATCAATGAGCACCATGAGCACATCGCCCAAAATCAGGCCGATGATGCCCACGCAGGCGTACAGCAGCACGATGCCCTGCACCATGGTGTTGTCGTGGCGCTGCACGCAGGTCACCAGCAGTCCGCCCATACCGGGGATGCTGTACAGGCTCTCAATGTAAATGGAGCCCACCACCGTGTTGAGGAACGCCGAGGGAATGTACTGCACCAGCGGCACCATGGCGTTGCGGAACACATGATGCAGCGCGATATTGCTTTCGCTCACACCCTTGGCACGGGCCAGCTTGACGTAGTCCTTGTTGCTCTCGTCCACCATATAGCGGCGCAGCCACATGGCGTAGAAGGCCAGGTTTGCCAGGCTCATGCTGCACACCGGCAGCACCCAGTAGCGCCAGTTGGCGGCGTCGAACAGCAGGCCCACCCCCAGAACGGAGGTGCCGTACATCTGGATGTACAAAAAGTACACGGCAGCCGGCACGGCCTGGATGAGCACGATGAGGGCTGTGCCCAGTTTGTCGGGCCAGCGGTTCTTGCACCGGCCCATGACAAGCCCCAGCGGGATGCCCAGCACAAGGCTCAGCAGCATAGCCAGCACGCCCATCTGGATGGAAATGGGCAGCTTTTGGGCCAGGATCTCGGTTACCGGCACGTTGACCTTGTAGATGTGGCTCACGCCCAGGTCACCGTGCAGGGCGTTTTTCCAGAAGCGGCCGATCTGCACCGGCAGCGGGTCCAGCAGGCCCATGGACTGCAGACCCGCCTGGATCTGGGCCGCAGTCATTTTTTCGTAGTTTGCAAAATAGCCTTCCACCGGCATGAGCCGCAGCAGGCAGAACACCAGCGTTACAATGATGAACAAGGTCAGCAGAGAACGCCCGATGCGTTTTGCGAGATATTGCACCATAGTGTGCACCTCTCTTTTTCTTTTGAAATACAGATAAGAATAGAATACCGCAATTTCTTAAGTTTGAAAAGTGATTTGAAGATTTTTTGAGAAAAAGCTGTTGAAAAGGCGGTGGAAACTCCCTCAGTCACGGCTGCGAAGCAGACCTGAGGGAGTTCCCCTCCCGTGAAAAAGCAACTCGGAAAAATCCGCAGATTTTTCCGAGTTGCAAAGAAAAACATATTTCCGCTGAAAATATCCAGAGCGAAGCGGAGGATATTCAGAATGATTTACCGGGCGTCCCGGTTCTGGTCGTATTCGTCCATGGAGACGTAGTGGTCCAGGATGTGCACGCCCTTCAGGCGGTTGGACGAAAGGCCGGTGGGGGCGTACTGACCCTCCCACAGGTTCAGGCGGGTGGCAATGTACGGCGGCACGGGCAGGCCCAGCGGCACCACCAGGGCATTCTGGATCAGATAGGCCTCGGCATTGGCAAAGGCTTCATACCGGGCATCCAGATCCTCAGTGATGGCCTTGGCCTTTTCCACCATGTCCATGTAGGTCATGACGTACTCGGCTGTCTCACCGGTGATGATGCCGTCCTCCACGCCGGTGCGCAGGAACGCATAGCAGGTGCCGCGGTCGCCGGCTTCCTGATAGAAGGGGTACACCTCGGTCTCGGGGTCGGAGTAGTCGGCACCCCAGTAGTAGGACATGAGCTCATAGGCACCCACACGGCGCACGGCGTTCAGGAAGTTGTCGGAGGGGCCCTGGGTGATGATGATGTTGATAAAGTCGAAGCCGTCGTTCAGAACGCCCTCCACCTGCTGCTTGAACACCTGACACTGCTTGTCCCAGTCCACCACGGCGGGGTTGTAGGGGTACTGCACCTTGATGGGGAAGGTGGCCCCGGCAGCAGTCAGCTCTTCCACAGCAGCGTCGCGGTATTCCTTGGCCTTTGCCTCGTCAAAGAAGTCGGACAGGTTGGCCAGATCGCCGCATTCGGTGTAGTCCACGCCCTGGCTGTTGGCGCAGAAGGACGGCGGGGTGATGGTGTGCAGCTTGTAGTTGTCGTAGCCTTCCGGAGCGGTGACGGCCAGCGTGACCGACGGGTTGATGGCGTACAGGAATGCCTTGCGGAAGTTGGTGCTGTTGACGGCCTTGGCCCAGTTGTCCGGCTCATACTGGGCGTCCACGCCGGTGACGTTCCAGTTGGAGAACTCGTGGGCGTAGGGCAGGAAGTTGAAGATGTAGAAGTAGCTCTTGCCGGTCTCCGGGCGCTCCATGGACACCATATCCTTGGTGGTGTCGTCGGACAGCCAGCTGTCGAGGATGTCGGAGCTGATGGTGGCCTGGTCGATCTCGCCGCGCCGGACCATTTCCGGGCCGCTGATGAGCTCTTCCTGGTTGTAGATGTAGCGGATGGTGTCGATGTAGACGTTGTCCTTGTCGTAGTTTTCGGGGTTTTTCTTCATCACCCAGCTTTCCAGCGGCACATACTCCGCCAGATAGAACGCGCCGCAGCTGCAGGCGGTCTCGGCGCTGGTGCAGAACTGGT
>OLNO01002035.1_pt1 | contig 14524 bp, 10 predicted proteins | sample 1672861 | NCBI WGS metagenome assembly OLNO01 (sample SAMEA3136731, study PRJEB25190) | human gut metagenome | reverse complement strand
TCTTTTTTCATCTTTGTTGACTTTTATGAAGTCAACCTATTTCAGGACGAGACACTCCTTTGGCACTCATGAAATATGGAGCTTTTATCATATGATTGAAAAACAATATGGTTCTTCATTCCACAAAAGCTATCTCTTTTTTTGGCAGAAATAAGCACATAATTTCACGAACACCCCCATGTTGCCACCCTTTACATCCGGGTGTACCACCCCTCTTCACCCGGATGTAAAGGGTGGCAACATGGGGATGTCTGGCAACTAAAGTGCCTTGCCAGACAATGAAAACCGCCTGGTTTGGTAAAAAACAAAACAGTTTCTTAATTTAGGAAGCATAATTGCGTAGTAATTAAAAACTTCGTATTTTTGTATCGGAAGTATGAGAGTGAAAAAGAAAATATACCAATATGTGATGCTGCTTGTTAGTATCGTGATGCTTATGTCGGTAGTCGTACCGCATCATCACCATAGTAACGGGTTGCCTTGCTATAAATCACTTTCAGCCGAGGCGGCTCATGGTGGGCATGGAAGTTCCGAATCACATGATTGCGGATGCAACGGGCATAACATCGCACTCTACACTTCCATTTTCTCGCATGTGACGGATGGAAACGTGAATCAGTTTCTTTTCCCTTTGCTTGTATTGTTTGATTATATAAACCCTCCTGTTCCGGTCTTTTACAAGCTCTTGTTCGAGAATGACCGGGCCTACTACATCGAGTCCCTGCATGATACGTGGATTGTTTCTGCGTCAGGGCTTCGTGCGCCTCCGTATGAATTTGATTTATAATTTATGATTTATGATTTATGTGTTGATGATATAAATCATAAATCATGAACCTTCTTTTATTCATAACTCATAAATCAAAATTCATACATCATAATGAAAAAAATATATTTAGTGTGGGTGATTTTCGCCTACATCCTGGCAGGTTGCAATGGCAATACTGCGGCACATGGAGAGCATGAACATGAAGCCCACGAACACGAAGAAGGACACGACCACGATCACGAAGGGCATGACCATGAACATGAGGGACATGATCATGAACATGAAGAGACCGGAGAAGGACATGCCGGTGAAATTTCGTTTAAGAAAGCATTGGCGGAAGCAGTCGGATTGCAGACGTCTAAGGTTGAGCCGGGTGTTTTTACCGATGTGATCAAAACAAGCGGGCGGGTGATGGCTGCGCAGGGAGAGGAGTCGACTGTGGTGGCTACGGTTCCCGGTGTGGTAACATTCGGCAACCTGTCATTTGTCGATGGAACAGCTGTTCGCAAGGGACAGGCTATTCTGAGTCTTGCTTCGAGCAGTTTGTCTGACGGTAATGTGGCGGCTAAAGCCAAATATGCGTATGAGAATGCAAAGAAAGAATATGAACGTATGGAAACCCTGGTAGGGGATAAGATCGTTTCTGCCAAAGATTTTGAACAGGCACGTCTGAATTACGAGAATGCGAAGGTGGCTTGGGAAGCGGTAGCAGGAAAACAGACTGCTAACGGGGTGTCGGTCGTTTCGCCAATAAACGGTTATCTGAAAAACTTGCAAGTGAAAGAGGGTGATTATGTGACGGTAGGCCAGCCGTTGGCCACGATTTCGCAGAATGGCCGCCTGGTGTTGCGTGCGGAGGTTTCAGAGAAATATTACAACTACTTGCCATCTATACAGTCCGCTAATTTCCGTACGCCGTACGATAACGTGACTTATAAATTGTCCGATCTGCGTGGACATCTGCTTTCTTATGGCAAGGCCTCCGATACTAACTCTTTTTATGTTTCGGTTACATTCGAGTTTGATAATAAGGGAGTTATTATTCCCGGCTCGTTTGTCGAGATCTATCTGCTTACGGCTCCGATGCAGAATGTTATCAGTGTCCCTGTTTCCGCCCTTATCGAGGAGCAGGGTGTTTATTCAGTCTTTGTTCGCGTGCATGAAGAAGCCTATAAAAAGGTTCCTGTGACATTAGGTGCCGACAACGGCTCCGAAGTCCAGATATTGAGCGGCCTGAATGCAGGTGACGAAGTTGTGACGGTCGGTGCTTACCAGATCAAGCTGGCTTCTGCTTCTAATGCAATTCCCGCACATACACATAATCATTAATGAATTGACAATTAAAAAAGATTATGCTGAATAAGATAATATATTACTCGCTGCATAACAGGTTGGTTGTATTGATCTGTTCCTTGCTGCTGATGATTGCCGGTACGTATACCGCTTTCCATACAGATGTGGATGTGTTCCCGGATTTGAATGCGCCGACCGTTGTCATTATGACGGAGGCAAACGGTATGGCGCCAGAAGAGGTAGAACGTCTGGTTACTTTTCCGGTAGAGACGGCTGTGAATGGTGCGATGGATGTGCGCCGTGTCCGTTCGTCTTCTACGACAGGTTTTTCTGTCGTGTGGGTTGAATTCGATTGGGGAACGGATATTTACCGGGCCCGTCAGATCGTTTCCGAAAAGTTGGCTGTCGTCAGTGAGAGCCTGCCGGAGAATGTCGGGAAACCGACGCTGGGCCCGCAGTCTTCCATTTTAGGGGAAATGATGATTATCGGGCTGACGGTTGATGATAGTAAGAGTGGTTCACGAATCGCCCCTACAACCCAAATGGACTTGCGTACGATTGCCGACTGGACCATCCGTCCGCGATTACTCTCGACGGGAGGAGTGGCACAGGTTGCCGTGATTGGTGGCGATATCAAGGAGTACCAGATATTGCTTGATCCCACCCGCATGAAGCACTACGGTGTAAGCTTGGGTGAAGTACTGGCCGTTACCCGCAACATGAACCGGAATGCCAATGGTGGTGTCCTTTATGAATATGATAATGAATACATCATCAGGGGTGTTCTTTCTACTGCGAATGCCGAGGAGATCGGAAAGGGAGTTGTCAAGATTGTCGGAGATTTCCCCGTTTTATTGGAAAATATCGCAACAGTGAAGATTGGCAGCAAGAGTCCGAAGCTTGGAACTGCTTCCGAACGGGCGAAACCTGCCGTGTTGATTACGGTCACGAAACAGCCGAACACCAGTACGATCGACTTGACGGAAAAGTTAGACGCGATTATGGCGGACTTGCAGAAGAACCTGCCTGCTGATGTGCACGTTTCGACCGACATATTCCGTCAGAGCCGCTTTATTGACAGCTCTATTGATAATGTGAAGAACAGTCTGTTCGAAGGCAGTTTCTTTGTTGTTATTGTTCTGTTCCTGTTCCTGATGAATATCCGTACAACGGTGATTTCGCTGGTTGCCTTGCCTCTTTCCTTGTTAGTTTCCATACTGACATTGCATTATATGGGATTGACTATTAATACCATGAGTTTGGGAGGAATGGCGATTGCTATCGGTTCGTTGGTCGATGATGCGATTGTTGATGTGGAGAATGTATATAAACGGATACGGGAAAATCATTTGTTGCCTTCCGATCAGCAACGTTCCATTTTGGAAGTCGTGTTCGATGCATCTCGCGAAGTACGTATGCCGATTTTGAATTCGACGCTCATTATTGTGGTCAGCTTCGTGCCCCTTTTCTTCCTGAGCGGGATGGAAGGGCGTATGCTGGTGCCGCTGGGGATCGCCTTTATTGTTGCGCTGTTTGCCTCTACGGTCGTGGCGTTGACATTGACCCCCGTGTTGTGCAGCTACCTGTTGAACCGGAAGTCTACAGACAAGAAAGTAGAGAAGGAGGCATGGGTGGCCCGCAAGTTGAAAGAATTGTATGGCAAAGCCTTGAATGGAGCATTGGCACATAAAAATATGGTGTTAGGGTGTACGATTGGCCTGTTTCTTGTTGCATTGGGAATGTTCTTTACGCTGGGACGTAGCTTCCTGCCGCCATTTAACGAAGGTTCGTTTACGATCAATGTAAGCTCTCTTCCGGGCATTTCCCTCGAAGAATCGGATGAGATGGGACGACGGGCAGAAGAATTGCTGATGCAGGTTCCCGAAATCCAGACTGTTGCCCGCAAGACCGGACGTGCCGAGCTTGACGAGCATGCTTTAGGGGTAAACGTATCGGAAATCGAAGCTCCGTTTGTCTTGAAAGACCGTAGCCGCGATGCGGTTATGAATGATGTCCGTGAGAAATTGTCTACCATCAGTGGAGCTAACATCGAAATAGGACAGCCTATTTCTCATCGTATCGACGCCATGCTCTCCGGTACGGAGGCGAATATCGCAATCAAATTGTTCGGTACGGACTTGAATCTGATGTTTACGGTCGGTAACCAGATCAAGGAGGCTATACAAGGAATCCCCGGTCTGGTGGACTTGAAAGTGGAACAACAGATCGAGCGTCCGCAGCTTACCATTACACCGAAGCGTGAGTTGATGGCACAATATGGCATCACGTTGCCGGAGTTTGAGGAGTATGTCAATGTCATGCTGGGGGGCGAAGCTGTCAGCCAGGTGTATGACAATGGCAAGACATTTGACCTGACGGTAAAGACTTCGGATGAAAGCCGTGCCACAATGGAGGATATCCGTAATCTGATGATCGATGCGGGTGGTAAGAAAGTCCCGTTGAGCTATGTCGCCGAAATCCGTTCCGTGACAGGTCCGAACACGATCAATCGCGAGAATGTGCAGCGTAAGATCGTGATCAGTGGTAATGTTTCCGAGCGCGACCTCCGCAGCATCGTCAATGAGATACAGCAGAAGATAGATGCTTCCATCCAGTTGCCTGAAGGCTATCATATCGAATATGGCGGGCAGTTCGAGAGTGAACAGGCTGCCAGCCGTACGTTACTGCTTACTTCGTTGATGTCTCTGTTGGTGATCTTCCTGTTGCTCTATAATGAGTTTAAGAATGCGAAAGAGAGCGGGGTTATTCTGTTGAACCTACCGTTGGCGTTGATCGGGGGCGTGTTTATCTTGAAGCTGACTTCCGGCGAGGTGAGTATTCCGGCTATTATCGGTTTCATTTCCCTGTTCGGTATTGCCACTCGTAACGGTATGTTGCTGATCAGCCATTACACGCATCTTCGGACTGTAGAGAATGTACCGTTGAAACAAGCCGTCCTGCAAGGTTCTATGGACCGTTTGAATCCTATCCTGATGACGGCGCTCAGTTCGGCTCTCGCGTTAATCCCGCTTGCGCTGAACGGCGATTTGCCAGGCAACGAGATACAAAGTCCGATGGCGACCGTTATCTTAGGAGGTCTGCTGACATCCACTTTCCTGAACGGCTTCATCATCCCGATTGTTTATTTATTAATGAATAAAGAAGATAAAGAATGAAACGATTCATATTAACAATAGCATTGCTTTCTTCTGCATTGGTGGCCGGGGCGCAAACTTCCATCGAGGAAGTGCTCCGGAGTGTAGAGACCAATAACAAGGAATTGCAGGCAAACCGTCAGATGGTGACGGCACAAAAGTTGGAAGCCAAACTGGACAACAACCTGCCTGATCCTACCGTTACTTATTCCCATTTGTATGGAAACAAAGAGGGAATGGGATTCACCGGTGAATTAGTCGCTTCGCAATCATTTGACTTCCCGTCTTTATATATGCAACGGAACAAGCTCTCCAAGCAGAAGGGCGAAAACTACGACCGACAGGGCGAAGAAGTGCGCCAGCAGATTTTGTTGCAAGCCAAAGAAGCTTGCCTGGACTTGATCTTTCTGAATCAGCAAAAGAACCTGCTGGATATCCGTCGGAAAAGCGCCGAACAGCTTGCCGCACTCTATCAGCAACGCTTGGAACAGGGTGATGCCAATATTTTGGAAACGAACAAGATCGAACTTGAACTTTTGAACGTCCGTAACGAGGTACGCATGAACGAAGCGGCCCGTGTGAATAAACAGCGGGAACTAGAAATGCTGAACGGGGGGATTTCTATTCAGTTGACTGATACGGCTTACGAGGTTGTGGAGCTTCCGCTCTCGTTTGCCGACCTGCGCCAGGAAATCTTGGAGAATGATCGGCGTCTGTTGTCTTTGCAAAGTGCGAAGGCCGTATCATCGAGACAAATCAGTGTCAACAAGACGATGGGGCTGCCTTCGTTTGAGTTGGGTTACCGTATGAACCCATCTTCGGGTGGCGAACGTTTCAATGGCTTTTTGGTCGGCATCAGTATTCCTCTTTTCTCAAACCGCAACAATGTGAAACAGGCGAAAGCACAGAACCTTTACACCGATTTGCAACTGGAAAGCACGATGACGGCGGTAGAGAATGAATTGCTCCAACTCTATAACCAGTCGGTAGCCTTGAAGACTTCCATCGACGAGTATGGCGAAGTGCTGGAGAGCCAGAATAACCTGGCGTTGTTGAATAAGGCGATCCAAGCGGGACAAATCTCGATGATCGAATATTTTGTAGACGTCACCACGCTCTATCAGAGTATGCAGAATCATATGCAGTTGCAGAATGAATACCAGAAGGTGATGGCGCAACTGTATAAGTTCAAACTATAGAGTTGATATCAGGACTCATTAAAAAGCAGTCTTGGTCAGAAGGGAGGTTGTTCATATATGGGTAACCTCCCTTTTTATTGATTTTTGAGAAAAATTCACATTACTTGCTTTTACTTAAGGAGTTGTTTGACTTATCTTTGTAAGTAGAATATTAATCGTATAAATAAAAATGAAGAAAAAAAGTATATGGGCTTTTGCTCTTATTGCTATGCTAACCTGCCTGGGAAGGCCTGCCGTTGCGTCAGACGGTGCTTTTGATCCGGTAGAGTATGTTAATCCTTTAATGGGGACGCAATCGTCGTTTGAGCTATCAACCGGTAACACCTATCCGGCTATAGCACGTCCATGGGGTATGAATTTTTGGACCCCGCAAACCGGTAAGATGGGGGATGGATGGGGGTATACCTATACCGCCAATAAAATACGTGGCTTTAAACAAACCCATCAGCCAAGTCCTTGGATCAATGATTACGGGCAGTTTGCCATCATGCCGGTTGTCGGTACTCCTGAATTTGATCAGGATAGACGGGCCAGTTGGTTCTCTCATAAGAGTGAGATAGCAAAACCGTACTACTATGAAGTCTATCTGGCAGAGCATGATGTGAAAACCGAACTGACACCGACTGATCGTGCTGCCATGTTTCGTTTCACTTTCCCGGAAAACGAACATTCCTATGTCGTAGTGGATGCGTTTGACAAAGGTTCCTATATCAAGGTGATCCCTGAAGAAAACAAGGTTATCGGTTATACGACCAAGAATAGCGGTGGTGTACCGGATAATTTCAAAAACTATTTCGTTATCGAATTTGATAAACCTTTCACTTATGAAGCAACTTTTGCCGATGCAACTTTGAAGGAAGGTGTTCGTGAGCAACAATCCGACCATGTCGGTGCCGTTATCGGTTTTAAGACGACGAAAGGCGAGATTGTACATGCAAAGGTCGCTTCTTCGTTTATCAGTTTCGAACAAGCTTCGCTCAATCTGAAAGAGTTGGGTTCTGACAATTTTGACACATTGGTACAAAAAGGCAAAGATGTTTGGAATAAGGAGTTGAGTAAGATCGAAGTGGAAGGTGGAACTCTGGACCAGTATCGGACGTTCTATTCCTGTATGTACCGTTCGCTTCTGTTTCCCCGTAAGTTTTATGAAATAGACGCCTTAGGGAAAGTTGTACATTATAGTCCTTATAATGGAAAAGTATTGCCGGGCTATATGTTTACGGATACTGGTTTCTGGGATACTTTCCGTAGTCTGTTCCCGTTCCTGAACCTGATGTACCCGACCATGTCGAAAGAAATGCAGGAAGGTTTGATCAATGCTTATAAGGAAAGCGGTTTCTTCCCCGAATGGGCAAGTCCCGGACATCGTGGTTGTATGGTGGGCAACAATTCCGCTTCGGTTTTGGTGGATGCTTACGTCAAAGGTATAAAGGTGGATGATCTCGAAACATTGTACAAAGGTTTGATCCACGGAACGGAAAATGTACATCCGACGGTTTCTTCTACCGGCCGCTTAGGACATGAATATTACAACAAATTGGGCTATGTGCCTTATGATGTAAAGATTAACGAGAATGCTGCTCGTACGTTGGAATATGCCTATAATGATTGGTGTATCTACCAGATTGCAAAAGATCTGGGACGTCCCAAAAAAGAACTGGATTTGTATGCCAAACGTGCAATGAACTATAAAAACTTGTTTGATAAGGAGACCAAATTGATGCGCGGAAAGAATAAGGACGGCAACTTCATGGCTCCTTTCTCGCCGTTGAAATGGGGAGATGCTTTTACAGAAGGGAATAGCTGGCATTATACATGGTCGGTTTTTCACGATCCGCAGGGATTGATCGATTTGATGGGGGGACGAAAAGAATTCATCACTATGCTGGATTCCGTATTTGCTGTTCCTCCCGTATTTGATGATAGTTATTATGGACAGGTTATCCATGAGATTCGTGAAATGCAGATTATGAATATGGGAAACTATGCACATGGCAACCAGCCGATCCAGCATATGATTTATCTGTACAATTATGCCGGTGAGCCTTGGAAAGCCCAATACTGGCTACGTCAGGTGATGGACCGTATGTACACTCCGACACCGGATGGCTATTGTGGTGACGAAGATAACGGACAGACTTCCGCCTGGTATGTATTCTCTGCTCTTGGCTTTTATCCGGTTGCTCCCGGAACGACACAATATGTATTGGGCGCACCTTTGTTTAAGAAAGCCACTTTGCATTTTGAAAATGGAAAGAGCTTGGTTGTCAATGCGCCGGAGAACAGCGACAAGAATATCTATATCGAGTCTATGTCTTTTAACGGAAAGAATTATACGAAAAACTATCTGGAACATTTCGAACTGCTGAAAGGCGGTGTCTTGGATATCAAAATGGGAGATGAGCCGAATATGAACAGAGGAGTGAGTCCGGAAGATTTTCCATATTCATTTTCAGTAAATGAAAAACAAAAGAAATAAACAATGGAGATACTAAAGAAAACAGGAAAATTTTTATTGGGCGTCGTGATCGGAGTTGCCATCATGATGTTTGCCGATAGGTATTATGTCAAAGGAAAACGGTTGGTCGCCGATAACCTGCCGAAAGAACCGGTAGAATATGTTAACCCTTATATGGGGAACATCAGCCATCTGTTGGTGCCGACTTATCCGACCGTCCATCTGCCTAACAGTATGTTGCGCGTCTATCCCGAACGTGGTGATTTTACGGGAGACCGGTTGGGTGGGTTGCCTCTCATCGTGACAAGCCATCGAGGTAGTTCGGCTTTCAACCTGAGTCCTTATCAGGGTGATGAGGCGGGTCTGAAACCTGTTATCCAGTATAGTTACGATCGGGAAAAGATTGTCCCGTATCGATATCAGGTATATTTGGATGAGGCGAATATCGAGGTCGATTATGCTCCATCTCACCAGAGCGCGGTTTATAGCCTTACGTTCGAGAAAGACGGACCGGCTTATCTGGTGTTCAATAGTCGGAATGGAGAGTTGAAATGTGATGGAAACACTGTCAGTGGTTTTCAATATGTAGATAAGAAAACAAAGGTCTATTTATATGCCGAAACAGACAAGACACCGGAGAAATCCGGTGTCTTGACCAGTGGAACCGTGAAGTACGGTAAATCGTCCGTAGAGGGAAAAGATGCCGCCTTGACATTGGCTTTCTCCGGTCAGAAAGAGATCGGTGTGCGCTATGGAATCTCTTTTATTAGCACAGAGCAAGCCCGGAAGAACCTGGAGCGTGAGATCAACTCATATGATGTAAGTGCAATCGCCCGGATCGGACGAAACGAATGGAACGATGCTTTAGGTAAGATACAGGTAAGTGGAGGAAGTGAAAACGACAAGACCGTTTTCTATACTTCCTTATACCGTTGTTATGAACGTCCGGTGAATCTGAGCGAAGACGGTAAATACTATAGTGCTTTTGATGGCAAGATACATGAAGACGGTGGCCATTCGTTCTATACCGACGACTGGATTTGGGATACCTATCGTGCTACCCATCCGCTTCGTATCCTGATCGATAAAGAACGTGAGACCGATGTTATCAATTCATATCTCTTGATGGCCCAGCAGATGGGGACGAACTGGATGCCGACATTCCCTGAAGTGACCGGCGACTCCCGCCGTATGAACTCCAACCATGCCGTTGCCACTGTTATCGATGCTTGGCGGAAAGGTGTTCGCGGTTTCGATCTTGAAAAAGCATATGAAGCAGCCCGTAAGGGTATCGAAGAGAAAACGTTGATCCCCTGGTCGGCGGCTCCTTCCGGATGGTTGGATGAATTTTATAAGGAACATGGCTATATCCCGGCTTTGAAACCGGGTGAAAAAGAAACGGTGGCTGATGTCTCTCCGTGGGAAAAACGCCAACCGGTTGCCGTTACCTTAGGAACGGCTTATGACGAATGGTGTCTTTCTCAGATCGCGGCCGAACTGGGTAAGAAAGAGGATGCGGAATATTTCCTTGCCCGGTCTTATAACTACCGGAACCTCTTTAATCCGGAAACCCGTTTCTTCCATCCGAAGGATAAGGACGGTAAGTTTATCGAAGGTGTGGATTATCGGTATTCTGGTGGTTTGGGTGCTCGCGATTATTATGATGAAAATAATGGTTATATTTATCGTTGGGATGTACAACACAATATCGGCGACTTGGTTTCGCTTATCGGAGGAAACGAGGTCTTTACGGCTGCTCTCGATTCGATGTTTGATACTCCTTTAGGAATGTCCAAGTGGCAATTCTACTCGTTTTTGCCTGATCATACCGGCAATGTCGGAATGTTCTCGATGGCAAATGAACCGAGCCTGCATATCCCGTATCTGTATAATTATGCCGGACAACCTTGGAAGACGCAGAAACGCATCCGTGTCCTGCTTGACCAGTGGTTCCGTAACGACCTGATGGGAGTTCCGGGTGATGAAGACGGTGGCGGTATGTCTGCCTTCGTGGTGTTTAGTATGATGGGATTTTATCCGGTGACACCGGGATCTCCGACTTATAATATCGGTAGTCCGGTCTTTTCGGATGTGAAGATTGATCTCGGCGATGGTAACGTGTTCGAGATTGTAGCAGATGGTGCTACCCATGATAATAAATATGTGCAATCGGTCACGTTGAACGGCGAAGAGTTGAGTGGGCCTTGGTTTGACCATAGCCGGATTACTGCCGGCGGTGTCCTGTCTCTGAAGATGGGGCCGAAAGCAAATAAGAAATGGGGGATTGGAAATCCTCCGCCATCGGTGGGTCCGATGCAAAAGTAATGAAAAGCGGTGTGTCAAAATGTACTTGTCTCCGCTCCTACAGGGGGGCAAAAGAACAGGTCTTATCAATCAGATATTTATATGGTCTGTTTTATGTGATCCTATGTGGAGTACGGGAACAAGGCTGTTTTGCACACCGCGTTTTTATTCGAGTGGTAGTGTGAACCAGAAAGTAGAACCGGAACCTTTTACAGAGTCGACCCCGATTGCCTCGTTCAAACTCTCGATGATGGTCCTACTGATCGTCTTCCGGAATATTCGGCTTTTGAAATATATTGATGTCGATATACATACGTTCAGCATCAAAGAAATTCAGATAGGTCTTCTCTTGAATAGTGTGTATATTTGTTCGTACAGAGATAATTATTGATATTCAGGGAAAATAACAAGATTAATCCGGCTCGTTCGGGAATGGATAAAGGTTTATTGAATATGGGCCATTCCATGTATGAAAAATAGTCGTATATTTGTGTACGTTATGGAGAAAAAAGAACTTAAGATAAACGCCGATAAGACAAGTTGGTATGTGTTGTATACCGCTCCCAGGGCGGAAAAGCAGGTGAGGGACCGGATCGATGCGCTTGGAGTCGAGTGTTGGCTTCCGCTTCATCGTGCGCCCAGGGTTTGGTCTGACCGTGTCAAAATCGTGGAGTTGCCATTATTTAACTCTTATCTGTTTGTACGGTGTACCGACCCGGAGTTAAGAAATCTGACCCGAGTGTATGGCGTGGCCCGTATCGTCTATTACAATGGAAAACCGGCCGTTGTCCGCCAGAAGGAGATCGATGCCATTCAGGATTTTCTCGACCAAGCATCCGAACATGCTTTATGCCCCGGCGAAGAGGTCGAGATCCTTTGCGGAGCCATGAAACATGTTTCCGGAAAAGTAAAGAAGATTAAAAAGAATCATTTAGTTCTTTACCTTGAACAATTAGGGGCTACAGTCTGTGTCAAACTAGATGACGTTGCCAGGGTGGACCGGTTGAAATAATTGACAATTGTCAAACCAGTTGCCGATAGATATAATCCATATCGACATGTTTCCTGACTAAATTCGCCAACTTGTCGTATTGTTCTTCTTTGAATGCTGCATAGTCGAAAGGGTGGTCTGTTGTTTCTTTATCAAATCCTTCGGCCAGGTTGTCCAGGACTTCCGGGTTATCCAGTATTCCGTGCATATAGCTGCCCCAGCATGTGTTATCCAGATAATAACCGTCCGTCCGTCCGTCGTCGAGGACGGCCACCGGACTTTCTGTAGCGTCGCCAAGCAGAGTTGTTCGTCCCATGTGTATCTCGTAGCCGCGACAGCCGTAGGAGATGGTTCGCGAACCGCCTTTACAGGAACCGTCCTTGCATAGCCCAGGCAGAAAGGCAAAGGTGCTTTGGCGAGTTATTTTTTCCGGTTCGATGATCGTACATTGCGGTAGCAGGCCCAGTCCGGGAACGGCGGGCAGGTTTCCTTCGATGGCTTTCGGGTCCTCGAGGCGTGCTCCCATCATTTGATACCCTCCACAGATGCCGATAACTTTTTTCCCGTTTTTATGGGCACGGATAATTGCATCGGCTATACCGCACGCTCGCAGGCTTTGAAGATCCGAAAGTGTATTTTTAGAGCCGGGGAGCAGGATGATATCTGCTTTTTCTATCTCGTCGATATTGTTCGTATAATAGGCATTGAAGCGAGGGTCCATATCCAATACGTCGAAGTCGGTGAAATTAGACATTCGTTTCAGCAAGATGATCGCCACGTTGATTTTTCCGTCCCGGTAAGTATTGTGTTTCATATCGAGGGCGACCGAATCTTCTTCTTCGATTTTGATATCGCGAAACCAAGGAATCACACCTACTACCGGCACACCGGTCAAGTCCTCGATAATCTTCCTGCCATCGTCAAAAAGAGATGCATCTCCCCTGAATTTATTGATAATGATCCCTTTCATCAAAACTCTTTCTTCCGGCTTCAGAAGGGCGATTGTTCCGTAAACAGATCCGAAAACGCCGCCTCTGTCTATGTCGGCAACCAAAAAGGTGGCCGCTCCTGCCTGTTTGGCCATCCGCATATTGGTGATGTCTCGGTCGCGCAGGTTTAGTTCGGAAATGCTACCGGCTCCTTCCAGGACGATCGGGCTATAGCGACTTTCCAGGCGATGGAAGGCTTCAATCGCTTCTTTGAATAATACCTCTTTTTGGTTTTGCATGCCGAAATAATCCTGTGCCGACATGTTTCCGACCGGCCGGCCGTTCAAGACGACTTGGGAGCTTTTATCATTCGTCGGTTTCAGCAACACCGGGTTCATATCCGTATGCGGGGCGATCCCGCAGGCTTCGGCCTGTACCACCTGTGCACGTCCCATTTCTCCTCCTTCGGGAGTGGAGTAGGAGTTGAGTGACATATTTTGCGCCTTGAATGGTGCCGGATGATATCCGTCTTGCTTGAATATACGGCAGAAAGCTGCATTGATAACGCTTTTGCCTGCATCGGAACAAGTCCCGACAAACATGATCGGTTTTAGGCGTACGTTCATTCCTTTACCTCCATTCTCATTATGTAATCGTTCATGTAATAGCCGTTCCCGATATGGAAATCACGGGTTGCATGTTCGTGAAATCCCATATGTTTATAGAAACCTACGGCTGGGTTGTGGCGGTTTACGTTCAGTTCTATCGTAAAAGGGCTCGGATGGATCGTTTTCAGGTAGGCTATTCCCTGTTCGATAATGAAACGCCCGATTCCCGAACCATGTAGGGAAGGCAAAGAGTATATTTTTTGGAATTCATATAAATCCTTTTCTACGGTTTCGATAGACAAGTAGCCGGAAGGGACACCGTCGGCATAGATGATGAAGAACTGGTGATGAAGTTCGCTCATTTGCTTTTGAAGGCTTTCATTGCTGTACATCATCTCGAACATATAGTCGAGTTGTTCGCGGGAGAGGATGGAACCATAGGTCGGTTCCCAGATATTGGATGCCAGAGTCTGGATAAGGGGACAATCGGCAAGGGTTGCTTTTTCGATGGAAAACATATATTTTGGATTTACAATGAATGATAAAAAATTGTGACGCAAAGATAGAATGCGAATTGTCATTTCGATAGAAAAAAGACTGTTTTGAATAGATTTGGAACGTTAAAAAATATTACTTGCTATGCTTGCCGCTAAGAGCCTGTTTGAATTTAGCATTTGTTGGTTTTGAGAGTAGTATTGATGTTTTTCTGTAGGAGATGCCGTCTTTTTTCATGAAACACGTGACTTATTTTGCTTCAAACAGTCAGAAAAAGTGCCGAAGATTCCCGTTTACAGGCTTTTTACACCCGGATGTGAACG
>OLNO01002021.1_pt1 | contig 14635 bp, 9 predicted proteins | sample 1672861 | NCBI WGS metagenome assembly OLNO01 (sample SAMEA3136731, study PRJEB25190) | human gut metagenome | reverse complement strand
AAGAAGATAGCCTGCTTGGAGCGCCCCAGCCCCACAAAGACGCCCTGACCCGCCATCTGGAGGGACATGGGGATAAACAGGCAGAAATAGATGCGCAGCGCAGGGATACCGGCCTCCACCACCTCTGGTTCATTGTTGAACACCCGGATCAGCATGCCGGGAAACAGCATGGCCACGGCCCAGAAGGCGGCGGCATACGCCACGGTCACCGCCACACTGAAGCGGATGGAGCGGCGGACCCGGCTGTACTGTCCGGCGCCGTAGTTGTACCCCGTCACCGGCTGGGCGCCATTGCTCAGGCCCTGCACCGGCATGAAAAACACCTCCCGCAGCGAGTTGATGATGGTCATCACCCCCACGTACAGGTCCCCGCCATAGGCCTGAAGGGTGGCGTTGCACACCACCTGGACCAAGCTGTTGGTCAAGTTCATAAAGAAGCCAGACAGGCCCAGGGTCACGATGGATCTTACCCGTGGGGCACACAGCGCCATATTCCGCACCCTCAGCCGCAGAATAGCCCGCCGCCCGGTAAGGAAGCGCAGCACCCACAGAGCGGAGCACCCCTGGGCGATCACAGTCGCCAGGGCCGCGCCCCGCACCCCCATCCCCATCCCAAAAATAAAAATGGGGTCCAGCACGATGTTTACCAAGGCTCCCAGCCCCACCGTCATCATACCCACCCCGCCAAACCCCTGGGCCGTGATGAAGGGATTCATCCCCAGGCCGATCATCACAAAGATCGTTCCCAGAAGATAGATGGTCATGTACGCGTCGGCATAGGGATAGGTGGCGTCGCTTGCGCCGAACAGGTAGAGCAACGGCTGCTTGAACCATAGAAAGACGGCAGTGACCGCAGCCCCAAAGATCAGCAGCAGGGTGAAGGCGTTGCCCAGCACCCGCTCCGCCTCCTCATTGTCTCCCTGTCCCCGTTTGATGGAACACAGCGGCGCGCCTCCAGTTCCGCACAGGTTGGCAAATCCCATGATGATGGATACGATCGGGATCGTCAGTCCCAGCCCGGTCAGGGCCAGATGCCCAGGCAGACGCCCCAGGTAGACCCGGTCCACCACGCTGTACAGTACGTTGATCAGCTGCGCGGCGGTCATGGGCAGAGCCAGGGACATGATATTGCGGGGGATGCTCCCTCTGGAAAAATTATGGACTTCCCCTTTCACCATCTCCCGCCTCCTATGGCCGCGCTTCTCCGCACTCCGCCTGTCCGGCGTCTTGATCCTGCCGTGCAGGACCCCAGTCCCGCTTGCTACATGGACCATTCCGCCGCAGATCCCAGCCCCGGCACCCCTGCTTTTTAACAGTTGTATTTTATAATGATTTCTTTGTAAAATCTATATGTAAAACAGCCAAAACCACGTCCGCCTCCATGAACTGCCCCAACAGCTGCAGGCAGTCCAAAGGGTCCTTTGGCAAAAAATATGGAGTTTTCAATTTCGTCTTGTGTTCCCGTGGCAAAATTTCTCTTTGTGTGTTCCTATTCTTGACGGTTCTGTGTATTTATGCTATATTTTAAACGATCAGATATGGTTGGGGGACTGATAATGGAGTATTCAAAGAATTCCATTTATATTGTCGGTTGTGCCAAGGCTGCCGCAGAAAACCCAATTACTGTCGCCAGCCAATACCTCATTCTGCCGATCATCTTTGACCGGGATTCAGGCCAAATTTATGATGCAGATATCAATTCTGTCTGTGATATTACAGAGAGGTTTGTCAAAAGCCTTTTGGTCGGCAGAAGCATTTATACCGATTACAATGCAATTATCCAAGATATTGGTTCCCGGTATCTTGGGCACTCTCAAAAGGCCCTTATTTTCTGTATCCGAAATATCATTCATACTCTTCAGGAGCAGAGCATGCTTCCGCAGCACTCTGGCTGATTTTTTATTTTTCTCTTGACATATTATTGTCAATATTTTATACTGATGCTAAACTGAGTTATCTATATATTGTTCAGAACTATTTATTGGCCCGGTGACCCCGGATGCCGTTGTAAGTAGGACGCACTGACATTTTTCAATGTCAGTGCGTCTTTTTTGTTTCCATAACCATATCAGGAGCTGTTTGATATGTCCGTTCCTCAAACGCTGTACATTACCGGAATCTCCAGGCCTGCCACAGAAAATCCCATTTCCCAGCGCCACAGGGTTCTGTTTCTTGCCTTCCTGGTGGATGCGAAAACCGGCACCATTCTGGAAGTGGAGGTCAATGCGCTCTGCCAGATAACCAGCTCCTTCCTGTCTCAGCTTCTGGTGGGCTACAGCTTTTCCACACAGGTCGAAGAGATGCTCCATCAGGTCGAGGCCCGCTATTGGGGCCACTCCCGCAAATCGATCTTAGTCGCTATCAAGCAGGCTCACACCAAATGGATAAACTGGAGTTCCGGGCATCGTTCTCCCCTTTCATAACACTCGTCCTGTCCCTGCGAAGCCGGCCGCAGAGGGCATGAGAGATACAAGCACAGAAAACTGGCGCCAACTCTCACAAAAATACAAGGAGGATGTTTATGGTAGATACTGTCTTATCCGGGGGCTGGATCATAGACGGCACACGCACGCCCCCCTATCAGGCTGATTTGTGTATTCAGGACGGAAAAATTGTCGCGATCAGCCCTCAGTGGGAGGGTAATTGCCGCACGAGGGTGGATGTCACCGGAAAAATCGTCTCTCCCGGTTTTATTGACATTCACACCCATTCTGATACCTGTCCATTTTCTGCTGTCTTTCCGGAAAGTAAAGTAGCGCAGGGAATCACTTTGGAAATCGTGGGGAACTGCGGCGTTTCTGCCGTTCCCATTCTCCCATCCTGTCAGGCGGAACAGACGGCTTATCTTCGAAAGATCAGCGAGATCCCGGTGCCGGAGGAGGCTGTCCGTGATGCCTCTGTCCAGAAATATGCCGCTCATGTGGCCCAGACAGGCTATCCTTCCCACCTCGGGACGCTGATCGGGCAGGGAACTCTGCGGGCTGGTATCGTGGGCTTTCAAGATCGCCCCTTAACGCCCTCTGAAATGGAGCAAATGAAGTTCCTCCTCGATGATCAGCTGAACCAAGGTGCCCTGGGACTATCCCTCGGTCTGATCTATCCCCCCGGCAGTTTCTCCCCCACGTCAGAGCTGAGGGAGCTGGCGCGTGTGGTCCAAAAGCATAAGAAGATCCTCGCCGTCCATATGCGAAATGAGGGGCCGAATATCTTCCAGGCAGTGGAAGAGATGCTCTCTATTGCGGAGGAAACCGGTGTTCATCTGCATATCTCCCATTTGAAGCTAATGGGGAAAGCCCAGTGGGGGCAGGCCCCCCGCTTACTTGAGCGCATCGAAGCGTCCAGGCAACGTGGAGCCGTTGTCACCTGTGACCAGTACCCTTATACCGCAACCTCCACTATTCTGGCCGCACTGCTCCCCAGGCGGGCCTATGACGGAGGTTCTGCCGCCATGCTGCGCAGGGTGTCGGACCCAGACACATCCCTTCTTCGGGACATCGCAGAAGAGATGGAGCGGCGCGGCGGCGCGGACGCTGTTTTAGTCGCCTCCACCCACGGAAGCGCGCCGGAATATCACGGAAAAACCGTCTCCCAGCTCTCTGTTTGCCTGGGACTTACCCCAGCCGAAACTGTTGCCCATATTTTGGCGCGTTGTTCCGGAACTGTGTCTGCCATCTATTTTTCCATGTCCCAAGAGGACGTCCATACCATCATGTGCGACATGCATGTCGCCATTGGCAGTGATGGCTCCGCCTTCTCTCTTCAGGATACACAGGGCCTGCCCAGCCCTCACCCTCGCAACATTGCAACCTTTCCCCGTTTTCTGCAGACCGTGCGGGAGCACAGACTGATGTCTCTTCAGGATGCTGTCTACAAGATGACCGCCCTTCCTGCAGCCATTTTGGGGCTTCGTGACAGGGGAACCCTGGAGCCAGGCAAGGCTGCTGACATCACTGTGTTCGATTATGAGTCCGTCTGTGACCAATGTACTTTCACCAATTCCCTGGTCGCCCCGTCCGGCATTGAGCATGTCCTGGTAAGCGGCGTGTTTTCCCTGAAGTCTGGTTCCATAACCGGAGCCCGCCCCGGTCAAGTGTTGCTGCGGTAAATTGTGATCACCTGCACATAAGCAAACGAGAACAGAAAGGAGAATTTCTTGTGGAACTTGGTAATTGGGCTTTGATCTCTTCCCCTTCTCTCCTGGCGCTGCTCCCGCTGATCATCTTCATTGTGTTTGCTCTTCTTGGAAAGGGCAATTATCTGGGCATGTTCCTGGGCATCATCGTCGGCTTCTTCCTGACTGGTCAGGACCTGGTTTCCCTGACCAATGCCTATACCGCCGCGATCTCCTCCTCCACCACAGTGATCGGTCTGCTCATCATGTTCGGAACAGGGCTCGGCGTTCTCATGACGGAGGCACGTATCACCCACACTCTTGTCTATTGGATCGTCAAACGGATCGGCATCAACACTCGTGCCAAAGGAAAAATCGTCCTGATCCTCTCTTCCATCTTGGTCTGCGGGCTGCTGGGGACTCTGGCCGGCGGAAACGCCATCATCTCTCCCATCCTGATCCCGATTTTGGCTGCTCTGGGCATCACCCCCACTGTGGTGGCTGTCCTATTCAAGGTATCTGGCGAAATCGGCCTGATTGTTGGCCCGCTGACTGGTGTCACCCTGATCACCATGCAGGTAACCGGCCTCTCCTATGGGCAGCTGATGCTGTATGCCGTGATCCCCTTTTCTCTCTTCTGGCTGACCGGGGCCTGGATCGGATGCAACCGCGCCCAGCGGCTTACCGAAGGCACTGAGCATTATGAGCTTTCTTCCGATATCTCCAGCATTGACTCTATCACTCCAACCCCAAAGGAAAAAAGAAATACAATTATTTTCTTGATCTCCTTTGTCGTCCTGATCACCTACGGCATCCTGATGAAGCAGAGTACTTCCTATGCGCTGACTGTCATGCTACTTTTGGCTGGAATTATTATTCTGATTGCCGGTTTTCCGGTAGATGAAGGTGTCAAAATGCTGAGCAAAGGCATCGGTAGTCAGGCCTCCACGTTGGTCCTGCTTTTGAATTTCACCGTTATGATGGACTTGGTCAACGCCGGCGAGGGCTTTACCGCTTTGGGCAATCTTCTCAGCGGGCTGGCGCAGAGTGGTGGAGCCACCGCTCTCGCTTTGGTTTCCGCCGTGGTGGGCGGATTTGGAATTGAGACCGCCGCTGTACTGGAAATTCAGATCGTGGCTGAGATGTTCGGTGAGATGGCAATTAAGGCAGGACTTCCTATGGGTGTTTTTGCTGTCTCTATCCTCGCGGCAACCCGCCTGACCAGTTCTGTCTATCCCACCAGCAATTTTATCGGTCAGATGATCACCGCCCGTTGCGACAACACGAAGGAAGCTCTTCGTGCAAACTGGATTGGTGCCGCTTTTGCATGGGCTTTCGTTTTACTTTATGCTTTCATCGGTCCAATGATCTTTTAAAACAGTTTGCCTCTCATATCCCCAGCTGCGGAGCTATGCTCCGCAGCATTTTTAATGCCAACATCTCCTCTTCTTTTTGAAAGGGTCATTTTTTCAGGTCCTCTTTTCCTGCGCAGTGTAACATCCCCGCAGTCGATCAAAAGCTGCCCCCGCCAGGAGCCAAGAAAGTCACTCCCCCGAAATACGATTCTCCTGTGCTCTGGGCATCACAGTTCCTCCCTCATATCTCTCTTCCCACGTCTGCCCTCTCCACCGCGTTTCCAAACAAACTGTGCCGCAAACAGTTGTGTCTTCATCTGAGTGTGATGCAGCTGCGTCCTGTATTGTGCATAATCCTTTTGATAGGTGGAAGGGAATATTTATAGAGGTCAGCCGGATCTATGAGATCCTGTTCCTTTGGGATCTGGACGCGCCTACATATTTAAGCCCCACTGCCGACGGCATATACCTTTCCCGTTCATAGTAAAACATGGTACAGGCTTCCATCACGCATGGATCTCCCCCGGAGCTCTCCCCCTCGGAAAAAGGCAAGCTGTCCACAGTGGGAAAGACAAGACAGGAGCGCCCCGCCGGGGCGCTCCTGTCTTGTCTCTATTGGGGGCGGTCAGGACTGGGCGTTTCCGGCCTCCACAGGTTCGGGCTGCCGCTTTTTGCGGCGGCCCTTTTTGGTGCCGTCCAGGTTCTCCCGCCGGATCAGCAGATAGAAGGCGGGCATCAGGAACATGGCCAGGAGGGTGGAGGCGATAAGGCCGCCCACCATGACGTAGGCCATGTCCTTCATCATGCTCATGCCGCTGTCATTGGAAAAAATCATAGGCACCATGGAGATGATGGTGGTCAGGGTGGTCATCAGGATCGGGCGCAGGCGGGTGGTGCCCGCCTCCACCAGTGCATCCCCTAGAGGCATGGTCTGCCGCAGCTGGTTGGTGCCGTCCACCAGATAGATGCCGTTGTTCACCGCGATGCCCACCAGCATCAGGAAGCCCATCAGGCCCACGATGCTCATGGGCCGCCCGTTGAGGAACACCAGGCCGATGGAGCCAATAAGGCTCAGCGGAATACACATCATCACCATGATGGACAGCCGGGGGGAGTCGAACTGGATGGCCATGACCAGGAACACCAGGAAGATGCCCGCGGCGATGGCGGTCGCCATGCTCTCCAGGCCCTCTGCGGTGCTCTCATCCATCATGCCCACGCCGAAGGACACCCCCTGGGGCAGGTCGAGCTGGGCCGTCCGGGCGTCGATCTCTTTTGGGGCGCTGTACTTGGCGGAATCGGTGGTGGTGGCCGTAAGGGTGACGCTGTACTGCCCCTCCTGCCGGGTGATGGTGGGCAGAGTAGTGATGTACTCTACGGTGGAGATGTCCCGCAGGGCCACCTGCTGGCCAGTCTGGGTGGTGATGGGGTAGTCCAGCAGGGCGGAGATATCGTCGTACTTGCCCTCGGGGTACTCCAGGACCACATCATACTCCGTGTCGCCGTAGTCCACCGATGTGGCATTCATGCCCTCCAGCAAATAGTAGATCTGCATGGCCACCGCTGACTCAGAGGTGCCCAGGGCCATGGCCTTCTGGGAATTGATGACGATGCGGCCCTTGGACTGGCTGGAGCGGAAGGGGTTCTCGATGCGGATAACGCCGGGGACCTGTGTCATGGCCTCCTCCACCTGCTCCGCTGCGGTCTGAAGGGTATCCAGGTCGCTGCCCAGCAGGACCACGTCCTTGCTGTTGCTGCTCATCAGGGCGCTCATGTCCATGGCGCCGCTGGGGGAGACAGACACATCCATATCCGGCACGCTGCCGAAGCGGGCGGTGTACTCCTCCACCGCCGCCTCGCTGGAGCGGTCACAGTTATCTACGGAGTAGGCGGTGAAGGAGGCGGTATTCCCGGACAGGTCCAGGGTCACGCTCTCGAAGTTCTCGTCGGAGAGGAGGGCGTCCTCCAGGGTCTGAATGCGCTGGTTCATCACCTCCACCTTGGTGCCCGAGCGGAAAGCTACGTCCACAGTGATGCTGCCGTCATAGTTGCTGGCCATCATCACAAATTCCATCTGGGTCATCAGCAGGATGGCGGCCAGGAAGCAGGCGCCGCCCACCAGCACCACCCGCCCGGGGTGGCGCAGCAGCCGGGGCAGGGTCCGGCGGTAGAAGCCCTTGAACCGGCCCAGGATGCGGTTGGTAATAAGCTGATCCTTGGTCCGGGGCTTGAGCCAGAGGAAGGCCAGTGGGACCACCACCACAGCGCACAGGAAGGAGCACAGCAGGGTCAGCAGGATGGTCCAGCTCAGGGGGCCGGTCATCATGCCCACCAGGCCGTCGGCCATGGCCATGGGGATGTACACCACCACGGTGGTGAGGGTGCCCGCCAGGATGGACATGAGCATGGTGGCCGTGCCGGTGGCGGCAGCCTCCCGGAAATCCATTCCCTCTTCCTTGCAGCGCATGCAGCTCTCCAGCACCACAATGGAGTTATCCACGATCATGCCGATGGCGATGATGAGGGCCGAGCCGGTCATCAGGTCGATGTTGAAGCCGGCAAAGTTCAGCAGGATCACTGCCAGCAGGATGGACAGAGGCATGCTGATGCCCACGATCAGGCTGGCCCGCAGGTCGCCGAAGAAGACGAACAGCACGATCATGGTTAGGATGACGCCGGTGATGAGGGTATTGAGCACCTCGCCCAGGGTCTCCAGGATACTGTCGCCCTCGCTGTAAATGGTCTCAAAGCCCACACCGTCCACGCTGTACTGGTCCAGCACGTCCTGGACCGCATTGCACACCTCCATAGTGGCGGCGGAATCCTGCTTGGTGACAGTGAGCATGACGCTCTCCTGGCCGTTGTAGCGGCTGACGGTGTCCGCATCCTCCTCATACAGGTTGAAGAAGGTACAGATATCCTCCAGCATCACCGTGTGGCCGGAAGGGGTCTGGATGGGCAGATCCCGGAAGTTGGGGTTGACCTCCACGTTGCCGTACACGCCCAGGGCGATGTCCTGGGAGCCCAGTGACACGCTGCCCACCGGCATGTCGAAGTCAGCCGCCGCGATGGCAGAGCCCACGGTGGAAATGGACAGTCCATACTGCCGCATGGCCGCCTCGTCCAGCACGATGCGCAGGTACTCATCCCGGGCGCCGGACAGCTCTACCCGGGCCACGCCGCCGATATTCTCCAGGGCGGGGACCACCTCGTTGTCCAGATAGTCCGCCACGTCGATGCCCGCGGGGGCGGTGGCGGAGATCATCATGGTTCCCAGGGCGTCGGCGCTGATCTCCATGATGATGGGGTCGCCGCACTCGTCAGGGAGGGAGGGCATCAGGTTATCGATGGCGCTCTTCAGATCAGAGTAGGCGTCGTCCATGTCCGTGCCGTATTGATAGGTCAGCTGGAGCATGGTGTAGTTTTCCGAGGAGTAGGAGTTGATGGAATCCAGATCGGACAGGGACTCACACTCGTCCTCCATTGGCTGGGTTAGCAGCCGGTCCACGCTGTCCGCATCTGCCCCCGGCCAGGTGATCATCACCAGCTCCATGGGCATCTCCATGTCCGGCATATACTCCAGGGGCATCCCGGTGAGGGAAGCGGAGCCGAACACCACCACGCCCAGGATGAGGGTGATGATAGACATGGGGCGCCGCAGGACTAATTGAATGAACTTCATGCCGCGTTATCCCTCCGCCTCTGGGCCGGATGCCGCCGGATCGGCCTGGGCGCTCTCGCTGTCCTCCGCCTGGGCGGCGGTCTGCACGGAGACCCCGTCCCGCAGGCTGGAGGACCAAGTGGTGATGACCTCGTCCCCCAGGGTCAAGCCGCTGGTTACGGCGATGGTGTCAGCGGTGTACAGGCCGATGGTCACGTCGGAGCGCACCGCTTTGCCGTCCTGGACCACATACACATAGGAGACGCCGCTTTCAAAAAACATAGCGTCGCTGGGGATGAGCACTGCCCCGGTGACCTGGTGGGCGGTGGTAGTCAGCTCCACCGCCAGCCCGTCGGGCAGGTCCTGGGCTCCGTCGATAATAGCCTTTACCCTGAACTGGCCCACTTGGGCGTCCACCACGCCGCCGATCTCGGTGACCGCCCCCTCATAGGACTGGCCGTTATAGGTGACGGTGACCGCCTGGCCAGGAGTAAGGGTCTGGCGCACAGAGTCGGTGACATAGAAGGTGACCGTTTTGTTGTTCCCATTGGAGATGACGAAGGCCACCTGACCGGAAGCGGCGAAGTTGTTCTGGGTGACGTTCACCGCCTCCACCACGCCGTTGATGGGGGCGGTGAGGTTGTAGAGGGAGAGCTGGTACTGGGCGGAATCCACCCCCACCTGGGCGGACTGGATGCCCGCCCGGGCAGAGTTCAGGGATGCCTGGGCCGCCTCCAGGCCAGCCTGGGCAGACAGGAGGGTCTGGTGGGCCTGGTCCACTTCCACCTGGGAGGCAGCGCCGATCTCCAGCAGGGCCAGAGTGTCGTCATAGTTGTCCTGGGCCAGGCGCAGCTGCTCCTGCAGCAGGGGCAGGTCCGTGCCGCCGTAGTTGGACACCGCGCTGTTATAGCTCTCCTGGGCACTGTTGGCCGCGGCCTGGGCATTTTGCAGGCTCAGGCGGGCGCTCTCGTCATCAAAGCGGCACAGCAGGTCCCCGGCAGAGACGGTGTCCCCTACGGCAACGGCCACTTGCTCCACATTGCCGGAGATCATGGATACCACGCTGGCAGTACCCTCTGCGGAGATGGTGCCGATGTATGTGCTCTGGGTGCTCAGGTCCCCGGCCCGGACGGCGGTGGTCTCCACCGTTACGGTGGGGTCCAGCAGGGGCTCCTCCACCGGCGCCTGGCAGCCAGCCAAGGCGAGGGTCAGGGCGCCGCACAATAAAACGGAAAGTTTGCGATCCATGGAGTCGTGTTCCATCCTTTCTTCCCTTCAAACTGCGGGCAGCCGGCAGGGGCCGCCCTGAGTGTCTCTGTTTATACTCCCTGGGCCGGGAGCAGGCCGTACTCCACCGCCCAGCGATAGCTGTTGCAGGCGGAGAACAGGTCTCTCCAGGCACTGTCCAGGGCAGATTGGGCAGATGCCACTTCGTCCTGGGCATCCAGCACCGCGGAGCAGGTGGTCAGCCCCAGGTCATAGCGGGTCTGAACGGTGTCCAGCTGGGACTGCTGCCAAACCAGAGCGGACTGGGCACTGGCATACAGCTGCTCATAGTTGGCCAGGGAGTCATACAGGCTTTTGAAGCTGGTCTCGAAGTTCTGGACTGTGGACTGGTAGGTGAGCTGAGCGGCGTTCCAGGTATGCTCCGCCTGCTGGAGCAGGTACTGCTTGCGGGAGGAGCGGTAGTCGGAGCGGGCGTCCTTCCAATCCTCTTCCGCATCCTCCAGCGCCTTCTGGGCACTGCGCAGGGTCCAGCTGGCCGCCTTGGCGGCCTCCAGGCCGGCCTCATAGTCGGGGACCTCCCACACTGTCTCCGACCGGGTAGGCAGAGCGCCCAGTTCCAGCTCTCCGGTGGGGGCCTCACCGATGAGATTCTGGAGCTGGACCTTCAGCTCCCGGATGGTGGCGTCCAGGCTGTTCAGCTGGCTGACGGTCTCCACCCGGGTCTGCTCCAGCTGAGCCACTGTCTGCTGGGACACCTGGCCCAGCGTCTGCCGCAGGCGCAGCTCCTCCAAGCTCCGGTCCAGGGCGGCCAGGCCCCGCTGTCCGTCGGCGGCCTGCTGCTCCAGGCCCAGAAGGGTGATGTACAGCGTCTCGCCCCCGGAGACCACCTGGTTCACCGTGTCCTCCAGCTGCCACACCACATCGGCGTTGTCCGCCTGCAGCTCTCCGTCCTTGATCGCGTCAAAGGTCTCCCGCAGAGCGTCATAGGTCTGGTCCAGGGCGTCAGCACCCATGCTGTTGCCCATCAGGACCATCATCCACTGCAGATCGGCGATGTCGTTGATCTGTCGGCGCAAATCATCATACATCAGGTCATAGTCGATGCCCTCGATGCCGCCGATGTTCTCCGCCAGGATCAGGGCGCTCAGGCTCCCCTCCCGGATGCGGCTGTCCAGGTTGGCCCAGGTCACTGTCCCCTCCGGGTCGGGCCGGGGATCCTGGGTCTCCTCCGGGTCAGCAGGGACCTGCTGGACTCCCCCATTCTGGGCCCCGGTCTCCCGTGCGTTGTCCTCCCCCGGCTCTGCGGCCAGGGTGGGAAGGCTCAGCGTACCGGCTAGAATCAATACAGCCAGCAGCAGAGAAATTCTTTGTCTCATGGTTGTGCCTCCATCGTCGCTGCGCGTTCGTGCAGATTTTCTAACGGCGGTAGCATAGCACGCTCAGGTAAACTCATTGTAAACTGGTCCGCCCGGGCGGCAGGAAGAAAACGCCGGAAATCCCCCTCTCTGCCCCACATTTTTTAGAAAAACCCACAAAGAGCGACAGGAAGTTTACGTCTAGTTTACCCGAAGGGGCTATGCTGGTCTTCCAGAGGCGGGCTCTCCCTTTGACGGACAGCCCCTGGGACGATATAATGTCTGTGACACCCTATATCCCATGGATGAGATACTAGGCTGTTGTTCTTTCGTTGATTTTTGTTGTGGAACTATCAAAAATAACTCCGGCGCGGGAGAACTGCCCAGAGGGGTCTTCCCAAACCAAGGCCGGGGAAGGGAGACGGCAATGGCGACCATTCTGCTGGTGGAAGACGATACCTCTATGCGCCTGCTCACCACCGCCAAGCTGAAGCACCGGTATGCCATCATCAGCGTCCAGGATGGGGTGGAGGCCCTGGACGTTCTGGAACGGCACCCAGTGGACTTAATCATTGCTGACGTGATGATGCCTCGAATGGACGGCTATACCCTGGTAAAGACCCTGCGGGAGCGGGGGGACCAGATCCCGGTGCTCCTGCTCACCGCCAAACAGTCTTTCGAGGACAAGCGTGAAGGATTTTCCTCCGGCGTGGACGATTATATGACCAAGCCGGTGAACTACGAGGAGCTGATCTGGCGGCTGGATGCGTTGCTGCGCCGGGCGCACATCGCCAGCGAGCATCGGATCGTAGTGGGGCGGACAGTGCTGGACTCAGGGACATACACCGTCACCCGGGAGGGGGCGGCTATGGAGCTGCCCAAAAAGGAGTTCGAGCTGCTCTATAAGCTTCTGTCTTATCCGGGACAGATCTTCACCCGAAACCAGCTGCTGGACGGGGTCTGGGGCTATGACTCGGAGAGTGGGGAGGACACCGTGAAGACCCACATCAGCCGCCTGCGCAACAAGCTGCGGGACATTCCCGAGTTTCGAATCGTCACTATCAAGGGCCTGGGATATAAGGCGGAGATCACAAAGGAGGAGCAGCCATGAAAAAGCGACGTCCGTGGCGGAACCGCACGCTGGCCTTCTGGCTGTCCATCGAGTCCGTTGTGGTCACACTGGTGACAGTGGCCCCCTTTGCGATGCTCCACATTCTGGACCGGTTCCACTGGCTCCGGGCATCCACGGTCTCGGTGCTCGGAATTCTCGCGGTGATGGGGCTGGTGGTGGGGATCACCGCCACGCTGTTCAGCCGCCAATTCAACCGAATGGTGTCCGGCCTGACCCGGGGCTTAAAGGCAGTGGCAGACGGGGATTTTTCCCAGTATCTGGAGCCAGAGGAGGGCGGCCCCCTCCAGCCTGCCTATGAGGATTTCAACAAGATGTCCAAAGAGCTGCAGAGCATCCAGACCCTGCGCTCCGACTTCATCAACCACTTCTCCCACGAATTCAAGACCCCTATCACCGCTATCAAAGGCTTTGCGGAGCTCCTGCGGGAGCCGGACACCACCCCGGAGGAGCGTGAACAGTATCTCCAGATCATTCTGGATGAGTCCTCCCACCTGGCCGACCTGGCCAACAGCACCCTGCTCCTCACCCGGCTGGAGTCCCAGCAGTTTATTGCTGAGAAGCGCCCCTACCCCCTGGACGAACAGATCAAGCGGTGCGCCATCCTCCTCTCCCCCGCCTGGGAGAAAAAGCAGATCTCCTTTACCGCCAGCCTGGAGCCGGCGGAGTTCGTAGGCAACGAGGAGCTGATGCGCCATGTGTGGATCAACCTGCTCGATAACGCCGTAAAATACACCCCGGAAGGGGGCGAGATCACTGTGACACTCCAGGTCCGCCCGGAGGAGCTGGAGATCTCGGTCGCTGATACGGGCATCGGCATGCCGGAGGAGGTCCGCTCCCATGTCTTTGATAAATACTACCAAGGCAGCCGCTCCAGCGGCAGCGGGAGAGGCCTGGGGCTGGGGCTGTCTATTGTTTACCGGATCTTGGAGCTGTGCGGCGGCCAGGTCCAGGTGGATAGCGTGGTGGATCAGGGCAGCACCTTCACCGTCCGCCTCCCCTGTCCCCCAGCACTATAAGATTCTAGATGCCGTCCTCTTTTTCTCAAAAAATAAAAGACCCACACAGTTAAACTGTGTGGGTCTTTCTCTTTGGTGGAGATAAGCGGGATCGAACCGCTGACCTCTTGAATGCCATTTACAGCCCAGATATGTTAGTAGGCCGATTCCATTATCGTATCGACACCCTTCTACCCATTGATTTTACTGGGAAAAAGGGCCACTGACAAGGCTCTGGATGGAAACAACTTCCGCCTGTAAGACAACGGGATTTTGCGAAAAAAACGAGGACTGTTAGAAACCTGTTAGACTTGCCGCCATTACACGCGGGCCCAGCGCCCATCTCGAATAAGCCTGAAGTTGTCGTACACCGTCAGGTGAACGGCACTGTATGATTGTGAAAAGGGGTGCTTTTTGTGGCGAAAGTTATCGCTGTTTATAATAAAAAAGGCGGCTGCGGAAAAACGACTACAGCCACTACACTGGCCTATCTGCTGGCCCGGCGCGGCAAGCGTACCGCTCTGATTGACTTAGACAGCCAGGGGGATTCCTCCCTGGCCTACGGGGTGCCAAACCCGGACAAACTCCAAACTACCATCCTGTCTCTTGTGAAGCAGGTCATCATTGGGGAGCCGCTTCCGAGTCCATCCAGCTATATGTACTCCTACCACGGCGTAGACCTAGTGCCCTCCAATGAGGAAATTTCTACTCTGGAGCGCAATTTGAGCAACGTGGATTTCCGTGAATATATCTTGAAAGAGTACATCAGCCAGATCTCACCGGGCTATGATTACATCAT
>OLNO01002019.1_pt1 | contig 14664 bp, 8 predicted proteins | sample 1672861 | NCBI WGS metagenome assembly OLNO01 (sample SAMEA3136731, study PRJEB25190) | human gut metagenome | reverse complement strand
CGCGGATATGCCGTTGGGGCGCTGGATTATGTGCTGAAGCCGGTGCCCTACTTTGCGTTTTCGCAGCAGCTGCAAAAGGCACTGGGACAGCTGAAAAAGCGGGAGCGGCATTATCTGGCTGTGGCGGTGGACGGCGGCATGCGGCGGCTGGACGCGGCGGAAATCTATTACCTGGAAAGCGAAGGCCACAAGGTACATTTTTACACCGAAAAAGAAGATTTTGTGGTGCCGGGCACCCTGAAAAACTATGAGGAAAAGCTGGTGGGCCGGGCGTTTGCACGGTGCAACAGCGGGTATCTGGTCAATCTGGCGCAGGTTTCCGGCGTGCAGCAGGATATGGTGCAGGTTGGTCCGTATACGCTGCAGATCAGCCGCCCGCGGCGCAAGGCCTTTATGGCGGGGCTGGCGGATTATATTGGGGGTGCGGGCTAATGACGACATTGCCGGATATTCCCCGCCTGTACACCGCTTTGGCGGAAGTGCTGGCGGCGCTGATGTATGCGCACAGGCTGCCGCCGCGGATGGACCAGCGCGTGATCTGGGGCGTGGAAGCCGGTTGGGCGGTGCTGCTGGGGGCGTTTTTGCAGGCCACGGGGGAAGTTCCGCTGGCGTGGTGGATCCCCTGCATGGCAATGGCGATTCTTTCCATGCTGCTGTTTTTGTGGGTCACACGCAGCATTACGCTGCTGGAAGCGGGTTATGTGTGCGCGCGAGCCTTTATTTTGGCGGAGCTGGCGGCCAGCGTGGAATGGCAGCTGCACTGCGTGCTGTGGCCGCAGCGCGGCGGAGCGGAGCCGCTTTCGCTGCTTCTGTTGGCGGTGGTGTACGGCGGCATTTTTACCGCCATGCTGTTTGTGGAGAACCGCCGCCCCGGCCCGGCCGGGAAGATGAAAATAACGCCCGCAGGAACTTTTGTGGCGGCGGTCATGGCGCTGACCGCATTTGCCGTGAGCAATTTGAGCTTTGCCAACGGCAGCGAAGCCAACATGAACATGTTTTACATCCGCACGCTGGTGGATCTGGCCGGGGTACTGATTTTGACGGTGCAGCACGAGCAGCTGCGCGAAGCCGCCCTGCACAGCGAGCTGGCGGAGCTGGACGGCGTTTTGCACCGCCAGTACGAGCAGTACAAGCAGAGCAAGGAGAACATCCGCCTGATCAACCGGCGCTACCACGAGCTGAAAATGCAGATTGCGGCTATCCGGGCGGAGCGGGACCACGCCAAGCAGGATGTGGCGCTGGCGGCCATGGAAAGCGGCATCCGCCAGTACGAGGCGGAGAACAAGACCGGCAACCCGGTGCTGGACACCCTGCTGACGGCCAAAAGCCTGTACTGCCAGCAGCACCACATCACGATGACCTGCGTGGCGGACGGGCATTTGCTGGATTTTTTGGAGACAGGGGAAATCTGCACGATTGTGGGTACGGCGCTGGACAATGCGACCGAGAGCGTGGAGACCGAGCCCGACCACGAAAAGCGGCTGATCCGTGTGGCAGTGTACGCCCAGAACGGCTTTGTGATGCTGCGGTTTGAAAACTACTGCGCGCAGGAAGTGGAGCTGGGCGCGGACGGCCTGCCGCGCCGCAACACCCATGGCGGCAGCGACCTGCGCGGTGTGCGCGCCGCCGCCGAAAAGCGCGGCGGAACTATGACGCTGCACTGGGAGAATGAGTGGTTTACGCTGCGGGTGCTGCTGCCGCAGAAAAGCTGAATGGATGGCTGGGGGTCTAGGATAAGGCACCCGGCCATTTTTGGTGTTTGGGCGGGGTGCACAAAACCGGGTCGAGATGCTTTGTGAGAGATGCACAACAAAAAATGAAATGTTTTTGAAACTTTTGCAGAACATGCAACGGAAACAACAGTTTGTGCAAAAAATGAGCCGAAAGAAAATTGTTTTGGTACAATATCATCAATAAAAGCGGAAATCCCGTCAGCCGCCATCCGGAGGGCGGCACAATAAAAGGAGGAAAACAATGAACACCCTGCTTCTTACCCTGGCAAATATGGGCGTCAACCTGGACGACGTTGCCGATGTGGTCAATAACTGCATCCCGCAGCTCATCTTCTTTGGCGTTGTGGTTGCCGCCGCCATTATCGTACTGATCGCTATGGCGGTCAACAAGAAACTGGCCAAGCCCACCAAATTCATGGTGCGCGCCCAGTCCGGCCTGGCCGTGCTGCTGGCTTTCGGCATCATGCTCAACCTGGTTGCCTTTGGCCCCATGAGCACCATGCTCGACCTGGTCACCGGCAACGGCACTATCACCGAAGAATCTGGTGCAGAGGCCAACGCCCTGTGCACCGAGATTGCCGAGGAAGGCATCGTCCTGCTGCAGAACGATGACAACGAACTGCCCCTCGCGTCCGGCAGCAACCTGAACGTCTTTGGCTGGGCTTCTGTCGGCCCTGTCTACGGCGGCACCGGCACCGGCGCGATCTCTGCCGACCGTCCCACCGTCAGCCTGCTGGATGGCCTGCACAACGCGGGCATCAACACCAACACCGAGCTGAGCGATTTCTACACCGCTTACTGCGCCGAGCGCCCGGCGCTGGGTTACAGCAACCATAACTGGACCCTGCCCGAACCCACCGCCGCCAGCTACACCCAAGAGCTGATCGACAACGCCAAGTCTTTCTCTGACACTGCGATGGTCGTCATCAGCCGCGTTGGCGGTGAGTTTGCTGACCTGCCCACCGATATGAGCACCGCCAACTACACCGACAACTCCACCGAGTACAAGGACTTCGAGGACGGCCAGCATTACCTCTCCCTGAGCAAGACTGAGCGCGACATGATCGACCTCGTCTGCTCCAACTTCGACAACGTTGTGCTGGTTTACAACGCTGCCAACACCCTCGAGCTGGGCTTCGTCGATGAGCACCCCCAGATCAAGAGCGTTATCTGGTGCCCCGGCACCGGCCAGACCGGCTTCAACGCCCTGGGCGAGATTGTTGCCGGTGAGGTCAACCCCTCCGGCCACTCTGCCGACACTTTCGTCTACGACCTGACCGCTGCACCGTACTTCAACAACATCGGCGCTTTCGCCTACACCAATGCGGATTCCGTTGGTTACACCGCTGCCAGCCTGTTTGGCGGTGATGCAACGCTGGTTCCCCCGCACTTCGTCAACTATGTTGAGGGCATCTACGTCGGCTACAAGTTCTACGAGACTGCCGCCGCCGAGGGCCTGATCGACTATGACAAGACCGTGCAGTATCCCTTCGGCCACGGCCTGTCCTACACCACCTTTACCCAGAAAATCGACTCCATGACCGAGGCTGACGGCACCATCACCCTGGATGTCACCGTCACCAACACCGGCAGTGTGGCCGGTAAGGACGCCGTGCAGGTCTACTTCAACCCGCCGTACACCGATGGCGGCATTGAGAAGGCTTCCGCCAACCTCGTCACCTTCGGCAAGACCGACTCCATTGAGCCGGGCGCTTCCCAGACCTTGACCCTGACTTTCAACACCGAGGACATGGCCAGCTTTGACAGTAAGGACAAGGGCTGCTACGTGCTGGAAGAGGGCGACTATATCATCAGCATCAACGAGGATTCCCACACGGTGCTGGATTCCAAGACCTACAATGTCGCTTCCACCATCGTCTATGACGAGTCCAACCCCCGCAGCACCGACGCCGAAGCTGCTACCACCAAGTTCGACTTCGCTGACGACAAGCTCGTCACCCTATCCCGCGCTGATCACTTCGCCAACTATGCTGAGGCGGTTGCTGCTCCCTCTGACTACACCATGTCTGAGGAAAGCATGAACACCCTGTACAACGACCACAACTGGACCCCCGAGGACCACAACGACCCCAACGACGAGATGCCCGTTACCGGTGCCAACAACGGCCTGAAGCTGGCTGACCTGCGCGGTGCTGACTACGACGACGAGCGTTGGGATACCCTGCTCGACCAGATGACCGTCACCGAGATGGACGACCTGATCGCCCTGGGCGGCTACCAGACCAAGGCCGAGGCCAGTGTTGACAAGTACGCGACCATCGACTGCGACGGCCCCGCTGCCATCAATAACAACTTTACCGGCGTTTCTTCCATTGGCTTCCCGTCCGAGATTATCATCGCTTCCACCTTCAACACCGACCTGGCCCGCCGCTACGGCGAGAGCATCGGCTGCATGGCCAGCGAGATGAACGTCACCGGCTGGTACGCCCCCGCCATGAACGGCCACCGTTCCGCCTTTGACGGCCGTAACTTCGAATATTACTCTGAGGACAGCGTCCTCGCCGGTTACATCGGTGCCAGCTCCATTGCCGGTGCCCAGAGCTACGGCGTCTACGCTTACATGAAGCACTTTGCCCTGAACGACCAGCAGATCAACCAGAACGAGATGCTCTGCACCTGGGCTGACGAGCAGGCTATCCGCGAGATCTACCTGCGTCCCTTCGAGATCAGCGCCAAAGTGGGCGGCTGCAAGGCCGTCATGTCCAGCTGGAACTATATTGGCAACCAGTGGGCCGGTGCCTGCAATGCACTGCTGAACGGCGTGCTGCGCGGCGAGTGGGGCTTCCGCGGTATGGTCATCACCGACGGCTTCCACTTCACTGACTACATGGATTCAGATATTGCCATCCGCAACGGCTGCGACCTGATGCTGAAGAACTACGATGTTGCCACCAACCACCTGACCGATACCACCAGTGCTACCAGCGTTAAGGCTATGCGTCAGGCCTGCAAGAACATCATGTACACCGTGGTCAACTCCCGCGTTTACGACCCCGCCAACACTGTTTCCACCCCCATCTGGCGTACCGCTATGATCGTGGTCGACGTGCTGCTGGCTGTACTACTGGTCGTGCTGGAAGTTCTCACCTTCAAAAGCTACAAGAAGAAAAAGGCACAGTAAAGTGTAATTTGTAAGCTGTGCAGCTGCCCTGCGGTCCATCGCCGCCGACTTTGCGCGGTTGTGCGGTGGGCCGCAAGGCTGTTTTTAAGAAAAGGAACCACCTTATGCAAAAGAAACAACTGCAAGCTTTGACGCTTGAACAAAAATGTGCGCTGCTTTCGGGCGCTACTACCTTTGGGACCCGTGCACTGCCGAAAAATAATATCCCGTCCATCACCCTATCCGATGGCCCCAACGGCGTGCGCAAGCAGGCGGGCGCGGCGGACCACCTGGGGTTAAACCCCAGTGTTCCGGCCACCTGCTTCCCCACGGCAGCCACTGTGGCGTGCAGCTGGGACCCCGCCCTGGGCGAGCAGATCGGCCAGGCCATGGGCGAAGAAGCCGCCGCGCAGGAAGTTGCCGTGCTGCTGGGGCCGGGTCTGAACACCAAGCGCAGCCCCCTCTGCGGCCGCAACTTTGAGTATTTCTCCGAGGATCCGTATCTTTCCGGCAAAATGGCCGCGAGCTATGTGCGGGGCATCCAGTCCAACGGTATTTCGGCCTGCCCCAAGCACTTTGCCGTCAACAGCCAGGAACTGCGCCGCATGGCGTCGGACTCTGTGGTGGATGAACGCACGCTGCGGGAGCTGTACCTGACCGGGTTTGAGATCGTGGTCAAGGAAGCAAAGCCCAAGACCATCATGAGCAGCTATAACCTCATCAACGGAACTTACGCCAACGAGAACCGCCACCTGTTAATGGACATCCTGCGCGGGGAGTGGAGCTTTGACGGCGCTGTGGTAACGGACTGGGGCGGCAGCAATGACCATGCCCTGGGCGTGCAGAACGGCTCCACGCTGGAAATGCCCGCCCCCGGCGGGGACGCGGTGCGCGAGCTGATGCAGGCTGTGCAGAGCGGCAAAATTACCGAAGCGGATGTGGACGCCCGGCTGGACGAGCTGCTGACGCTGGTGTTTGATACCCATGCCGCCGTGCAGTCCCACAGCCGCACCTTTGATGCGGACGCTCACCACGCCCTGGCCCGCCGCGCCGCAGCCGAAAGCATTGTGCTGCTGAAGAACGAGAACGACCTGCTGCCGCTGGCCGAGGGCGCAAAAGTTGCCGTGATCGGCGACTTTGCCCAGACACTGCGGTACCAGGGCGCTGGCTCCAGCGCGGTCAACTCCATCAAGGTGGATACCTTTTTGGACTGCCTGAAAGAGAGCGGCCTGGCCAGCGTGGGCTTTGCCCCCGGCTTTGACCGCCAGGGCAAACCGGATGCCGCCAAACAGGCCGAGGCTGTAGCCCTGGCCCAAAAGGCCGAAGTGGTGCTGCTCTGCCTGGGGTTGGATGAAATCAAGGAAAGTGAGGGTCTGGACCGCGGCGATATGCGCCTTGCGGACAACCAGATCGAACTGTTAAAGGCCATGCAGCAGGCCAACCCCAACACCGTTGTGGTGCTCAGCGCAGGGGCTTCGCTGGAAACCCCGTGGCTCAAACACTGCCGTACCCTGGTGTATGGTGCGCTGGGCGGCCAGGCGGGGGCGGGCGCCATGCTGGATGTGCTGACCGGCAAAGTGAACCCCAGCGGCAAGCTGGCCGAAACCTGGGTCAACGCCTATGCGGATACCCCCGCCAAGGATAACTTTGCCGGGCCGGGCCGCATGGTGCAGTACCGCGAGGGGCTGTATGTCGGCTACCGCTATTACCAGACCGCCGGTGTGCCGGTGGCATTCCCCTTTGGCTATGGGTTAAGCTACACCAGCTTTGCCTACAGCAATTTGCAGGCCGCGTCCAATGGCGTGACCCTGACCGTAACCAACACCGGCAAGCGCGCCGGAGCAGAGATCGTGCAGCTGTATGTGGCAAAACCCGGGGCAGAAGTGTTCCGCCCCGCACAGGAGCTGAAAGGCTTTGCCAAGGTGCAGCTGCAGCCCGGCGAAAGCAAGACCGTGACCATCCCGCTGGACGACAAGGCGTTCCGCTACTGGAACACCAAGACCGACAGCTGGGAAGTGGAAGGCGGCAGCTATGAGCTGCGGGTCGGCGCGTCCAGTGCGGACATCCGCCTGACCGCCGTGGTGGAAGTGGCCGGTACCGGCGCACCCAACCCCTATGCGGGTAAGCATCTGCCGCACTATACCAGCGGCAAGGTGCAGAGCGTGCCGGATGACGAGTGGGCCACCCTTCTGGGCCGCCCGGTGCAGCAGGGAAAAGTTAAAATTGACCGCAACATGACCCTGGGCGAGCTGAACCACAGCCGCAGCCCGCTGGGCTGGCTGATCTGGCTGGTGCTTACCGCACTGCTGAACGCCAGCTACAAGCGCGGCAAGCCGGACCTGAATGTGTTGTTCCAGTACAACATGCCGCTGCGTGCCCTGGCCAAAATGACCAGCGGTGCCATCAGCATGGGCATGGTGGATGGCATTGTGATGGAATTACAGGGATTCTGGATCATCGGCCTTGTGCGGGTGATCATAGAAGCCGTGAAAAACCTGGTACTGAACGCACAGCTGGAACAGCGCCTGCGCAACAGCTGAGGAAAGAGAGGGGCTATTTATGCAGCTATGGAATAATTTTGCGGCAAAACACCCCGCCGCAGCCAAGTGGGTGCGCGAAGGCGGACTGTTTGTGATCGTATCCAACCTGGTTACGGTGTTCAAATACCTGCTGCTGCAATTTTTGCCGGCGGCGTTCAGCAGCCTGCCGGTGGTGGATTTTGGCTGGCCGGGCATCCCGGTCACGCTGTTTGGCGAAACCTTCCAGTGGAACATCCTGGGGTATGATTCCGCCCATGGCGGTCTGCCGTACTTTTGCGCCTACATGGTTGCCATGGTGGTGGGAGAATGCATAAACTTTCCCATCCAGCGCAACTTTGTCTTCCGCAGCAAGGGCAACCTGGCCAAGCAGATCGCCTGGTATGTGGTGGCGTTCTGCTTGATCACCTGCATCGTCAACTCCATCAACTGCGTGTGGGTGGCGGTTGCGGGCCTGCTGGTGCCGGATTTCATCTACAACATTGGCACCACCGTGCTCAATGGCGGCATTTCCATGGTGATCTTCTTCTTTGTGAACAAGATCATCTTCCCAGAGGGCGCACAGGCAAAATAAAGCCCAGCAGGATCACTGGTGCTTTTCCCGGTACTCGAACAGGGAGGCGGCACGGTACAGGAAAAAGTCCTTTGGATGGTATAAAAATGTGATTGCCAGCAACGGCGAAGATCTGAACGGATAAAGAAGAATGCTGCCTTTCCCTGATGTGGAGAAAGACAGCATTTTTATTGCGTTTTTCGGAAAGAGGTGAGCAGCGGCCCCTACAAATGGGTAACGGCTGGCCATAAAATGGCGCTATTACATGGTGTGCTTTGTGAGAAAGCGCTGTAGTGTGATGATATAAAACGGATGGGTGCATGGTGTGCGCCCCTACGGAATTACAACAAAACACCCCCGCCCGTGCGGTAAATGAACTGCATAGGGCGGGGGCACCGTTATTTTACAAAGAAAACGCGCAGAGCGGAGACTTTACTGTTCCACGGCACCGGTGGGCAGCTGGGGAACAGCGGTCAGGATGCGCATGAACTCTTCGCCGGTGATGGTTTCTTTCTCGTACAGGTACTTGGCGATCTCGTCCAGCTTGCCGCGGTTTTCAATCAGCATCTGTTTGGCTTTTTCATGCTGCTGCTTGACGACTTCCACGACCTTATCGTCCACTGTGGCGGCTGTGCGCTCACTGCAGGCCAGGCTGGCATCGCCGCCCAGGTAGGCGTTGTTCACGGTTTCCAGGGCAACCATGTCAAAGTCGTCGGTCATGCCGTAGCGGGTAATCATGGCGCGGGCCATCTTGGTGGCCTGCTCGATATCGTTGGATGCGCCGGTGGTGATGGAGTTGAACACCACTTCTTCGGCGGCACGGCCACCGGTCATGGTGGCAATTTTGGCCAGGATCTCTTCCTTGGTCATCAGGGTGTGGTCACCGTCCTCTACCTGCATGGTGAAACCCAGCGCGCCGGAAGTGCGCGGCACAATGGTGATTTTCTGCACGGGGGCGGAATGGCTCTGCAGGGCGGCAACCATGGCATGGCCGACTTCGTGGTAGGCCACGATGCACTTTTCTTTGTCGCTCAGGATCTTATTCTTTTTCTGGGCACCGGCCAGGATGGTATCCACGGCTTCCTGCAGGTCGTACTGGGTAACGGCCATGCGGTGGTGGCGCACAGCGCCCAGGGCGGCTTCGTTGATGATATTGGCCAGCTCGGCACCGGAAGCACCGGGAGTCATGCGGGCAACCACGGCAAAGTCACAGTCGGGGCCGATTTTGACCTTTTGAGCGTGCAGGCGCAGGATGCTTTCGCGGCCTTTCAGGTCGGGCAGCTCCACGGGCACACGACGGTCAAAACGGCCGGGGCGGGTCAAAGCGGGGTCAAGGGATTCAGGACGGTTGGTGGCGGCCAGAATGATAACACCCTTGGCGGCGTCAAACCCGTCCATTTCGGTCAGCAGCTGGTTCAGGGTCTGCTCGCGTTCATCGTTGCCGCCCATACCGGAAGCACCGTCACGCTTTTTGCCGATGGTATCGATCTCATCAATAAAGATAATGCAGGGGGCTTTTTCGTTGGCCTGTTTGAAGAGGTCACGCACCTTGGAAGCGCCCATGCCGACGAACATCTCGACAAATTCAGAACCCGCAATGGAGAAGAAGGGAACACCGGCTTCGCCGGCAACAGCGCGGGCCAGCAGGGTTTTACCGGTGCCCGGGGGGCCGACAAGCAGAACGCCCTTGGGCATTTTGGCACCGATATCCTCGTAACGCTTGGGGTTATGCAGGAAGTCAACGATTTCCTGCAGGCTCTCTTTGGCTTCGTCCTCACCGGCAACATCGGCAAATTTGATGGACTTGCCATCCTCAACGACATACTGTTTGGCACCGGATTTGCCGCCGCCAAAAATCATGCTGTTGGCGCCGCCGGTCATTTCACCGACCCGCTTGCGCATCATGCGGTTGAACCAGACGATCAGGATGATCATGGGCAGCAGCGAGATGACCCAGCCCAGCAGGGTATCCACCCAGGTGGTCTGGTTGTACACCTTGCCAAAGGAAACGCCGGCGCTTTCCAGCCGGTTGACCAGCTGCAGGTCCTGCGCAATGGAGTTGGTGCAGTAGGTGGTATCGTTTTTGTCCACAAAATAGATCTGCTGATCCTGAATTTCAACGGTGCTCAGTTCGCCGCCTTCGAGCATGTTCAGGAAGGTGCCGTAATCGACCTGTTTGACCTGGCCTTTCATCATGGCGGGGAAGGCCCAGAAATTGAGCAGCAGCAACACCACAAGGATCACGGCATATACAATGCCGGTCGTCTTTTTGGGGTCGCGCGGCTGTTGGGTTTCGTGCATAACAATTCCTCCAGTTGGGGGCGGTAATAGGGGCCCCCGATAGATTCTATCATGAAGAATAAAAATGAACTGCGGATGAACAAGGCATGAAATAGCTGGAAATTCCGGTAAACTTTGCGTGAACAAGGGCAGTTTGTGGGCAAAAACAGGAATGCAGACCGCGTAACGACAGGGAAAAGTGAAAAGAATCTGAACGGTTTTCCACAAACAGAGGAGCTTCTTGTGGAAAACAAAAACGCGCGGCGGGGAGACAGGATGTTGATGACAGTATACCATGGCTGCAGCTCAGTATGCGGGACGATGCAGGCATCGTCCTCTACAGATCGTTTACAGGTTTGCGGTGGATGGATTTACGTTTCTCCGCGGCGTGATAAGGGCATCGCGCCCTACAAATCTTTATAACAAAAGCGGGGCGCTGCCAATCAGCAGTGCCCCGCTTCATTTTGTGTTATGCAGTTTTATCGCCCCAGGCGCACCGGCTCCGGAGGCTCCTGGCCGGGGCGCAGGTCCATCCACCAATAGGCAAGGTCCAGCCATTGGCCGAACTTGTACCCAGTGCGGGGTTCCACGCCGATTTTTTTGAAGCCGAGCGCCTTATGGAACGCGCAGCTCTCTTTGTTCTGGCCGGTCACAAGGGCAACGGCGTTGCAGTAGCCGCGCTGGCGCACGCCGTCCAGCAGGGCTTTGTACAGCCGCCCGCCAACCCCCTGGCCCACACAGTCGTGGGCGCAGTAAACGGTTAGCTCCACATCCCACGCATAAGCTGTGCGGCTGTGCCAGGGGTGGGCGCAGGCAAAGCCGCACAGCTTGCCCGCTGCATTGACGGCAACCAGGAACGGTGCGCGCTGCTGCACATAGGCGATATTTTCGCGCTGGAATTCCTCGGTACACAGGTCATACTGGAAAGTGGCCGTGGAGTGGGTGACATACCAGTTGTACAGCTCCGCCACGGCGGCGGCGTCCTCCGGCGCGGCATCCCGCAGGGTGATGGTGTTTTCAGCGGTCCACTGGGCGGCAAGGGCTTCCTTTTCGGGTTTTGGCAGCTTTTTCAGGGCGGCTTCCCGCTTCAGGGCGGCACTTTTATCGGTGCAGCGCTCGGCATAAGTCAGCTTAACGGCACCTTTGGCGTGGGTATACTTGGCACCGGCCTTGCCGCCCTTGTGGGCGCGCAGGCGGCGGGCAAGGTCATTGGTCCAGCCGGAATACAGACTACCATCCGCGCAGCGCACCATGTAGACCCAGGCGGAAGCCGGGTCTGGCTGGCAGTCCGCCGCGGTGCTGGGGCAGGGACCAAACTGCTCTAGAGTTTCGGCGCTCACTGTGCGCTCACCGGCCTTCCGGCGGCGCGCAGGGCACGGCGGCATGCCTCAATGGCATCCTCTTTGGTTTCCGCGGTGACAAGGAAACGGCTGGGGTGGCAGAACTTGAGAGCCAGGCCGCTCTTTTCGCGCAGGATCTCCTCCGGCTGGCCGCCCCATGCGGGCGGGAACGGCACCTTGCTGCGGCGGGTCTTGTAATCGGTCACGCATTGGGCGCTGTAGCCGCCGCGCTGGCTGGGGTAGACAACAAACAGGGCATCGGTTTTGTACAGGCCGTTTTTCCAGGGCATGTAGTCCGGCAGGACCACAATGCCGTCCCTGGAGTTCTTGTAGGCGTTCTGGACGGTCTCGTCCGCACGGTTCACGGCGTTGGCTGCGGCAATCTCGTTTTCCAGCACCTGCTTGGCAAAGGGCACGGCGCGCCAGAAGCAGGCATCGGAATCTTCGCCGGAATCCCACACGGGGTTAAAGCTGCCAATGGCATCGGCCAGGGAGTTCTGTTCGCCGGTGTTATCGTTCAAGTCCAGGGGCTGAACAAAATTTTCATCCAGCAGGCGGGCCTGGTGGGCACCCACCAGCTGGGCACCCAACACGCGCCACAGCAGGCCAAAGGCCGCATAGGGCACGCCGTTGGGGCGGCTTTCGCGCGGTTCCTGGTGGTGGTCAAACATACCGCAGCCCACATCGTACACAATGCCGTCAAAACCATCCGGCACAACAAAACCGCGGGTTACTTTGATATCCGGCCGCACAATCATCAGCAGCGCTGTGGCAAACACATCGTCGGCATGGAACTTGCCGCCGTGAGTAAAACCTTTTGCAGGAATTTTCATAGAATAGCCTCCGTCTATGGGGTAAAATGATGATTAACTAATATTATAACATGAAAGCGTAGGTTGGTAAATGCAAAATCTGCGCGGGCGGGCCGGATTTGGAACAAGTGGCAGCATTTGGCCGAAAAACGGTGATTCACAACCGGCATAAAATATGATATACTAACCTAATATGCCCTTTTGCGGGCATACCGGACATTCGGTGTGTTGACGCGGAATGTTGACCGCAACTTAATGAACAAACAAAGCGAAGGAACTGGATACCCATGCAAAACATCAAAAAAACATTAAAAAGCAAGCGCTTCTGGCTTGGCACGGTGCTGCCATTTGCGCTGGCTGTGGCAGCGGCCTTTGTGGCGCGCTACCAGTTAGAAATTTCTGACGGCGTAACTGCCAACTACATGGCGGGGCAGTGGCCGGTATACGCACCGCTCAATGCGCTGACGGCGTTCTGCCTGACGCTGGTGGTGTTTGCCCTGTGCGGCAGCTGGGGCATTGCAACCGGCGTTTCCGGCCTGATTTTTACCGTGCTGGCACTGGTCAACTATTACACGCGGGACCTGCATGGTTCCGCCCTGATGCCGCAGGACATCCTGAACCTGGGCACCGCGGCAGAGGTGATGGGCAGTTATACCCTGCACATTACCCAGACAGTTATTACCATTGCGCTGCTGTACATCCCGGTGCTGGTGGCTGCCGTTGTGCAGGTCAAACTGGCCGGCAAGCATAAGCGCAGCTGGAAACAGCGCGGCGCCCATGCGCTGGCCTGCGCCTGCGGCATTTTTGCGGTGCTGTATCTGGGGTATTTCAGCCCCAACCCCATCAAGCCCGCCACCACTTACGGCTGGGCCTGGCAGGAAACCTATTATAAGTACGGCTACCTGGCGGGTAGCCTTGAAGCCGCCAGCCTGATGGTGGACCCCATCCTGCAGCCGGACGGCTACAGCGAGGACGCCGCCACCGAGGCCGCTGCAATGGCGCAGGACTATCAGGCCAGCCCCGAAACGGCAAACGAGCAGGACTACCCCGATGTGTTCCTGATCCTGTCCGAAAGCTTTTATGACTTTGACCTGGTAACGGACCTGCAGGCCGACCAGGAGATCATGCAGGTGACCAAAAACCTGCCCAACTCCATTTACGGCCACACCATCAGCCCGCATGTGGGCGGCGGCACCAACTCCAGCGAGTACGAGATGCTTTCCTCCAACTCGCTGATGCTGATGCCCTCCATCACACCGTTCAACTGGTTGAACCTGCACAAGGCAAACAGCCTGGTCAGCAACCTGAAAGATCTGGGGTATGCCACGCTGGCAGCCCACCCCTATACCAACTCCAACTACCGCCGCGATTCTGCCTGGCTGACGCTGGGCTTTGACGAGACCCACTTCCAGGATGATTTTCCGACCAAGGAAACCTATGGCAGCCGCCCCTACCAGACCGACAGCGCCACCTACCGCGACCTGGAAGGTTTGTATGAAGCAATGCCGGAGGACCAGCCGCGGTTTGTGTTCCTGGTTTCCATCCAGAGCCACGGCGATTACGATATGAACCCCCCGGAGGAGGATATCGTGCATGCCGCAACCGATTACGGCGAGTATGATTCCATCATGGATGAATACCTGAGCAACATCTATATGACCGACCGTGCCTTTGGCGAACTGACCGAATACCTGACCGAGCAGTACGAAAAGACCGGCCGCAAGGTGATTGTTGCCATGGCAGGCGACCACGCCCCCAGCTTTGTGGATCATGTGGCCGACCATACCTTTACCGATGAGAACAATTTGCAGATTTTGGAGCGCAGCACGCCCTACCTGATCTGGGCAAACTACCCGCTGGAAAACGCAGGCCAGACCAGCGCCACCGACGAGTACAACCGCATGGATATGTGCATGCTGGCTCCCACCCTGGTGGAAAATGCCGGGCTGCCGCTGACCCCGTATTACCAGTACCTGCTGGCACTCAAGCAGGTGGCCCCGGTGGTGACAGCCGCCAATGACTATATGGACGCGGACGGCGTGACCCACACCTACGGCGAGAATGCAGAGCTGGATGCCTGGGTGCATGGGTACTTCTATTTGGAGTATAACAACATCGGTGCCAAAGCAACCAGTCAGCAGAATTTGTTCCAGGTGGAAAAGTAAGAAGCTGATAAGCAGACGTCAGCCAGGATTCCTCTGATTTAGGGCAACACCGCACAATTCCCGCCTTGCGGCTTAAGCACCGCTCCGGCGGCTGCGGCACGGCATCTGCGTTGCCAAAATGCT
>OLNO01002015.1_pt1 | contig 14694 bp, 14 predicted proteins | sample 1672861 | NCBI WGS metagenome assembly OLNO01 (sample SAMEA3136731, study PRJEB25190) | human gut metagenome | reverse complement strand
GATGTTCCAAACAAGGATGTCTCAGCTTTAGTGCCACTGCACTAACATCCTCTCTCTGTAGAATCTTCCACCTGTACTATCTCCCGTCTCAGCCAATATCTCTCAATAAATTATAGAACGGATCAGTCGTTATTTTAAGTGAATTTAGCGGGAATGTCAAGGGGCTTGAAGAATCCTCTCTGCATTTTCCACCCGTTCTTTTTCCGGTGGTCTGATACCCTCCAGCGGATATGGAATTCCAAGTTTTTCCCATTTGAATACGCCTAACGTATGATACGGAAGAACTTCGACCCGCTCCACATTGTTCAGCGTATGGATAAAATCTGCCAGACGGTGCAGATACTCATCCTTATCGTTCCGCTCCGGTACAAGGACATGACGGATCCACACCGGTTTTCCCATATCCGACAATTCCCGCGCCATAGCAAGGATATTGTCGTTTGGCTGACCGGTCAGTTCCAGATGACCTTCCGGATCAATATGCTTGATATCCAGTAAAATCAAATCTGTATACTGCATCAGTGCTTTCCATTTGGAATAAAAAGGCTCTTTTTCAGTAAATGGATTTCCGCTGGTATCCAGGGTGGTGTGAATTCCCCTTTCCTTCGCCTTGCGGAACAGTTCTGTCACAAAATCAATCTGAAGCAGCGGTTCTCCCCCACTTACAGTAATACCGCCCTTCTGTTTCCAGTAAGTGCGGTATCGACAGGCTTTTTCCAAAAGCTGATCTGCTGTGTATGGCTGCCCGCCTGCCATATCCCAGGTATCCGGGTTATGGCAGAACTGGCAGCGCATGGCACAACCGGAAAGGAAAATCACATAACGTACTCCCGGCCCGTCCACGGAACCGAAACTTTCCAGGGAATGTACGTAACCTGTGATGTTTTCCATATTTTCCTCCTTACAGCTGCGTATGGCAGGTACGTGAGATTACATCCATCTGCTGCTCTCTTGTCAGATCAATGAATTTTACTGCGTATCCTGATACACGGATGGTGAAGTTTGCGTACTCTTCTTTCTCCGGATGCTCCATAGCATCGATCAGTTTCTCTGTACCGAATACATTTACATTCAGATGATGTGCGCCCTGATCGAAGTAACCGTCCAGTACATGTACCAGATTGTTCTTTCTCTCGTTGTCATCATGTCCCAGTGCTCCCGGGCTGATGGTCTGTGTATTGGAGATTCCGTCAAGTGCCTGCTCATACGGCAGTTTTGCAACAGAGTTCAGGGAAGCCAGAAGTCCGCTCTTCTCTGCGCCGTAGGACGGGTTTGCTCCCGGTGCCAGCGGCTCGCCGCCTTTTCTTCCGTCCGGAAGAGATCCGGTAGCCTTACCGTACACAACGTTGGATGTAATCGTAAGGATAGAAGTTGTAGGCTCGGAATTTCTGTATGTATGGCATTTTTTCAGCTTGCTCATGAATGTGCGGAGCAGCCAGACTGCGATCTCGTCTGCACGGTCGTCGTCGTTTCCGTATCTCGGGAAATCGCCCTCTACTTCATAGTCAACCGCAAGTCCGTCTTCGTCACGGATTACTTTTACCTTTGCATATTTGATTGCGCTTAAGGAGTCAACTACATGTGAGAATCCTGCGATACCTGTAGCAAATGTACGTCTTACATTTGTATCGATAAGAGCCATCTCAGCTGCTTCATAGTAGTATTTGTCATGCATGTAATGAATCATGTTCAGTGTATCAACATACAGCTTGGACAGCCACTCCATCATCTGATCATATTTTTCCATAACCTCGTCATAATCAAGGTACTCGGATGTGATCGGTCTGTACAGCGGAGATACCTGCTGTTTTGTCTTCTCGTCTACACCGCCGTTGATTGCGTACAGAAGGCATTTTGCAAGGTTCGCACGTGCTCCGAAGAACTGGATCTCCTTACCTGTCTGTGTTGCAGATACACAGCAGCAGATGGAGTAATCGTCGCCCCATACCGGACGCATTACATCGTCATTCTCATACTGGATGGAACTTGTCTTAACAGAAATATAAGCGGCATATTTCTTGAAAGTCTCCGGAAGGTGTGAAGAATAAAGTACTGTCAGGTTCGGCTCCGGTGACGGTCCCATGTTCTCCAGTGTGTGAAGGAAACGGTAGTCGTTCTTTGTTACCATATGGCGTCCGTCCATTCCGATTCCGGCCATTTCCAGAGTCGCCCATACCGGGTCGCCGGAGAACAGCTCGTTGTAAGACGGAATTCTTGCAAATTTTACCATGCGGAACTTCATAACAAGGTGGTCGATCAGCTCCTGAGCCTGCTCCTCTGTCAGCGTTCCGTTTTCCAGATCTCTCTGAATATAAATGTCAAGGAATGTGGAAACACGTCCTACACTCATGGCAGCGCCGTTCTGAGTCTTGATGGCTGCAAGATAGCCGAAGTACAGCCACTGAACCGCCTCTTTTGCATTCTTCGCCGGCTGGGAAATATCATAGCCGTAGGATTCTGCCATTTCTTTCATTCCGTTAAGGGCACGGATCTGATCTGCGATTTCCTCACGGAGACGGAAATCGGTTCCTTTCATTCCATGTCTCTCGTACTCAACAAAATCAGACTGCTTTCTTTCGATCAGGTAATCGATACCATAGAGAGCCACACGGCGGTAATCGCCGACGATACGTCCTCTTCCGTATGTATCCGGAAGTCCTGTGATAATCTTGTTGTGACGTGCTTTTCTCATCTCCGGTGTGTAGATGTCAAATACAGCCTGGTTGTGTGTTTTATGATATTTTGTAAAGATTTCATGCAGTTTTTCACTGGGTGTGTAACCGTATGTCGTACAAGCCTGCTCCGCCATCTTGATTCCGCCGTAAGGCATGAACGCTCTCTTAAGCGGTTTATCTGTCTGCAGACCAACGATCTGCTCCAGATCCTTCATATCCTCGTTGATGTAGCCCGGGCCGTAAGCTGTCAGTCCGGATACCACCTCAGTCTCCATGTCAAGAACGCCGCCCTTTGCGCGCTCCTCTTTCTGAAGTTTCTGCAGTTCTCCCCACAGTTTATTTGTTGCTTCTGTCGGGCCTGCAAGGAAAGACTCATCTCCGTCATACTGTGTGTAGTTATTCTGGATGAAGTCACGAACATTAACTTCTTCTTTCCAGAGCTTTCCGTTAAAGCCTGCCCACTGGTCAAAATTCACTTTTGCCATTTTCTGAAAACCTCCTCCGTGAAATCTTTTTTCTGTTAATTAAAATGAAAATGAATCGGTGCCGGATGTTTCCGTTCACCTGTCATGCGCTAGTAGTATAACATCCCGTTAAAAAAATGACAAGCCCTATTCCGATAATCATTCTCAGAAACGGCCATGTATCTAATTTTATACAATATACATGGTTCTAAACATTGTTTTACCCGCATATCTTGTGCCTTCCTGCCATACCTTTTTCTATATCCTGTATTTCCACAAAAATATGCTTTCCCCTGCCCTGCTTTCCCGGATACAACGGCCGGGAAACCGCGCAAAAAACCGACGCAGAGCCCGATATACCGCAAAACTCCGCGCCGGAAAAATTTACTTATAAAAAATCTTATTTCTTTTTATTCTCCTGCATTCCCCAGTACACTTTCTCCGCAGTAATCGGAAGTTCTCTGACGATCACCCCTGCCGCATTCTGAACCGCGTTTGCAATAGCCGGCGACGGAGTATTGATTACAATCTCTCCGATGGACTTTGCGCCAAAGGGGCCGGTTGGCTCATAACTGCTCTCAAATTCCACACGGATTTTCCCCACATCCAGACGGCTGGGAATCTTGTACTGCATAAAAGAATTGCTGTAATTCTTTCCCTTTTCGTTATACACAATATCCTCAAACAGGGCCATGCCGATTCCCTGGGCGATACCGCCTTCCACCTGAACCCGCGCCAGCGCCGGATTAACTACCGTGCCGCAGTCCACAACCGCCGCATAGTCCACCATCTCCACCGTTCCGGTTTCTTTGTCAATCTCCACTTCCGCAATACCTGCCATAAACGGCGGCGGTGAAGTGGGAGAGGAAAAGGCCTCGCTGGCAGAAAGGGCTTCGTTGCTGAAACACATTACCCTGTTTCCGATCTCTTTTCGTGAAATGGACTCTCCGGTCTTCAGGTTCGTCACATTTACACCGTCAAACTGGACATCTTCCACAGAACAGCCCAGGTAGTCGGCGCCTGTGGCACAGATCTTCTCCCGCAGCGTCTCGCAGGTCTTTACTACGGCCATACCGGTCACATAAGTCGTACTGGAGGCATAGGAGCCGGTGTCATATGGAGAAATATCCGTATCAACCCCATGCACAATAATATCATCCATACTGCATTCCAGGCATTCCACCGCCATCTGTGCCAGAATGGTATCGCAGCCGGTTCCCATATCCGTGGCTCCTACCATCAGGCTGTAAAATCCATCGTCATTTACCTTAATGGCGACAGAACCGGTATCCACATGGGATATTCCGGAGCCCTGCATGGCCATGGCAACTCCTACGCCTCTGACTTTGCCGTTTCCGCAGTCATAACAGGGATATTTTTTATCCCAGTCAATCATTTCCTTTGCCCGGGCAAGGCACCGGTCAAGAGCGCAGCTGTCCGTTCTCTCATTATAATATGCAGGCATCACCTGTCCCTCGCGGACCAGATTTTTCTCCCGGAGCACCGTCGGATCCATGCCCATCTTTTCTGCCAGTTCATTTACCGCAGACTCTACGGCAAAGATTCCCTGAGTGGCTCCATATCCCCGGTAAGCGCCGGAGGACATTACATTGGTATAGACCACATCATAAGTAAACCGGAAGGCGTCCGTCCTCCCGTAAAGCGGGATGGATTTGTGGCCGGTCCTACCGTAGTCGGTCCGTGCTCGCCGAAAGCACCAGTATTGGACAGAGTATGAAGGTCGATTCCACGGATTCTCCCTTCCTTATCCGCTCCCACCCGGACATGCATCTCCATCTCATGGCGGGGCGAAGAGGCGGTAAGAGACTCTTCCCGCGTAAAGATAATCTTCGCAGGGCGTCCGGTCTTCCATGTTACTATGGCCGGATAAATCTCCGATACAGACGTCTGTTTCGCGCCGAATCCGCCTCCGATTCTCGGCTTGATCACACGGATCTTATGCTTTGGTATATCAAGAGCATTGCCCAGAATCCTTCTCACATGGAAAGGCACCTGGGTGGAAGATACCACATTCAGTCTGCCGTATGCATCCAGATAAGTATAAGTCCGGAATGTCTCCATCATAGCCTGCTGGTTCGCTTTTGTATGGTACACACGGTCAACCACATAATCGCAGGAATCAATCACAGCATCGATATCCCCTTCCCCGCATTCGCCATGAGCGCAGAGATTCCGCTTATTGTCCGCGCCTACATTGCACAGGCTTCTCCAGTTATCCTCCGGGTGAACCAGGACAGGATTATCCTTTGCCTTGCGGAAATCCAGCACCGGCTCCAGCACCTCATATTTGATACGGACAAGCTTTACAGCTTTTTTAACCGCTTCTTCGGAAACACCTGCCACAATGGCGGCCGCGTCACCCACAAAGCGCATCCGCTGATCCAGAATCAGCCTGTCATATGGGCTTGCCTCAGGATACGTCTGTCCAGCCAGAGTAAACCTTTTATCCGGACAGTCTTTATAAGTCAGAACGCATACGATTCCCGGAACAGCCTCCGCCCGCGACGTGTCAATCTCCTGAATCAGGGCATGGGCATGGGGACTTCTTACGAGCTTTACAATCAGACAGTCTGAAGGGGCAAGGTCATTGGTATACACGGCCTTTCCGGTAACCAGGGATTCTGAGTCCACCTTCGGGACCGGATGATTCACATAATTTAAATCCGCTAATTTTTCACTGGATCCGCTCATGCCTGTACCTCCTTCTTCTCCGGCACATTTTCTTCTGTCATTTTTCTGTCCGCCATATAATTCTGTATTGCGCGAAGCTGCCCCATGTACCCGGTACAGCGGCACAGATTGCCTGCCAGATATTCTTTGATCTCCTCTACATCCGGAACAGCATCCGATGCTCTGCCGGATTTCTCTGCTTTTTCTGCAAATTCCCGCATCATTGCCAGCACGTTCATAATAAAACCGGGAGAACAGAATCCGCACTGCTCCGCCCCTTCTTTTGCCAGAAAGCGCCCGAACTCTTCGGCTTCCTGTTCCACCCCTTCCAGGGTTGTCACTTCATGCCCGTCCACACCGGCTGCCAGCACAGAACAGGACAGACGGGATTTTCCGTCAATCCAGACCGTACAGAGACCGCAGTTCGTTGTCTCGCAGCCGCATTTCACACTCTTGCACCCCAGATCTCTGAGCACATTCATCAGAACCGCATCCGGCGCAGCGTCCACGGCAACCTGTTTCTGATTTAATATAAACCGAACTTCCATTTATTCATCCTCCGTTAAAATAGAGCTTATGGATCTGCGCAGCAGAACCTCGGCAAGGTGCCGTCTGTATTCTGCGCTTCCGCGCATATTTGTTCCGTAATCGAATTCCGCGGCAACCTCTTTTGCATACCCGGCAATGGCCTCTTCCGTCTCATCCGGCTTAAGCTGCCATTTTCTCTCCGTCAGCGCCGCCTTCATCGGTCTGGCCCCTACGGAAAAATACCAGGATTCCTCTCCGTGGACAATCCCGGTAACTACCGCACAGGCTATGACAGGGAAATCCGTCTTCGTCTGGCGGACAGAAGAATAGCGGAATTTTCTCTTTCCTTTCCGGATAATAATAGATACCAGTATATCCCGGTCCGGTTTGCGGTTTACAAATTCCGACAGACGGATAATGCCGCCGTCGTACAGCTCTACAAAAGTATCAAGGGCCAGAAACGCTGTCAGCACATCTGAAAAGCCAAACCTTCCGTAAATACTTCCCCCTACTGTTGCCTGATTGCGGAACTGTACTCCTACAATATGGCGCACGGCCTCTGCAATTCCGTCTCCATATTCTTCTCTGAGCCGTTCACACTGTTCCAGCTGCCGGAGCGTACACATAGCTCCTATTTTGAATACCTTGTCTGTTTCCTCAATCTGATCCAGTCCGAGGCCGGACAGATCAATCACGGTCTTTACCTTCGCGTTGCTCAGGCGCATCCACATCATTCCGCCCATCACACGGCTGCTGCGCGCCTGATTCAGTTCATACGCCTCCTCCAGCGTCTTCGCCTTTACATAATTACTGATCGTAAGCACAATGGCTCTCCTTTCCTGGCTTTTTTCACTTTCCATTGTAAAACCGGGCGGATAAAAGTGCAATTACATTTTCTCTATATCCGCCAAATTTCGCGAAATTCCGGTTTCCGTCAGCGTACATTGGCCTGCCTTTGGTTCCCGCCGGCCTTTCTGCGGCTTTTACAGTCCGCCTCCGGAAACAGGTTGACATCCCCAGATGCCAATGGTATCATTTCCTTATATAGAAACGTGGATAGAGGTTGCATTTTTTATGAGTAGGATGGAGGATGTATCAGGAACAGATGAATTCATCTGAAAGGGGAAAATGCCGAAAGGAGAAGGTGCCTGAGCCCTTGTTCTTGGGCATGGCGTGAAAAATGCCATGACTGTCATCGCAGGATGGAGCGCTATCTGAATATATACAGCTTTTCAGAGAGGTATATTGGAGACGGCGTATCTTGCCGTTTCTTTTATTGTTCACCATGAGTGTCCGGAACGCTCCGGGAGCACTCACCATTTAAGGAGGAGAAAAGAATGGCAATTTTTAAAGGTGCAGGTGTGGCAATCATTACACCTATGAAAGAAAATCTGGAAATTAACTATGATAAACTGGATGAAATGCTGGAGGAGCAGATCGCAGGCGGCACAGACGCGATTATCATCTGCGGAACCACCGGCGAGTCCGCAACCATGACAGAGGAGGAGCACAGCGAGGCAATCCGGTTCACTGTGGAGCGTGTAAAACACAGAATTCCGGTTATTGCCGGAACCGGTTCCAACAGCACTGCGACAGCGGTTCAGCTTTCACAGGGAGCTATGAAAGACGGAGCGGACGCTCTGCTTCTTGTAACCCCGTATTACAACAAAGCCACCCAGAACGGACTCATAGCACACTATACAAAAATCTGCACAGAAGCGCCGCTTCCGGCAATTCTCTACAACGTGCCGAGCCGTACAGGATGCTCCATCCAGCCGAAAACTCTGGCCCATCTTGTAAAGAATGTAGACTCTATCGTAGGTGTGAAAGAAGCGTCCGGCAATATCGGAAATGTGGCTGAGATCATGCACCTGTGCGACGGAAACATCGATCTGTATTCCGGAAATGACGATCAGGTTGTACCTCTTCTCTCCCTGGGAGGAATCGGTGTTATCTCTGTTCTGTCCAACGTTGCTCCGAAATATGTTCACGATATGGTTATGAAATATCTGGACGGCGATGTAAAAGGAAGCGCAAAGATGCAGCTTGACGCAATTGAGCTGTGCAACGCGCTCTTCTGCGAAGTAAACCCGATTCCGGTAAAAGCGGCTCTCAATATGATGGGCAAAAACGTGGGATCCCTCCGCGCTCCGCTGACAGAGATGGAAGACGCCCACAAAGAAGTCCTGCGCCAGGCAATGAAAAACTTCGGACTTCTGTAGAAATATCATTGATTTCTTTTGAAAGAGATCAGAAAATGCAGAGACTGAAAAAGTCCGGACAGCAAAGGCTCTATCCTTTGCCGTCCGGACTTTCTCTGTTTCTCAGGAACGCTTTTTCCCGTAAAATACCAGTCCTACCACGCCGGGGCCGGCATGGGTTCCGATACTGGGGCTTACATCATTGATCACCACATTCGTAAAACCAAGATTCTTAACCATATCTGCCACACTCTGCGCCTCATCCAGGCAGTCGCCATGAAGCACGGCAACCATACGGTCCTTGCCGTAGGCCTCCGGATCAAGGGCAGTTTCCATCCGGGACACCAGAGTTTTCAGAGATTTCTTCCTTCCTCTCACCGTACCGTCCGCCTTCAGTTCGCCTGACGCCGTCACGGTCAGTATCGGCTTGATATTTACCAGACTTCCCACCACTGCCGTAGTCTTTGATACTCTGCCGCCTCGCTGCAGATGATACAGATCATTTACGGTAAAGGACACGTTGACGTGATCCCGCTCTTCTGTCAGAATATCGTATACTTCTTCCATGGTTTTTCCTGATTTCCACAATTCCACAGCCCGGTATACAGACACTCCCTCGCCAAGAGACGCATTCAGAGAGTCAAACACAATAATCTTCCGTTCCGGATACTCCTCCATCAGCTCATTTGCCGTCATCACCACATTATTGCAGCTTCCGCTTAAAGCGCTGGAAAAAGCAATATGCAGAATATTCTTTCCTTCTTTTAACAGCTTTTCAAATTTCTCCCGGATCACCTCCGGATTGTTTGCCATTGATTTCGGCAGTTCTCCTTTGCGCATGGTCTCATAGAACTCATGAGGCTCCATATTGAGCTGATCGCCGTAAACCGTATCCCCGAACGCATAATACTGAGGTATAATCGTCAGATTGTTCTCCTGTATAAATGCCGGAAGTACATCTGAATTGGAATCTGTTGTAATTACATAATCGGACATAATTTTCCCTCCTGCTCATATTTTTCCGTATTCCGCTACGACCAATTATAGCATAAAACGGAAAGGATCGGGGAAAAAAGTCCGGCTCCTGACGGCGCCGGATTCATTTATTCCGACAGCGCGTCCAGCCACTGACAGGTCTCTTCCGGATCCCGGCTGTTCGCAAATACCGTCATATTATCCAGGCGGATCTCCAGTAACGGAGTGCAGTCATTGTACAGGAACATCATACATTTTTCCGTTTCTTTTCCACGGAAATATCCGATGTTCACTTTTTCCGTACTTCCCCCGTTAGTTCGTCTGAACCGTTCGTCGGGCAGCTCGTCAATCAGCTCTGCCGACTGAATATCCTCCCTGCTGAATTCACATTCATACCCCGCCGCTGATCCAGGAAGCCAGCACCAGTCCCAGAGACCAGGCCCGTTTCATCAGACGGTTGGCCGCAAGATTGATCTCCGTATTCTCACTGTACACCCGGTTTGCCTGCCGCACAATTCCGATATGCAGAGCCAGAAAAAGAAGACAGGCAGACACGCCGGACGCATACAGCACCCATTCCACCGTCATTTCCCCGGAGCTCAGCCGGTATCTTTGCTCCATATGATACAGAAGCAGCGCTGTGGCCGCTGTCAGAAGTACCGGCGCCAGGTGCCATTTCCAGGTAAGCGCCATTTTCCCGGAAAGCGCCGACACAGAAGTATCGATCCGCACCATCCGCATACTTGCCGCGTCCACCCAGCCCCGCTGAAGCTTCAGACGGTACATCTGCCGGTGGGGCACAATAATCAGTGCGTAAAGCACTGCCACATATTCTGCCAGCCATACGGACCATACAATAATAAACAGGGTAAAATTATAAAAGCACAGGAAACAGATCAGCACACTCAGCAGCAGATTGATCTGATGGAAACGATTCCAATGCTTCTGAATTTTTCCGCAGATTTTTCTCACTTCCGGATCCTCCACGGCATGAGACGGAATATGAACCCCCATTACCATCCCTTCTCTGTACTCCCCCTGCTTCCCGTAAGAAAACCAGCAGATCGGTACAATGATCAGGTCGCAGATCAGAAAAATAAAAAACAAAGCTATGTCCATATCTACGCCTCGCTTTCCACCGGATGCATGCTCATAAACATTTCCTCGCAGATTCGAAGAAACTCTTCTTTCGGCATCCCTTTCAGGCAGGCCTCCGCGGACAGAAGTTCCAGTTCTGCCTCCAGCTTCTCCCGGAACCTGCCCTCTGTTTTCTGCACCGGGCGCACAGTGGCGCCTTTCCGCCGGTCAATCTCAATAAATCCTTCCGTCTTCAGGATCTGATAAGTCTTATTTACCGTCATGCTGTTGATCCCGGCATCCCGGGCCATCTGGCGGACTGACGGAAGAGACTCACCGGCTTTCAGCTCCCCTTTTCCGATTCCGGTGACAATCTGATTGCGCAGCTGCACATAAATCGGGATCTCGCTGCTCATATCGAGAGAAATCAGCATAAGTCATGCCTCCTCAAAGTATTATCTGTATTAATGATTATAATACAGGTAATACCACTGTCAATCTATTCTGCTGATTTTCCCTGATATTTTTTCCGTACCGGCTGTGTCTATATCTGCATAGCTCCGGACATGATACACGCCCCTGCTGCTCCTGCTGCCATTACTTCCGCAATCTGTTCCTCTGTATGAATCCCTCCTATGGCATAAACCGGAAGATCTGCCGTTCTGCACACTTCCCGAAGAAAAGAAAGTCCTCTGGGCGGAAGACCTTTCTTACAATCTGTCGTATAGATATGTCCTGCTGTCAGATAGGAGGCCCCCAGCGCGGCAGCCTCCCGGGCCTCCTCCACGGAGTGAACAGAAGTTCCTACCGCTTCAAAAGATTTCAGAACCGGGTCCGGACCGGCTTTCTTTAAAAGAGGGAGCGGCAGATGGACTGCTTTTGCTCCCATTTCAAACGCCTTATGAACAAAGCTGTGATAAATGCACGGGACATGATACTTCCGGCAGATCTCATACACATCCCCGGCCAGGCAGCCATACTCTTCCTCTGTCAGATCCTTCTCTCTGATAAGCAGAGCCCGGGGATGCATGGAACAGATCCGTTCCATCTGTTCCAGATAAGGCCGGGCTGACAGATGACGGTTTGTCACCGCGATCATATGGCTCCATGTACTTTCTTTCATCCCTGTTCTCCTTCTACACGTAAATATAATCTGCCATTACCGGCTGGAGATGATGCTCTGTAAGAGCATGATATACCTCATCTACCGTACGGCCGTCTGAAATTTCAAACTGTTCGTCCCCTTTATCCTGTACTTCTTCTCCATGTTCGCCGATTCCCGTGCTGACTCCGGCAGAAATCTTGGTGGCTGCGATCTGGACCAGATTGTCCCGGACTCTGGCGCATTCCCTGCTGGAAATTGTAATGCTGGCAAATGGCATAAACAGACGGTAAGCACAGACAACCTGCAGGAGCTGGGCTTCATGCACATCCATAGGATTGATCTTGTCATTGTTAATAATCGGACGAAGTCTGGGACAGGAAAATGCGATTTCCGCGTGGGGATACTTCTTCTGCAGAAGGTACGCGTGCATTCCGGTGGCAAAGGCGTCTTTGCGGAAATCATCCAGACCCAGAAGCGCTGCCAGACCCACACCTCTCATGCCGCCCATAAGTGCTCTCTCCTGCGCATGGAACCGATAGGGGAACACCCTCTTATGACCGGCCAGATGAAGAGTTTCATATTTGTCCGGGTTGTAGGTCTCCTGGAAAACTGTCACATAATCCGCCCCGCATTTATGAAGATAAGCGTACTCATCCGAATTCATAGGATATACTTCCAGACCGATGACGCGGAAATATTCTTTTGCGATTTTTACAGCCTCACCGATATATTCCACTGTTGATTTTTTCCGGCTTTCCCCGGTCAGAATCAGAACCTCCTTAAGACCGGTCTTTGCGATGGCTGCAAATTCTCTCCGGATTTCCTCCGGATTCAGCTGGGCCCTGCGGATTCGGTTGTGGCGGTTAAAGCCGCAGTAAATGCAGTAATTCTCACAGTAATTGGCAATATACACCGGGGTAAACATGCTGACTGAATTGCCGAAATATTTCTGTGTCTCCGCCTGAGCCTGCTGGGCGATTTCCTCCAGGAACGGCTGGGCTGCCGGGGAAAGCAGGGCCTGGAAATCCCTCAGAGACTTCCGTTCCTGTCTGAGAGCATGCCTTACGTCATCTGCCGTAAACGCATCATAGTCATATGCTGCAGTCTCTGCAAGAACCTGATCCAGCATCTCGGAGCCGATATTTTCCATGTCCGGCAGATAGGCCATATGGTCTGTCCGGTTCTCTTTCTGATGTTCCCGGATCTCATCATTTAAAATACTTTCATTAATATGCTGATCTGTACTCATCTTCTGTTTCCTCCTAATCCCTCAGATATCCTGTCAGCGGAGAAGAGGCGCTTCCCCCTCTTGCCCTTGTCTGTCCCAGACCTGCAAGGTATGCTGTACGTCCTGCCTGAACTGCCTGTCCCATGGCGCCTGCCATGGCTTTTACATCTCCGGATGAAGCGATCGCCGTATTGGCCATCACAGCCGCCGCACCCATTTCCATAGCTTCACATGCCTGAGAGGGTCTTCCGATTCCTGCGTCCACAATAATCGGCAGATCAATTTCGTCAATCAGGATCTGAATAAATTCTTTTGTGCAAAGTCCTTTATTGGACCCGATGGGCGCGCCAAGAGGCATAATGCAGGCAGCTCCTGCATCCGCCATATCTCTCGCCATATTCAGATCCGGATACATGTAAGGCATTACTACGAATCCCTCTTTCGCCAGTATCTCTGTTGCTTTAATTGTCTCGTAATTATCCGGAAGAAGATAACGGGTATCCCGCATAATCTCGATTTTGATAAATTCGCTGCCGCATACTTCTCTTGCCAGACGTGCGATCCGCACTGCCTCTTCTGCATTTCTGGCTCCGGACGTATTCGGAAGAATCGTCACATTTTCCGGAATATAGTCCAGAATATTAGCCAGTCCGCCTTCATTTGCCCGGCGAAGCGCCATAGTAACAATCTGGGCGCCGGCATTTTCAACAGCCGCCTGTATCAGCTCCAGGGAATATTTCCCCGATCCCAGAATAAATCTGGATGTAAATTCATGGTTTCCTAATTTCCAGGTATCTTTTTCTGTATTCATGTCTTTCTCCTTTTCGCTTATCTTTTTCCTTTTCTTTTATTTATTTTCCAGTATCAGGCTTACAATCATATTTGCCTGATGAGCCGCGCAGAGCGCCGCCCGGGCCGCAGTCAGACAGATTCCCTCCTCTGCATCGGAAGTCCCGTCTCCGCAGAGATAAAAGTGATCCGTCACTTTTCTTGTTCGGATCCGGTTGCTGTCTCCGAATCCGGCCATGCCGCTGGCTGCAACCAGATACTTTTCCGGGAACTGTTCCAGAACGGCATTGACCAGCATTGCCTTGTTCTCTGCCTTGTCAAACGCCTCGCAGATATACCGGTCTTCTTCCAGCAGCTCCCTGATATTGCCTTCCTCCACTTTCACAAAATCTGTACGTATCTCCAGATAGGGATTGATCTGCAGCAGATTTTCTTTCAGCGCCTCTGTTTTCTTCATTCCGATCTGATGGATAAAATACTGCTGTCGGTTCAGATTTGTAATATCTACCCGGTCAAAATCAATCAGATGCAGATAACCGATGCCTGTGCGTGCAAGGCTGAATGCAATATTGGAACCCAGGCCTCCCAGGCCGGCGACAGCCGCTCCTGACCGGGCAAGGATCCCCTGTATCTCCCGGCCGTGCCTTTCTGCCAGAGCCTCATTCAGTTCTTCCCTTGTAACCATATTTCAGCCTCCTCCTACGAAACTGACCACTTCCAGACTGTCGCCGTCTTTTATCACAGTACTCTCATAGGCGCTCTTCGGAACAATCTGTCCGTTTCTTTCCACGGCGATCCGGTTTGTCCGGTATCCTTTTGCACTGACATATTCCATAACTGTCATTTCATCAGAATATGCCTCTTCTGTTCCATTTACACGTATCACGATATCCTGCCTCCCTTCCCGGCCGGACGTAAAAGCAGTACAGAGTACTCCTGAAAACAAAAAAGAGGTTCACGA
>OLNO01002010.1_pt1 | contig 14708 bp, 10 predicted proteins | sample 1672861 | NCBI WGS metagenome assembly OLNO01 (sample SAMEA3136731, study PRJEB25190) | human gut metagenome | reverse complement strand
CTCCCTCGTTGTCGTTGCGCCAGTAAGAGCCAATGCGTGAGGGTGCAAAGTCGATTTGTCCCTTGCGGCACAGCTCCGCAAAGATATTCCGGCAGATGCTCTCATAAGCGAAAGCCACAAATTTTTGCTTGAAGTCTTTGCCCATCTCATCCAGCACGATCTGCTGATTATCCAGTTCTAGCTCCCCCTTGAACGGGTACACATAGCGAAACCAGAAGCGAATAAAGTTGTCCGAAACATAGTACAGCCCCTTTCGGGAACGTTCCGGGTTCTTTTCTGTGATGGGAACATTCTTGGTGACAAAGCCAAGGTCAATCAGTGTTTTCAGGTACGGCGTAATGGCCGAAGTGTCCTGTTCCATCGTCATGCCGATTTTGCTCAGCTTGTGGTTGCCATCCGAGATTGCTTTCAACACGGAGAAATAGTTAATGGGCGTCTGCACTTCTTCGTTGAGCAGGAAATCAGGTTCTTCGTAGAGAAAGCCGTTTTTCGACAGTACCACCCGCCGAATCTGTTCTACCAGCGGCTCCTCCGTCTGGAAAAACTCCATATATTTCGGTACACCGCCTGTAATGGCATACTGCTCCACCGCCTGCTCGAACGACAGGTTTTGCGCCGCATACACGTCCGTGAATTGCAGCGGCATCAGCCGAATCTGCGCCGTTCTGCGGCCATAGAGCGGGCTGTCGTAGGCTAGAGCGTGCTTTTTCATCATGCTGATCAGGGAACCGCAGAGGATCAGCATCACATTGTGGTCTTTCAGCACTTCATCCCATGCGTTTTGCAGGATGGACGGAAAATCCGGGTTCGTTTTGACCAGATACGGAAATTCGTCAATGACAAGCACCTTTTTTTCATCCGGGTGGTCGTCTGCTACCACCTGAAATAAATCAAGCCAGTCAGTAAATGTGACCTTGCTGAGCATGGGGTTCTTTGTGGTACGGGAAAGCACCCCGGCAAACCGCTTCATGCTCTGGGCTTCACTTTCTGTGGTTGCCAGAAAGTAAAACGCACGTTCATCCTTGATAAACTCTTTGATTAGCGTCGTTTTTCCAACACGCCGCCTGCCGTAAATCACCACAAAGCCGCTGCCGCGCTCTAGCTCCGCATTCAGCGTTGCCAGTTCGGATGTTCTGCCGATGAAGTCCATGCTATTCACCTCTTACATAATATAATTTGAATTATGATAATCTCAATTATATTATATCAATCTTGCGTAAATCCGTCAATGGAACGAAACATCGAATTTTCAACATCAAATTCATACAATGTAGAAAACTCTAGGCTTCCCCCTTTTGCAGATTGAACCGATCCCAAAGAAACGGTATAATAACAGTATAACAAATTATTGTTTGTCGGGCTTATTTTCTCGACACGCAGGAGGAACATACATGGTAACCGGAGAACTGAAAAGCAAAATTGACAGCCTGTGGGAAATTTTCTGGACGGGCGGCCTGACGAATCCCTTGGACGTGATCGAGCAGATGACCTATCTGATGTTCATTCACGACCTCGATGAAAGCGACAACACCCACGCCAAAGAAGCTGCCATGCTGGGTCTGCCCTACAAGAGCATCTTTGCGGGCGAGGTACAAATTGGGGAGCGCACTGTGGACGGAGCGCAGCTCAAGTGGAGCGTTTTCCACGACTTCCCGGCAGGCAAAATGTACTCCACCATGCAGGAGATGGTGTTCCCCTTCATCAAAAATCTCCACGGCGACAAGGACAGTGCATACGCCAAGTACATGGGCGATGCCATTTTCAAAGTGCCTACTCCGCTGATGCTGGATAAAATCGTCACGGCCATGGACGGAATGTATGAGCAGATGGCAAAGGAATCAGCATCAGATATTGCTGGCGATGTTTATGAGTATCTGTTATCCAAGCTCGAAAATGCTGGTCGAAACGGTCAATTCCGTACTCCTCGTCAAATAATTAAAATGATGGTTGAGTTGGTAAAACCTCGCCCGGATGACGTGATTTGTGACCCGGCGTTTGGCTCAGCTGGTTTTCTTATTGCGGCTGCAACATATTTAAAAGAAAATTGCAAGCAGGAAGTGTTTTTTGACCGCAAAAACAAAGACCACTACATGAACCACATGTTCCACGGCTTCGATATGGACCGCACCATGCTACGCATCGGTGCTATGAACATGATGACCCACGGTGTGGACAACCCGTTTATCGAGTACCGTGACAGCCTGAGCGACCAGAACCCCGACAAGGACAAATACAGCCTGATTCTGGCAAATCCCCCATTCAAGGGCAGTCTGGACTACGACATTGTTTCCACCGACCTGCTCAAGCTCTGCAAGACCAAAAAGACCGAGCTGCTGTTCCTCGCTCTGTTCCTGCGGATGCTGAAGGTCGGCGGACGCTGTGCCTGCATCGTCCCGGATGGCGTTCTGTTCGGCTCTTCCACTGCACACAAGGCGATTCGCAGGGAGATCATCGAGAACAACCGTCTGGAAGCCGTAATTTCTATGCCCTCCGGCGTGTTCAAGCCCTATGCGGGCGTTTCTACTGCCATCCTGATTTTCACCAAGACCGGCCACGGTGGCACCGATAACGTCTGGTTCTACGATATGAAGGCCGACGGCTTCTCGCTGGACGATAAGCGCAGCCCGACCACGGAAAACGACATCCCCGATATTATCGCCCGGTTCCACAACCGGGAGGCTGAAGCCACCCGTGAGCGCACGGAACAGAGCTTCTTTGTGCCGAAAGACGAGATTGCGGGCAACGACTATGATTTGTCCATCAACAAGTATAAAAAGACCGAGTATGTGCCGGTGGAGTATCCTTCCACACAGGAAATTATGGCACAGCTGCGTGATTTGCAGAAGAAGATTGACGCAGAGATGGACGCTTTGGAAGAACTTTTGAAATGAAACAATTCTAATTTGTGGGAGAGACAGATGGCTAAGCTATTAGAGATAACAGGTAAGGCTATTTCAGGCGAGTGGGGTCAAGATGACGATACTGGTACAGGTATTCCTGTGCTCAGAACTACGAATTTCACCAATGAAGGCTTTGTAAACTATAAAAATGTCGTAACTCGTTCGATTTCAAAGAAAAACATTGCGGAAAAGTACTTGAGACATGGTGATGTTATCATTGAGAAATCAGGCGGAAGTGATAAGCAGCCTGTCGGTCGTGTGATTTTCTTCGAGGGTGAAGAAAATAAATACCTCTTTAACAATTTCACCGGATTGCTTCGCGTTCAAAACCCAGAAGAATGGTTGCCTAAGTATGTTTTCTATGCCCTTTATGCGTATTATCGCAATGGTGGAACGAGAGCATTTGAAAACAGGACAACTGGGCTTCATAATTTACAAGTAGACAACTATGTAAAAAGTGTCGATATTCCAAAACTTTCCTATCGAAAGCAACAGCACATTTGCGAAACCCTCGACCATGTGCGCGATGCCGTTGCATATCGGGAGCGGCAGCTCACCAAGCTGGACGAGCTTATCAAAGCTCGATTTGTCGAAATGTTTGGGGACCCATATACCAACAGCAAGGACTATCCACTGAAAAAAGGAGAATCTTTTTTCAAATTGTCTAATGGCAAGGCTGTGCCAGAAAGCAAACGATTGAACGGCGGCATTCCGGCATACGGTGGAAATGGTATATCTTGGTACACTGATGAAAGCCTTTTTGATGCTGATACCATCGTTGTTGGGCGGGTTGGGTTCCAAAGTGGTAATGTCCATTTAGTAAAAGGGCCACTCTGGGTTACAGATAACGCTATGTACATGAGTTCCTGCGATTTTAGCCAGTATAATTTGACTTTCTTGATTGAGTTAATGGCGCATGTCGATTTTACGAAATTTCAAGATGCCGGTGATTTGAAAAAGATAACCCAAAGGCCGTTTATGCAATTTGAATATCTCTGTCCCCCTCTTTCCCTCCAAAACCAGTTTGCCGACTTTGTAGCCGAGGTAGACAAATCAAAATTGCTCGTAGGGAGTGCCGCAGCTCATAAGCCTTTTGATATAGGATTCTTTTCCCAAAAGCACTGTGCAACGCCTTGTAAAAGAGGTATAATAAGCTCAAAGCACATGATTTTTCACTGAAAGGAGCAGCCAAGATGACACATGAAGAGCAAAAAGACTACGCAAATGCGAAGTATGATGTTATAAAAGCACTGGATTCCATCAGAAAGTTGAAACCCGAATACCAGAAGCAATTGGCAGAAGAACTTTTCGGTGCAGAACTGTGCGCTTCTGCATGGAAGATTTTCAAAGATGCTACTCCATTACAAAGACAGTGAGGTAAGGATATGGAACACTTTATCACAGAAGTCCGCATCAATGAGGTTCGCCACCTGAAAAACATTACAATCAAGTTGAATCCTGAAAAGCGTCAACACCTTATCTTAACTGGTAAAAACGGTTCTGGCAAGACTTCTGTACTACAGGCAATGAAGAGTTATTTGCATGTTATCAATAATGGCGAATTAACTGACTTAAAAGCTAATTACTACAATTGGCTCTCAAGAGATAAAAAAGAATATGAAACAGCAAAAACAGATGACGAACGACTAATCATTCAAAAGCGGATGAAAAGTGACCGTGCTCGAATTGAGCAGTATGATCGCGGAGTTACGCTAGACTTTAAAAATGAATTGTATATTGACACCCTATATGCTAACGGAGATTTTATCACCGCATTTTTTTCTGCAGAGCGTGATTCTCAAGTTGAGCGTGTAAATGGTGCAAGAAATGTTATTCTTGCACAACACTACGGAATTAATGAAACTCCTTCTAAAATCTTGCTCAAATATATGGTTCACTTAAAGACACAACAAGCTTATGCTAAAAATGAGGGAGATTTAAATGTTGAAAAAAAGATAAAAGTATGGTTTGAACGCTTTGAGAATGCACTGAAAGTGCTTTTAGACGATGATTCCATCAAACTAATTTATGATTATAGAAATTATAACTTTCTTATCGAACAAAATGGACGTAACCCTTACAGCCTAGATGAACTTTCTGATGGCTATTCTGCCATTATTGGGATTGTTGCTGACCTTATCCTCCGTATGGATCGCAACTGGTTATTGAAAGGTGAGTTGAGCCAGTACGATGTAGAGGGTGTTGTGCTAATTGATGAGCTGGAAACTCACCTTCATGTGGAACTTCAACGTAAAATTTTTCCGTTCTTGACAGAATTTTTCCCGCGAATCCAGTTTGTTGTCACAACACATTCGGCATATATTCTTAATTCTATTAGCAATGCCTGCATCTATGATTTAGAAAAACAAGTGCAGTTCACAGACTTTTCCTCTTATTCTGTGGATGATATTGCAGAAGGATATTTGGACGCAGAAGCGTATTCGGACGAAACGCAGAAAAAAGCACAGCGTTATGAAGAACTTTATGGCCGAGCCGATCTTTCTGATGAACAACGTGCGGAACGTGCAGCTCTTCGCATTGAGCTGAAAGACGCAAAAGAAGTTCTTGAAAAAATCGAGGGAAAGAAGGTTTCCTGATGGTTAAAATCGAACGAAAGGGCACTCCAAAAGCACAAGCTGCCATTGCATCCTTAAAAAGCGAAAAAGTCAAGCCATCGGGAACTTACAATACTCCTGAAGTGAATGATGCTCTTCAAGAAATGTTTGCACATAAGTGCTATCTCTGTGAGCAAAAAGGATTGAAATCCATTCAAATCGAGCATCTGGTGCCGCATCATGATGACATAGATTTAAAATTTGACTGGAACAATATTTTTCTGGCTTGCACACACTGCAACAATATCAAAAATGATCGATTTGTTCCCATTTTGGATTGTACCAAGGTGGCCATTGATGAAAAAATCGCATTTCGTCGATACGGCGGTGTGTATGAACCAAGTGAGTTGACATTTACTGCACTGAATGATGATACAAAAACGCAGCATACGGTTGCGCTTTTGAAAGAAATTTATTACGGCTCAACACCACAAAAAATTGCAGAGGCAAAAATGCTTCGTGGCGATGTAGCAGATGAGCTGGATAAATTTCAAAAAAGTCTCCGGGAATATCAAGAGGCAGACGGAGAAGATAAAATTGATGCCGAATGTTTAATCAGTATGAGTTTGAAATGGAATAAACCTTTTGCTGCGTTTAAACGTTGGGTCATTCGTGACCATTTCCCGGAATTGATAAAGTATTGTCAGTAACGTACATGGAAGGAGCCTCCACCATGACCAACTTTGACTTTCTGAAAGATGACCCGCAGTTTTCCGGCTTTGCGGATGCCGCGATCGCTGCGGAGAGGATTCTGCCCATTGATGCGGCCACCGCTGTGCTGGACTGCCGCCGTGCCATGGAATTTGCAGTCAAATGGATGTATTCGGTGGACAGCTCTCTCGTCAAGCCGTGGGATGATAAGCTCATCAGCCTGATGAGCACAGAAGAGTTTCACGACATTGTGGACGATGATTTGTGGCGGCGGATGGATTTTATCCGCAAGCGCGGCAATGATGCCGCCCACGGAAGCCGCAGCATCAGCCGGGAACAGGCGGAACTTTGCCTCGAAAACCTGTTTCTGTTCCTTGATTTCGTAGCGTACTGCTATGGAACAAGCTATCAGGAAAAGAAATTTGACACTTCCCTGCTCACACAACAGCCTGCTGCACCCGTTGCACAGCCCGCCCTGCCAGATGTGGACTTGGATGCACTCATCAAAGAAAACGCTGAGCTCAAGGCGCAGCTGACCGCCCGCCGCGAAACGCAGCAGCCCACCTATGTACCCAAGCCGCTGGAACTTTCGGAGTACAAGACCCGAAAACTGTATATTGACTCCATGCTCACCGATGCCGGGTGGGTCGAGGGTAAAAATTGGGTCAACGAGGTCCCTCTGCCCGGGATGCCTAACAAGAGCGGCATCGGCTATGCAGATTATGTCCTGTACGGCGATGATGGCCGTGCGCTGGCTGTGATCGAAGCAAAGCGCACCTGTAAGGATGTTGCAGTAGGCCGCCAGCAGGCAAAGCTGTACGCAGATATTCTCGAAAAGCAGTTTGGCCGTCGCCCGGTGGTATTCCTGACCAACGGTTTCGACACCCGCATTGTGGACAATATCTATCCCGAGCGCAAGGTCGCTTCCATTTACTCCAAGCGCGACCTTGAAAAATGGTTCAATCTGCAAGCAATGCGCACCAGCCTTGCCAATGTGGATGTAAACAAAAACATTGCCGGACGGTACTATCAGGAAGGTGCCATCAAGGCGGTTTGTGATAGCTTTGGCCGCAAGAACCGCCGCAAGGCTCTGCTTGTTATGGCAACCGGCTCCGGCAAGACTCGTACCGTCATTGCACTGGTGGATGTATTATTGCAGCATGGCTGGGTCAAAAACGTGCTGTTTCTGGCTGACCGCAACAGTCTTGTGACCCAGGCAAAGCGCAGCTTTGTCAACCTCCTGCCGGAGCTTTCCGTGACGAACCTCTGCGAGGACAAAGACAACTTTACGGCACACTGCGTGTTCTCGACCTATCAGACCATGATGAACTGCATTGATTCCGTTCACGATGCAGAGGGCAAGCTGTTCACCTGTGGCCATTTTGATATGATCATCTGCGATGAAGCACACCGTTCCATCTACAATAAATACCGCGACATCTTCCACTATTTTGATGCACCGCTGGTTGGCCTGACCGCCACACCCAAGGATGAGATCGACAAAAACACCTACGAGATCTTTGACCTCGAAAACGGCGTGCCCACCTATGGTTATGAGCTGGCGCAGGCCGTCAAGGATGGCTTTCTGGTTGATTTCCTCTCGGTGGAGAGCGAAGTAAAGTTTATGAAGAACGGCATCACCTACGATGAACTTTCGGACGAAGAACGGGAAGCCTACGAAAACACCTTTGAGGATGAAAACGGCAACCTGCCGGCCAGCATTGATGCATCTGCTCTGAACAGTTGGCTGTTCAACAAGGACACCATCCGGCAGGTCCTGAATGTCGTGATGCAGAACGCCTTGAAAATCGACTACGGCAGTAAGATCGGCAAGACGATTATTTTTGCCAAGAGCCACGATCATGCAGAGGAAATCCTCAAAGTGTTCAATCAGGAATATCCTCACCTGAACGGCTACGCCATGGTGATCGACAATCGGCTCAATTATGCGCAGAGTGCCATTGACGAATTCTCAGACCCGAAGAAGTTGCCGCAGATTGCCATTTCGGTGGATATGCTGGACACTGGCATCGATGTGCCGGAGGTTCTGAATCTGGTCTTTTTCAAAAAGGTTCTAAGCAAGGCAAAGTTCTGGCAGATGATCGGACGCGGTACACGCCTGTGTCCGGGACTTCTGGATGGTGAGGACAAGAATAAGTTTTACATTTTTGACTTCTGCGGAAATTTTGAATTTTTCCGCATGAACAAAGGAAATGCCACCCCGAATATGATTGCCGTTCAGGGCGCGATTTTCGGCCTGCAGTTTGAAATTGCGTATAAATTGCAGAATATGCAGTTCCAAACGGAAGAACTGAAAGCGTTCCGTACTTCACTGGTGGAGCACATGGTCAGTCAGGTGCAAAAGCTGAATCGTGACAACTTTGCAGTCAAACAGCATTTGAAGTATGTCGAGTTGTATGCGGATAAAAACAGTTACAATGCTCTAACGTATGCAGACACCTTGATTGCCCGGGAGGAACTTGCGCCCTTGATTGAACCGGAGCCGGATGACCCGAAAGCACTTCGTTTTGATGCATTGCTGTATGGCATCGAATTGGCATACCTTGCTGGGAAGCCGTACACTCATGGCCGCAACGAGCTGCTGAAAAAAGCGAAAGCGGTTGCGAGCGTGTCCAATATTCCAGAGATCGATCAGAAACGTGCGTTGCTTGAAAAAATTATCCAGACCGACTATATCAAAACTGCCGATGTGAACGAGTTTGAGCACATCCGAAAAGAGTTGCGTGACCTGATCAAGTACATTCCCATCGAGCGTGTACGGTACACCACAGATTTCTCGGACGAAATTCTTTCGACAGAATGGAAGGAGGCCGAGCTGGAAAACGATGATCTGAAAAATTACAAGGCAAAAGCTGAGTACTATGTACGGCAGCATCAGGATAATGCAGCCATTGCCAAACTGAAAGGCAACATCCCGCTCACTGCCGAAGATGTCAAAGAACTCGAAAAAATTCTTTGGAGTGAGGTTGGCACAAAAGAGGACTATGAAGCCGAATATGGCACAAAGCCTTTGGGAGAATTCGTGCGGGAAATCGTTGGTCTTGATATGGCTGCGGCGAAAGCTGCATTTTCGCAATATCTGGATGGTGCTAACCTCGACAGCCGACAGATTTACTTTGTCAACCAGATTGTCGAGTACATCGTACATAATGGCATGATGAAAGACCTCTCCGTTTTGCAGGAGCCGCCTTTTACAGATCAGGGAAGCATCGTAGAGGTCTTTACAGATTTGAGTGTATGGCTTGGTATTCGCAAGACCATTGAACAGGTCAACGCCAACGCAATCGCAGCGTAATAGAATATCTTCTAAAACGGTAAAGTGGATTTTATCCGCTTTGCCGTTTTTCTTTTTGTCTAAAATTGTGAAATTTTCAAAACTGTATTCCAAAACGGTCCTGCGGATTCCTATTAGTGTAGAGGCTTTCAAAATCTTTTGTAAAACGGCTTTCCGCTAGTTCTATAAGTGGATAATGAACAAAATCTATATTCTAAAATTAGGCAGTTCAACAAAATTTGAAAATCTGTATGCCAAACACCCATTTTAGAATGTTATAGGTATAGGAGGTTGTTTGAAAAAGTGAAAATTTTCAGAATTTTCATAAGCCCCCGTTTAAAAACACCCCTTTAAGTTTGTATAAGGTGTGGGAACTACTTTCAAAAGCAGTCTTACTCGCATTTTTGAAAGCCCTCAACTTCTTACAAAATCACAGTGCACCTTGAAAACCACATGATCGGCTGCAAGTTAATATGCTTTTTCGGGGAAGTGCCGCCACGACACGAGCGCACCAAGAAAAAGCCATACGCCGGAGGAAATCGGGCAGGAACCGCTTGCAGGCAGACCGACACCGAGGAAGAACCGGGCAAGCTGGCAGAGAGGACTTCACAAGTCTTGTCTGTCAGGTTGTTCGGCGCAAGAGTGCAGAGAGCGCAGCTCTTTGCGCGGGTCAAGGGCGGCAGCCTTGCCCAGTGGATGTGATGCCCTGCGTCATATCCTACTGGGTATTATCTGGCGCATAGCAGGCGGCAGATTTGCAGCTTCGCTGCACCGCGTTGCCTCTACCCCGCGCACGGCGTTCTCTGCGTGACCCCAGAAAGGAGAGATGGTCGCTGAAACTGACCCGACACAATGGCCGCGCCGGAAAGCACGGCACTTATAACCCAAAGCACAATGACCGCAGTTTTGAAATTGCCAACAGCGAGCATATCGACCCGGAACGTGTCCAGCAAAACATCTATTGGGATTGCTACAACGGCATCCGCTCTGCTCTGCAGCCCAAGAGTGAGGAAAGTCTGGCTGACACTTTTGAAGAAGTTGAAAAGCTCTACTACAAACTGCATTACACCAACTTCACCGAAAAGCAGAATGAGCGCAACGCCAAAATCCGGCACACGGAACGAAACCGTTCTCCCGAAGATTTGCTTACCAGCAAGAAAACCTGCCCCGAAGAAAGCATCTATCAGCTTGGAACGCTGGAGAGCCACGCTTCGCCCAAAGAGCTTTTTCAAATCGCCACAGAATTTATGGATGAGTTCCATGAGCGTTTCGGCAAACACGTTCACATTCTGGATTGGGCCTTGCATCTGGATGAAGGTACGCCGCACATCCACGAACGCCATGTGTTTGACTGTGAAAATAAGTATGGAGAGATTGCTCCGCAGCAGGAAAAGGCATTGGAAGCACTGGGTTTTGAACTGCCAAAACCAGACAAGCCCCTTGGTCGCTACAACAATCGTAAGATCACATTTGATGCAGCCTGCCGCACGATGCTATTCGAGATTGCCAAACGCCACGGCTTGGAACTGGACGAAGTGCCGGAATACGGCGGACGGGCTTATCTGGAAAAGCGGGACTATATCATGGCAAAGCAAAAAGAACAACTTGCTCAACAGGAAAAAGCCGTACAGAAACAGACCGCTCAGCTTGAAAATTTGAAACAAAAGAATGAGAAAGCACAGCATCAGCAGGTTCGCCGTACAACCTATCAGTCCCTAACACTTCTGAGCAACGATAAAAAAATTCAAAAGCAGGAAAAACAGTTAAGTGAACTTTCTCAGAAGATTGAAGATACCGAGAACTTGTTGGATGAGATTTCTGCGGTTGCCTACGACAAAGCTGTGGCTGTTGTTTCAGAAAACGCTGTGAACGATGCTTTGAAAGCAAGCACAGAACAGGTCGATATATATTTGGACTGGCTGAAAGAGCCGGGGCGAACGGCAAGCAAGGAAACATTGGACTACACCACATATCAAATCACAACGCTGCGGAAAAATATTATTGCAGCAGTAAACAGGATTACCGCAAGATTGACAACTGTCCTTATAAAGCCGGAAATCAAAAAGCCTGCCATCGAGCAAATCAAAGAAAATACTCGTCCGTCTGTTCTACAAAAGCTGCATCAGAGGCAGGAAGAAATCAATCAGCGTGAGCAGACATGCACCAAACCGAAGAAGCGCAGTCATGGCATGGAACTGTAAAGGAGGAAAATCTTCAAGAACAACAATTTATTTGAAGTCGTAAAGCTGAATATTACCGCCCGACAAGCCGCAGAAGCCTATGGTTTTCGTCCAAACCGCAGCAGCATGATTTGCTGTCCGTTCCATGCAGACCGCAATCCCAGCATGAAAGTGGATTCACGGTTTCACTGTTTTGGCTGTGGAGTGGATGGCGATGTAATCGACTTTGTGGCAAAATTGTTTCAGCTGTCCTTGCGGCAAGCGGCGGAAAAGCTGGCCTCAGATTTTGGGCTTTCTGGAACGGATGACTTTTCACGGATACGCTATAAACTTGTGGAAAAGTCATCAAATCCCAAAGAGCAACTCTACAAAATCTTGTGCAGCTATCGTTCCTTGTTGGCAAATTGGCGTATAACTTATGTGCCACAAAATCCAGAGGAAACCCTACATCCCTGTTTTGTCGCAAGCATGCACTATGCAGACCGTGTGCAATATCTGCTGGATATTCTTTTGCAGGGAAGCCCACCGGAAAAACAACAATTACTCAACGGAAAGGAAGTGACCGCCCTTGGAGAAGCAATCGAACGATGCAGGGAAACCGAAGAAGCAACATAGTGCACCTGCCCGAAACTGGGTGGGTGACAACGGAAAAATCATTGAACCATTGTTCGCAGATTACTTTCTGAGCCTGCACCCCATGCGTTGTTTTCAAGGCAGATTGTTTACGGTGGATGGCATGGTGGAAGATGAAGCTCCACTGAAAAAGGAAATCTATGAGCAGATTCGCTATTATGCAACCACCAGCGTAGCGCGGCGCATTGAACACATCGTGCAGGCTATCAAACTGGCCTGTGCATCCGAGCCGCCGGAGATTCAGACAGACCGCATCCATGTCCGAAACGGTACATATTTTGTAGACGGTCACTTTACCCCTGAAAAAGAATACTGCATGAACCGTCTGCCCATTGCCTATGTGCCGGATGCACCAGCACCAACGCGCTGGCTGCAATTCTTGAACGAACTGCTATACGAAGAAGATATTCCGGCCTTACAAGAATACATTGGCTACTGTCTGCTACCTGTTACCAAAGCACAGAAAATGCTGCTGATGGTTGGCAAGGGCGGTGAGGGAAAATCCAGAATCGGGCTGATCCTGCGAGAATTGTTTGGCAGCAGTATGTACACAGGCAGTCTGCAAAAGGTGGAAACCAACCGCTTTGCCCGTGCAGACTTGGAGTACAAGCTGCTTTTGGTGGACGATGACATGAAAACTGAGGCCCTGCCGCAGACCAACAACATTAAAACTCTTGTCACGCTGGAAGATAAGATTGACATTGAGCGCAAAGGACAGCAGAGTGTGCAAGGTACACTGTATGTGCGGTTTGCCTGCTTCGGGAATGGTAGCTTACACGCACTCTATGACAAGTCTAACGGTTTCTATCGCCGCCAGCTGTTGCTCACCACTAAGGAAAAGCCCGTTGGCCGGGTGGATGATCCTTTTCTCATTGATAAGATGCGGAACGAAAAAGAGGGCATCCTGCTTTGGGCATTGGAGGGGCTGCATCGGCTGATTCAAAACAATTACCAGTTTACCATCAGCGAACGCACCGCTGCAAATCTGAAAGAAGCAATGGAGCAGGGTAACAACATTCTGGGCTTTCTCAAATCTGAGGGTTACTTTGAAATTCGGCAAGGCGCCAAGTGCAAGTCTACCGATTTCTATAAGGTCTATGAACGCTGGTGTCTGGATAACCTGGAAAAGTCGCTGGCAGCATCAACCTTTATCCACCATCTAAAAGATAATCAGAAAAGTCTGGGCATCGTCTACGATGATAAGTGCATCGGCACAAATCGGGGCTTTCATAATGTAGACGTTGACCTGTTTTTACCCATTGATGTTCCAAGTCCGTGGGATTATAGCAGTTTGCGTTTTTAATGCACAAGCAACATCCGCAAACTGCATATCGCAAATATGCCATTTTGATAGGCACTATTTTTGAAAATTGCGATAAAAAATAAGAATCAACTTGAAAAAGCCCTGCTCAGCCTGCTCACAGTGCGCAAAAGGTGCAGGATGAGCAGAGTGAGCAGGCAATTTTGAACTTACATCAAAAATAAAACATGGAGGTTTTGCCTATGAACAAATCTCGGCCTGTTGCGACCGAAACTGTGAAATCTTTGGATTATACGAAAAATATCTTGCAGACCATTCCGAATAACGATACAATGGAAGTGGTCACTCAAACCAATGCCGTCAAGTCTCCGACTGACAGCCTGAAAGCCACAACACTGGTGTACACGGTAGAGGAGATCGCACAGATGCTGTCCATCAGCCTGCGCTCTGCTTACAACCTGTGCAACAGCACCACCGAATTCCGTGTTCTGCGGGTAGGCGGAAGCATCCGCATCCCGAAAGACAGTTTCGATGCGTGGCTCCGGGCAGCTTGAAAAAGGAGATAACGTATGGCATATATTACGAAACGCGGAAGCTCCTATGGTGTCCGCTATACTTACCAAGACGAGCAGGGTAAAAACTGCAACAAATGGGAAAGTTTTTCTACGAAAGAGGAGGCAACAAATCGCAAAAAACAAATCGAACATGAACTTGCAAACGGAACGTTTCTGATTCCGTCCACCATCACCGTCAAAGAGTTTTTGATGGAGTGGCTTCCCAAGCAATGCAACAAGCACAAGTGGGTACCCTGCACCTATCAATCCAATCTGGGTACCGTCCAGAATCTTATCATCCCGTACATCGGCGATATGCAGATGCAAAAGCTCAAGCCTTACCATCTGGAAGACCTGTATGCCACTCTCAGCAAAACGCCCTGCGGCCAGTATCTTGAGGGCAAAAAGCAGGTTCTTTCGGAAAAGCAGAAGCAGCGGTTTCTCTCCGGTACGACCATCCATGAGGTGCATCGCCTGCTGCGGACAGCGTTCCAATACGCGGTGGAGTGGGGCATCCTCATCAAAAGCCCCGTTCCGGTGGATAGCCCTAAAAAATCGATTCAGGAGCGCGCCATCTGGGATGCAGATGAGATGTGGGCCGCACTTGCCAGCATGGAAG
>OLNO01002003.1_pt1 | contig 14740 bp, 14 predicted proteins | sample 1672861 | NCBI WGS metagenome assembly OLNO01 (sample SAMEA3136731, study PRJEB25190) | human gut metagenome | reverse complement strand
GCATTTTACTGGTCTCGGCATAAACTGCTCCTTTCTTGCTTTTCTTATATAATAGTTCTATAAAAGGCATATGTCAATAATGTTTTTGACATATGCCCATATAGCTCAATTAATAGTCATTAATACTAACAGACATAAAAATTATTTTCATTATTATTTGCAGATACCCCACGTCATTGTTTCCATTGGACAAAATGTACACACCGGCGATCCTTAAAAGTAACGGTATTCAATTGCCAAATCGAAAAAAGTTTGAACGCGGTCCCTGTTTACATTGTTTTAGACATGTGTTTGCATTTAAGTCCTTTGCACAGGCTGAGCATGCTGGAAGACATTTAGATGATGCAATTCCATATCTTTCTAAGTCATGAACCACCAGTTCAACTGGTGGTTTGATTATGCCCCTATAAGGGGCCTATGCCTGCAACGCCTGAAAGGCGGATGCCTCAAGCACTTATACCGGCTGGCCTCTAAAAGAGGCTATCTTCTAGTATCTTCTCTTCTCGATTCTTCTTTTTGTTGCTGAATGTATTCCTTTACCGCATCTTCTGTGATATTGCCTACTGTTGCGACATAATATCCTCTGGCCCAAAAAGCTTTTGACCATCCATTTACACTTTCCGGATATTTATCGTGTATCATTAATGCACTTTTTCCTTTTATGTACCCTACCACATCTGACACTTTTTCGCTTGGCGGAATGCCTAAACACAAATGTACATGATCTGCGCATACTGCACCTTCTACTATTTCTATGTTCCGGTAATCGCACAGTTTTTTTATTATTTCTCTTACATCTGCTTTTAATCTTCCGTACATAATTCGTTTTCTATACTTTGGTATAAACACTATATGATACTGGCATTTATACCTTGTATGTGATAAACTACTACTGTCCACGTTGGACCGCCTCCTATTCTCTTTAGTATTGGCTTGAGACACCTTTACTATTGTATCATAGGAGGCTTTATTATACATTCTACAACGTCACTACTACACTATTCGCCCCAGCATAGCTGGGGGATTAGCTCTTTCATTTATCTTCCACATCATTAAGACGGTGGATAACAGCGATGATCTTACCTGTAAATTCCTTTACCGGGTGATCTACGCCCAGAACATATACATCCTGTTCCTCTCCATCCGGAGCAATGATCCCTTCTATGTATCCATAATTTACCGGATAGAAAAGATCCTTGTGCTCCGGATGGTAAGTATTCATCGGACGATCGATCACGACATGTACGATCTGGCCTGGAGCAGGTCTCTTCTCATGATCTGTCTGTTTCATTTACATTCCTCTGATTTCATTTTTCATTATTCCTGTAAATCAAAGATTTATATTTCAATCCGTTCTGCTCTTTACCAGATCCTGGATTCTACAGCCGCACGCTCAATGCCAAGGCCTTTCATATACCGGTCCATAAACGCATCAAATCCCTTCACACCTTCGGCTTCCGGTGCAAGTGTGCTGCCTTCGTTTCCTTTGAAGACATTTTCATCCAGGAAATCCGCAAGGTCTTCGCCGTCTTTTTTGTTGATCATATAAGAAGCCAGAAGCGCAATTCCCCAGGCTCCGCCTTCTCCTGCTGTGGACATTACGGATACCGGCGCATTTACCGCATCTGCAAGGATCTGCTGGCCAACACCCTTTGTCTTAAAGAGGCCGCCGTGTCCCAGAAGCTTATCAATCTTTACATGCTCCTGATTGAGAAGGATATCCAGACCTACACGCATAGCTCCAAGACAGGTATAAAGATTGTTTCTCATAAAATTGGCAAGTGTAAATTTGCTCTCCGGAGAGCGGACAAACAGAGGACGTCCCTCCTCAAAACCGGTCATATGCTCACCGGAGAAATAACAATAGGAAAGAAGTCCGCCACAGTCCGGATCGCCTTCCATGGCTTTGTTATAAAGAGTTCCGAACAGTTTGTTCATATCCACTTCCATGCCCATAGCTTCTGCAAATTCCTTAAACACATTTACCCATGCGTTCAGATCCGAAGTACAGTTGTTGGAATGTGCCATGGCAACCGGATCTCCTGCCGGAGTGGTAACCATGTCGATTTCTTTATACGGTTTGGAAAGTGCCTTCTCCAGGACGATCATGGCAAATACAGATGTTCCCGCAGAAACATTTCCGGTACGCCGACGGACACTGTTTGTGGCAACCATACCGGTTCCTGCGTCTCCCTCAGGCGGACACATCGGGATTCCAGCTTTCAGCTTTCCACTTACATCCAGAAGCTTTGCGCCTTCCTCAGTAAGAACTCCGGCATCCTGACCTGCAACCATGACTTCCGGCATAATGTTACGGAGTTTCCATGGGAATCCATAAGATGCAACCAGCTCATCAAACTTCTGCACCATCTCTTCGTTATAGTCCTTTGTCTCGCTGTCGATCGGGAACATACCTGCCGCATCACCGATACCAAGAACTCTTTTTCCGGTGAGTTTCCAGTGCACATAGGCTTCCAGAGTGGTGATATAATCGATATCTTTTACATGCTCCTCACCGTTAAGGATCGCCTGATACAGGTGTGCGATGCTCCATCTCTGAGGGATATTATAATGGAAAAGCTCTGACAGCTTCTCAGAGGCTTCTCCTGTGATGTTGTTTCTCCAGGTACGGAACGGGACCATCAGCTCTCCCTCTTTATTAAACGGCATATAGCCATGCATCATGGCACTGACACCAAACGCACCTACGCTTGTAAGCTCCACTCCATATTTTTTCTGAACATCTTCTGCCATATCCTGGTAACTGCCCTGGAGACCTTTCCAGATCTCCTCCAGGCTGTATGTCCAGATACCATCCACATACTGGTTCTCCCATTCATAGGCTCCGGATGCGATGGGCTGGTTCTTATCGTCCACCAGAACTGCCTTGATCCTTGTGGAACCAAACTCAATACCAAGAGCTGTACGGTTCTCAAGAATGGCTGTTTTTGCCTCATTAACTCCCATTGTAAAAAACCTCCCGTATTATTTGCTGAAATACATGCTGTTCCATCTCAGCTCATTCTGCAGATTCCGGATCGTTGTATCGCCATCAATATAAACCGCTTCGATACCCATAGCTGCTGCCCAGTCGCCCATCTGCTCTGCAGTAAGGTCATAGGTAAATGCAGTATGATGTGCGCCGCCTGCAAGGATCCATGCCTCTGCCGCTGTGGAAAGATCCGGCTTCGGAGTCCAGAATGCAGTACCTACCGGAAGTGCAGGCATCGGTTTCTCTGTTTTCTTACACTCAACCTCATTGATCAGCAGACGGAAACGGTCGCCAAGGTCAACCAGGGATGTTGCGATTCCAGGACCTGTCTTAGAAGTAAATACCAGTCTTGCAGGATCTTCACGATCTCCCATGGAAAGCGGGCATACACGCATGCTGACCTTGCTATCAGCAACAGATGGGCAAACCTCCAGCATATGTGCCTCAAGGATTCCCTCTTTACCAGGTACCAGGTTATAAGTGTAATCCTCCATAAAAGAAGTACCCCTGGCGTCCTTTTTGCCTGCTGCCATGATCTTCATCAGACGGACCATAGCTGCTGTTTTCCAGTCACCCTCGCCACCGAAGCCATAGCCTTTTTCCATCAGTCGCTGGATCGCAAGTCCCGGAAGCTGTTTCAGGGCGCCCAGATCACCGAAGTGTGTTACGATAGCCTGATAGTTTTTCTCCTCAAGGAAACGCTCAAAACCGATCTCGATCCCTGCCTGGACTGCTACATGCTTCTTAAATTCCTCAGGGTCACGTCCATCCAGAATCATGTCATATTTATTATAATATTCTTCTACCAGAACATCAATATCTCCCTGGCTTACGTCCTGTACATATTCTGCGATCTCGTTAACCGGATAAGCATCGATCTCCCATCCGAATTTCATCTGAGCCTCAACCTTATCGCCCTCTGTTACAGCTACGTTTCTCATATTGTCGGCTACACGGCATACACGGATATGGCTGCTCTCCATGATACCAACTGCAGTACGCATCCAGGATGCCAGACGCTCCTGGACCTTTTTGTCTGCCCAGTGTCCTGCAATGACTTTTCTCTCGATTCCCATGCGGGTTACCATATGGCCAAACTCACGGCCGCCGTGTGCGGACTGGTTCTCATTCATAAAGTCCATATCAATGGTATCATAGGGGATTTCCACATTGAACTGTGTATGAAGATGGCACAGCGGTTTGCGATACTCTTTAAGGCCAAGGATCCAGGATTTTGCCGGGGAAAATGTATGCATCCACGCGATCACGCCGGCACAGTTTTCATCTGCATTGGCATCATTAAAGGTTTTACGGATCAGCTCATTTGTGATCAGCGTTGGTTTCCATACAACCTCAAACGGAAGTACACCGGATTTATTCAGTTCCTCTACGATGATCTTTGAATGCTCGGCTACCTTGCGGAGACATTCATCTCCGTAAAGATCCTGTGAACCTGTGCAAAACCAGAATTTGTAATCTCTTCCTGTTTTCATGTGAAAATTCCTCCTTGAAATATAAAATTATATAATATGCATAACATTCCTGAAAATCTGTAACACATTTCTGTTTCCAACATGTGTCCAGCCTTCTGAAATGTTATAAAGTTCTCTGTAAAATATGTCATGTTTCATTATCTGATAAGTGATTATCTCTCTGCCCTCATGCATTTGTGTTCATATTCCTGTCTTCACACTGCTGCCCCGTACGATCAGCTCCGGCCGGATCAGCCGTTCCACCTTACTCTCTTCGTCCGGCACGCCACTTAATTTTTCCAGGAGAAGCTTTGCTGCCATCTCACCCAGTTTTTCCTGGGGATGGGTGATAGTAGTGATTCCCTGCCCCTGTCTTGCGTACAGCGAATTGTCATAACCGGTCACCGCAACATCCTCCGGGATCTTTTTGCCCTGACGTTCCAGTTCTTCCATGACCTGGACAGCGATCTGGTCGTTGTAGCACACGATCCCATCCGGAAAGCTGTTCTGTCGGACCATGTTCCGGACCATAAGAGCCGGCTTTTTTCGCCGGTCCTCGGTGTGAAACCAGACCACCTTATCCGGATCATAGGCAATTTCATGCTCCTGCAAAGCCTTCACATAGCCCTTATGCCGTTCGATTCCCTGACGGTCATCTGCCTTGAAAAATCCCGCGATGTTGCGCCTGCCGGAGTCCAGGAGATGTTTTGTCACAAGATAACCGCCTCCTGCGTCATCCATGAGGATGTGGGGCTTTTCCTGCATCTCCGTATACAGTCCCTGGATAAAAATATAGGGGATCTGATACTTGTCCAGTGTTTCGTACAGGCTTACATGTCTGCACAACAACTCACTTTTGCTGGGTTCGATGATCAGTCCGTCAATTCCCTTGCTGATCAGCTCTTCCAGGAATCTTGCCTCCTTCTGGCGGCTGTTTCCTGTATTTTTCAGGATGATACTGTACCCGTTATCGGACAGCACCTCATCGATTCCCTGGATCAGCCTTGGAAAAATATAATCCGAGATATATGTAGTCACCACTGCGATGTTTCCGGTCCCGTGAATCTGACGGAGCACATCCGCACAGAAGGTTCCTTTTCCCTGAAAGGATTCTATGTATCCATCTCCTGCCAGGATCCCCAGAGCCTTTCGCACCGTATGCCTGCTCAGCCCATAGCGTACACTGAGCTGGTTTTCAGAGGGAAGCTTCTCACCCGGACGGATCTTTCCGGAAAGAATGTCTGTTTTCATTTCTTCCATCAGTGCATAATATTTTGCTTTTCCGTTTTCTGCCATAAGCTCCTCCCTTCGTTTGTATTATTCTTCCTTCAAACATCGGATGTAAAACGGACATTTATATTTTCATCTGTAATCATTTTATAACTTGTATATACATACGAACAAGTTGTTTTTTATTATTTAACAAAAGTTCCATATAAAAAAGGCCGGAACACCTTCCCCAATTTGGTGTTCCGGCCTGTATATACTGCTTTTTTATCTCAACGTTTCTGCCTTATCGTAAAGCGGGCCTTTTGCTCCGCCTTGCTGTCTTTGTTCAGAAAAAACGCCTTCTCCATATTTGTTAAAACTATTCTCCAGTCCCCTGATGTACTTTATATTTAGCGGTACATCTTCATATAATCCCCATGTGCCTCGATCAGCTCATCACACATTGCCTGGATGTCTTTGATGTTCAGCTCTGCACCTGTGTGCGGGTCCATCATGGCTGCCTGATAGATTTTCTGGCGGTCTTTGGTCACTGCTGCCTCAATAGCAAGGAGCTGCGGGCTGACATTGGATGAATTCATAGCTGCCAGCTGTGTAGGAAGCTTGCCCACTTTTACCGGATGTACACCGGTTCCGTCGATATAGCATGGAACCTCTACGCAAGCATCCGACGGAAGGTTATCGATGTAACCGTTGTTAAGAACATTTCCACCGATCTTGTACGGTGTGTTTGTAACAACAGCCTCCATGATATAAGAAGCATACTCTTTACTTCTCTCATGGCCGATCTTGCCATCCTTGAGGATATCCTCGCGCTCTTTTTCCCAGCCCTCGATCTGTTTGATACATCTTCTCGGATATTCGTCAAGCGGAATATTGAACTCCTCGATCATCTCCGGATATTTGGATTTAATGAAGAACGGATTATACTCTGCATTGTGCTCACTGGACTCTGTGCAGTAGTAGCCAAGATGACGGATGTACTCATAACGTACCATATCCTCATGTTTCTCACCGGATGTATTCTTCTCCTCTGCAATTCTGCGGATCTCCGGGTACAGGTCGTTTCCATCTTTGTCATGGATCTCAAGAAGCCATGCCATGTGGTTGATACCTGCGATCAGCTCGGTACGTCCCTCAAGCTTGTCTTCCATTCCCATTCCCTCAAGAAGCTTCTGGGAGCAGACCTGAACACTGTGGCAAAGACCTACTGTACGAATCTTTGTGAAACGCTGCATATAACCGGTGAGCATTGCCATCGGATTGGAGTAATTCAGGAACAAAGTGTTCGGGCATACTTCTTCCATGTCCCGTGCAAACTCTTCCAGAACCGGAATGGTACGAAGTGCACGCATGATTCCGCCGATTCCCAGAGTATCTGCGATGGTCTGTTTGATGCCGTATTTCTTCGGGATCTCAAAGTCTGTAACTGTACATGGCTCATAGCCGCCTACCTGAATGGCATTGACTACGAAGTCTGCATCACGAAGTGCATCTTTACGGTTCTCAGCACCGAGATATGTTTTGATCACTGCGCGATCCTCATTTACGTTGTGGTTGATGGCACTTAAGATAATCCTGGAATCCTCCAGTCTCTTCTCGTCGATATCATAAAGTGCGATCTCGCTCTCGCGAAGTGCCGGTGTGCACATACAGTCGCCAAGTACATTTCTTGCGAAAACCGTGCTTCCAGCTCCCATGAATGTAATTTTGATCATGTTCGTTTCCTCCTGCTTTCTTTGTTGGATCTCTTATCCGGAATTGTTATATTTTTCTTTAAAATTCCTGATTTTCTGCTATTTCTGCGGTGCAGTCCCGCTTCGTTTTCTTTGTGATCTTATCATACTACCAGAAACTTGTTTAAAATATGTACTTTGATGTTAATAATTGTTGTTTTGTTGCATGAGATACCTGGAAGTAATTTTCTATAACATTTCTTATGACATAAAAAACTCTCTGCCCGATACCAGAATTTTATATATTCTGGCACAGACAGAGAGTTTTTTTCTTCGTGAAATATATCACAGAATCAGTCCTCAGATTCCGTATAATCCCCTTTTTTCCCCTTCACTACAAGTTTTCTCTTTTCTTCCTTGTATTCTCTCGGACTTCTTCCTGTTCTTGCCTTGAATACCTTGGAAAAAGCCAGCGGATCTCCATACCCTACTTTTGCAGCTACTTCACTGACCTGAATATCTCCGTTTTTCAGAAGAGTCTTTGCCTTCTCGATGCGAAGATTCATAAGATATTCCTGCGGCGAGCATCCGAGGCTTTTTTTAAACGAGCTGGTAAGATAGCTCCGGTTGACACCAATGCGGTCTGCCAGCTCATTGATCTTCAGACGCTTGTCAAAGTTGGCTGCAATGTAATCCACTGCCTGCTCCACATAAACGGAATTGGGATATCTGTGGGATGGAAGAAGCTTGCCTTCTCTCAGACATGCATCCCGGTTATCTGTGATCAGGTCAGAAAAAAGAAGCAGCAGAAGTCCGTTCCGTTTCAGCTCATTTTCAAAAACGAGCTTGTTGGTCTGGACCATTGCATCAATATATTTTGCAGCATTTTCCATACAGTGGATCCTTCGGACCGGATTTTCCCGGCTGAAGCCGCTTACATGGATCACTTCCTCCGCAGTCATTCCCTCAAATCCTACCCAGCGATATGTCCAGGGATTGTCCATGTCTGCCTCATACCAGGCCTCCACACTGGATGGGATCAGAAATGCTTCTCCACCTGTCAGATGATACTGATGGCCATCCATCTCAAAAACTCCGCTTCCGGATTCCACGATATGAAGTACATGAGAGATCCTGTTATTTGGTCCAAATCGATGTCCCGGATCGCATTTTTCCCATCCACAATAAGTAAGACAGAGATCCACCGCACCTTTCTTTAAATTCTCCAGACATTTAAAGCTGTCCGAGCTTGTAAAACCAACTGTATGAAGCAACTTGTCACCTCCCTGATGTCATATATTATGTTTCTGCCTGTGAGCTGCTTCGCCACCCAATAACAGGCCGCCATATCCGGCGGCCTGTTATTTTTCTGGTCAGGCGAATGTTTTTTCTGCAGATAATTTTTATTCCATCATTTACAGAAATCAGTCCTCTGCTTCAATTGTATACAATACAGAATGGAAATCACCGTTTGTCTTATTGCAGTAGTCACGATCAACCGGGATTCCTGCATACATCAGCTCATTTCCGTAAGCTTTCAGGCACTTATCTTCCCATTTTACTTTGTAAAGCTGATCCTCGTCAAGACCCTTGAAGCGCAAACGCATCCAGGAAGCATTGACCTTGTTCAGTCTTTCATAGTATCCGGCAACTGCCTGTTTTTTGTCTCTGGAAACAACCATCCATGCAGTATCATTTCCTTCGAACGGGCTTAAGATACGGTAGAAATCACCCTCCACCTGGATCAGGTCACGATGTTCCTTCATGAATTCCACCTGTGCCTTTACCTCTTCGATCTCTTTGGCACTTAAAAGGTTCAGATCCAGCTCATAGCCAAAGGTTCCGAAATATGCCACATTTGCTCTTGTGGAAAGCGGTGTGGTACGGTGCAGCTGATGATTCGGTACTGCTGATACATGAGATCCCATGCTGACGATCGGATAAACAAAGGAGGTACCGTACTGGATTTTTTCTCTCTCTGCTGCATCGGTATCATCACTGGTCCATGTCTGCGGTGCAAAGTACAGCATTCCTGGATCAAATCTTGCTCCGCCGCTTGCGCAGGATTCAAAGAGAATGTCAGGGAATCTCTCTGTCAGTCTTGTATACAGCTCATATACACCAAGGATATATTTATGCATAGTCTTGCCCTGATCTGCTGCAGATGCGCCGCGGCTGAAAGGCTCGGACATGTAGCGGTTCATATCCCATTTAATGTAGGAAATGGAAGATTCCTCGATAACCTTGGAGATGGAATCATAAATAAAATCCACAACCTCAGATCTGGAAAAATCAAGAACGTGCTGATGTCTTGAGTGGGACTCAAAACGATCCGGTGCTCCGATGAGCCAGTCCGGATGTGCTCTGTAGCAGTCGCTGTTCTTGTTTACCATCTCAAGCTCTACCCAGAGACCAAATTTCAGGCCCATCTCCTCGATCTTGCGGGAAAGTCCGGAAATTCCGTTTGGAAGCTTATTCTTATTTACGGACCAGTCGCCAAGGCCCTGGTAATCATCGTTTCTGGTTCCGAACCATCCGTCATCCAGAACGAAAAGCTCTACCCCAACCTCTTTGGCTTTTTTTGCAATATTGAGGATTTTTTCCTCATCAAAATCAAAATAGGTTGCCTCCCAGTTATTAAGAAGGATCGGGCGTGCATGATTTCTCCATTTTCCGCGCATCAGGCGGTCACGGTACAGTCTGTGGTAAGCCTGGCTCATTCCGTTTAAGCCCTTATCGCTGTATACCATAACGACCTCCGGAGTCTGGAATTCCTCATCTCTGGAAAGCTCCCAGGAAAATCCCTGTGGATTGATTCCCATCATAACTCGTGTCATCTCGTAGGTGGAAACCTCGACCTGTGCAAGGAAGTTGCCGCTGTACACAAAGCTGAAGCCGAAAACCTCGCCTGTATCTTCTGTTGTATGAGGACGCTTCAGCGCGATAAACGGATTCTGCTCAGAGCTGGAGCCGGTTCCTGCAAGACTCTGTACAGCCTGTGTACCCATCTCAAGTTTGCGTGTTTTTACATAGCGCTCACGTGCCCACGCACCGGAAAGATGGATCATCTCATAATCCATATCCGGGAACTCCACTGCTACACTCATCACATTCTCAAGACGGATCTTCTGATCCCCTTTCTGAACAAGGCGTGCGCTTCTGGTGACCACCGGATAATCCTCATATACGGAATATGTAAGAACAAGGTCTGTGTCCATCACAGAATCATGAAGTGTAATGTCCAGAGATGTTGCCTCTTCCTCGTTCTCTGTGTAGGTTGCCGGAAGACCGGCAAGCTTCTTCTTGCCGCCGTAAATCTCATGAGAAACATATTTGAAATCTACGATCTCGCTTCCGTTCTCCTGACGAACAGTAAGAGCGGGGCTTCTGAAATCACCGGTTCCGTAAACAGGATACTCCTGTTTGGTATACTGCATGGAAAGAAGTCCCGGTTCCGGAACGCATACAGCCATCAGGGAACGCATGATCTCCTCGTGAAGATAACTGAAATCCTCTTTATCGCGGATAGCTTTTCCATAGTACAGATTCTCCATCTGGCCATTTTCCATGATACAGGTGATGTAGCTTAAATGTTTGTTATAAATGTGGAATGTCTTTGATCCCTCGTGAAATTTGATCGGCATAATTTTCTCCTTTTTTCGTTTACTGCGGATAAAAATATCCGCCTCTTTCCTTAAGAATCATCAAATAACTGTGCATTTTGGCATTTGCTTCGATAAAAATACCGCTGACAATCTCAATAACCAAATCCTCAGTTATATACATTGTCAGCGGTCTTGTATTACCTTATGTAATATTTCTGATTACAGTTTTCCACCGCTGGTAGCAATACCTTCGATAAACTGTTTCTGGAAGATCATGTAGAGCACGATCATCGGAATGCAGGCGATCAGAGATGCAGCCATCAATTCCGGGAATTTGGATACGTACTGGCCCTGCATCTTTGCAAGTGCGGAAGAAAGTACCAGCATATCCTTATCTGTATTAACGATCATCGGCCACATCAGATCTTTGAATGCGAATACAGCTGTGAAAATTCCAAGTGCGACCATACTGGATCTTGTAAGTGGTGCCATGATGTAAAGGAAGGTCTGACCGATGTTACATCCGTCAAGTCTGGCAGCCTCCTCCAGATCCTTCGGCAGTCCCATGTATCCCTGTCTCAGAAGGAAGGTACCGAACGCAGTGACAATACCCGGGAATACAAGGGCAAAGATCGTATTCAGCATACCCATCTTGCTGACCATCAGGTACTGCGGGATGATGAAGATCTGTACCGGAACCATCATCTGGAACAGTACAAGACTGAAGCAGAGATCACGGCCCTTGAAGTTCAGTCGTCCAAATGCATAGCCTGCCATAGTTGCTGTAAGAACCGCACACACTACTCGGAAGAAGATCAGAAGCAGTGTATTCTTGTACAGAAGCAGGAAGTTCATGTTATTGATAACAGAAATAAATGCGTCTTTTCTCCATATTTTCGGGAAAATGGTGAAAGGATCTACAGATGTTGCTTCCGTTACAGTTTTAAAAGCTGTCAGGATCATCCAGATAAATGGCACAAGCATCGTTATGGACACAATGATCAGTATGACATGTATTAAAATAGTGGTTAATTTCTTTTTTGTTTCCATACTATCCATGGTTAATCCCCCTTTTTAGTTGTAGAATACCCATTTCTTCTGACCGATCATCTGGAATACTGTCAGGATCATGGTGATAATAAGAAGTACTACTACGATCGTAGCGCCGTATCCCATGTTCTTATTGATAAATGCATATTTATAGAACAGGTAAACCAGTGACTGAGTCTTGGTAAGTGCCGGGTTTGACTTGTCAATAACCATATAGATCAGGTCGAATACCTGCAGGGATCCAATTACACGGGTAACAAGTACAAAGAAAATAGTTGGCGACAGAAGCGGAATCGTAATGCTGAAGAATGCATTCACACCTGTAGCTCCGTCAATCTCTGCCGCTTCATAATAATCTCTCGGAATTTCCTGAAGTCCTGCCAGAAAAAGAACCATATTGTAACCGATGATAGACCATACACCGATGATCGCAACTGCAAATACTGCAATTTTCGGATTAGAAACCCAGTTTACATGAACATGGAAAACGTTATTGATAAGACCATAATCAGAGTTGAACAGCCATCTCCATACCATGGCTACCGCTGCCGGAGCTGCTACCATCGGAAGGAAGATGATGGTTCTGTAAACAGAACGGCCCTTCATCTTTCTGTTAAGAAGTACTGCAAGAACAAGTGCGATGACAATGGAAAAAGGGACCTCCACGATCGCATATTTGAATGTGTTGATCAGTGCCTGCCAGATCTCTTTATCTGCAAAAACCTTCTGGTAGTTCTGTAAACCGATAAAGATATTTCCTTTACCAAAATCTCCTGTCTTGAAAAAGCTCTGGTAAATAGTCTGGAAGATCGGAATGATGTTCAATACGATCAGTCCGATTGTTGTTGGGAGAATAAACAGCCAGCCCCAGAGGAACTCACTGCGCTCTCTCTTTGTCCGTGCCTGTGACTTGGTAGTTTTAGCCATAAGAATCACTCCTTCTATTCCTTCTATGTATGAGGCCGCTGCACCTGAGTGCGGCGGCCCCTCTCATTACTGCACTTAATTATCGGTGTTTCTTAATGCTTACTCCTCAGCCAGCTTCTCGTTCATCTGATCAGCCATCTGCTTGCAAGCCTCTTCCATTGTGATGTCGCCTGTGTATACGCCTTTAAGGATCTCGTTGTCCTCGTTCTCCCATGTTACAGTAGATTTGGAGTATGGACGGATCTCCATGTCATCCATCATGTTCAGATAAGCCTGAAGGTTGAAGTCTGCGGATTTAGCCCATGCATCAGATGTATCTTTGTATGCACTCATTGTAACACCAAGCTCAGCCTGTTTCTCCTGAGCCTCTTTGGATCCGAGGTACTCGATCAGCTGCCAAGCTTCGTCTGTGTGCTCACCGGAAGCAGATGCTGCCCATCCAAGTCCGTTATATGAGGAAGCTCTTCTGCCTGTCTCAGCGTTCTTAGGAAGCTCTACACAATCACAGTTCGCTGCTGTGTACTCATTCTCTTTAAATGCTGCAAGCATCCAGGAACCCTGGCATGTCATAGCGATCTTGCCAGCCTCGAAAAGTACGTCCTCGTTGTTCTCGGACATTGTCTCAAGAGACGGGATCACGCCATCCTTGATCCATCCTTCCAGTGTCTGCATAGCTGCGATCGTCTTCTCATCATCCCAGCCGGATTTTGTCTTGTCATCGCTGATGATGTATCCGCCGTTATCATAGATCAGGTTGTAGTATCCGGCCTGGTTGTTATCATTTCTCATTCCGAGACCGTACTGGGAACCATCATCCTTAGTAAGCTTCTTAGCTGCCTCTGTAACATCATCCCATGTCCAGTCAGCTGTCGGATAATCAAGTCCTGCCTCGTCAAATAATGTCTTGTTGTACCAGAGAGCGATTGTATCTATATCCTTCGGTACTGCATAATATTTATCATCGTATGTATACAGTCCCCAGATATCCTCCGGATAGTTCTCCGGATCGATCAGATCGCTGTCTTTGATCTTATCGGTCAGATCAAGAAGCATATCGTTGGACATGTATCTCTGACTCTCGTTGGAGTGCATCCAGAATACGTCCGGAAGGGAACCACCCTGTGCACCGGCCTCGAGCATTGTCCAGTACTCATCCCATTTAACAACGGAGATCTCTGTCTTGATTCCTGTCTTCTCTGTGAAGTCTGCGAGAATTTCTTTGATTCCCGGCTCCTGGTTGGTGTCCCAGATGGATACGGAAAGTGTAACATCGTCGCCCTTGGCATATACCGGAACTGCTGTCATTACCATGGCACCTGCTAACAATAATGCTGCTACTCTTTTGAAATTCATAACTTCTTCCTCCTTTTAAATCTTTCTTATTTTCCCTCTTTCTTTGGTCAGTTTTTATATTTTTCCACGTCTCTGACCGTTGATATTATTATAATTGCACATGGAAAAATGATAAATGGATTATTGTCATTTCAATATGGAAAAATGTTGCTTTTTATTCATTTTATCCATTTTTCGTTCACACTTTGTTAATTATCCGTCATTTTTCCAGTTTCTTTTACGTTTTTTTTATATACCCTCACAATTTTTACTATTTTTGAGTATGTTTTGGCGCTCATTTATCCCCTTGTAGCAAAACCAACATTTTTACATATGTATTTTTGTATGTTTTTACTAACTCAAAACATGTATAAATGTCATTTGCCGAATAATCTGTTTTTCCGTTCCTAACACAATTCCATGCACGCTATCATTTCCACATGTGCACGCAAAATTCCA